>Ga0209208_10010960_pt1 | contig 11672 bp, 4 predicted proteins | sample S1TSphfallax_3_FD_187694 | JGI IMG/M metagenome (GOLD analysis project Ga0209208, IMG submission 187694) | Host-associated microbial communities from peat moss isolated from Minnesota, USA - S1T2_Fd - Sphagnum fallax MG (SPAdes) (version 2) | ecosystem: Host-associated > Plants > Peat moss >...
TGTTAAAACTTGAGATTAGTTATAGAGTTACAATATCTTGAAGGATTTTTGGTTTCTTTGAAAGAATTTTTTGAAGACTATATTTTTGCATGATGAAATATTTGAGTTTCCATAATTCTTCTTTTGTCTTACTATACCTTTTAATGTCAATGGCAAGGCCACAGTGTGACACCCCTTGTTTTCCCCTGGAGATGAGCCTCTTTAATGCAACCTCACTAAAGAAAAATGATCCATTTTGGATGCTCCCCAAAACAAGTACCTACCATAGTACTATATTTTCAGGTTTGGCACTTGGGTGTCAAATAATTATTCTGTTTCTCAAATCCACTTCAACAATAAATAATAATAATAATAATAATAATTTATAAAATTTTGGCAATAAAAATATAGGCAACTTCTTACACAAGTTGTCTGGACTCTGAACCTGTAACACAATGGGACCATTTACAACATTGTTATGTAGCTGCTTCTTTTTGCTACAATGAGGAGACGTAATCTTCCACCAAATTATAGGATAAAGAAATGTTGATAATTATTAGATGCCTGACGTGCAAGGTGGATTGGCTTCAAGCAAGAAGAACCTAGATTTTCCAACAATTTTGGTATTTTTCCCTCCCTTTTAATTCCCTTAGATTTGATGTTTCAAACAAAGAATTTCTAGAAAATTTGGCATATTCAAAAATAATTTAATTAGTGCCAAACTTGAAAAGGTACTACAATAGTTACAAGAGTAGAACTTTGAGCAAAAGATGTGGGATAAAATGTGGTGATATTGGGAATAAATTGGGGGAACATATGGGAACTTGATGAACACGATATGAGCACAATAAGTAATTGTTAAGTACTTGGTGGGAACATGCTTGGCAACCATATCGAACACATTGGGACCACTAAAATTCAAAAAATCACCGCACCCTCCCCCATCTTCCCCACCAATGGCCCTCTTGTTTCACCTCATTGAATGCCTAGAATTTATATTCTTAGTTGTGATCTTCACCGTCTTTGGTCGAAGCTAATGGCAAGGGTATGAATTGTGGGGACCAATGTTCGTTGGGTCTAGGTGTAAAACCCAAACCCAAGTGGGTTTACATAGACCTAAACCTACTTTAGAACTAAAACTAACAAGTTAACGTGGACTTGGATCCGCTTTAAAACCAGGCCCATCTAATTTTAAGAGCTTTTTCACAAGGTTCAACTCATAGACCTTGACATTTTTAGGTATGGGCTAGAATTGCATGTTTACATAAGCTTTAGGCTTTAGTTTTTAGGTTTCTATTTTTTTAAGGTTCTAGACTTGATGTAATGTATGCACAAGGAAGTTCTTCAATTTTTCATAACTAAATGAAAATGAAGATGCTTGCCTTAATTTTTTTTGTTGGAAAGGAAAACCAAAGTTGTACACTAAATTTCAATTGTTTATATATATATATATATATATTCAAATGGGTTGTGTGGAGATGATTAAAAGTTGTTGTGTCTATTTTTTGGTTTAAAAGTTAGGGAATGAAAATAAAGATTTTCTAGTGATGCACAATCCTAGAACATGAAATGTAGGAGCTTGAGTAATATGCTTGTGAAGAGGTGGAAATTTTTCTTGAGGTCATTGTAGGTGTCATTTACTAAGGCTATGGTGGAGGAGATTTGTTTTGAAGCCAAACTAGAACATTCAGCGATACATTTTTAAAGTTTAAAATTTTCATCTTCTCCCCCATAAAACCCCAAAACCCAAAACCAACTTTGAACCCAGAATTAACAAGTTTTATCAAGATAACACCCATGAGCTCCAAATACTTGGAATTAAGAAAATTTGACCAGGCCTTAAAACTAGTGGTTTTTAATTTTAAAGATTTTAGACTAGTAGACCCATAAGCAATTGTTCTTCCTTTTAATGAAAATGGTTAAACCCAAAACCAATAGCTCCTTTGAAAACCTAGGAACTAGCCAACATACATGGGACATTGTGGACTTTTTTACATGGATAATTTTGCATTATTGACGTGAGAGATGCTTATCTTTGATTTAGGATATGCAAAAGACTCCTATGATATACCAACATAAGGATGCTTCTAACCTACATATAGGAACATTTTTTATGAACTTTGTGTAATACCTACATGTGGCTGTTTCAAATTACCATTTAAGAATGTTTGACTAGATATTTGAATTTTGGTACAATAGGTCGAACTTGAATATTATTATCACATTTCAACCTAGATTATTGGAAGAGTAAATTGGAAGGTCATGTAAAACATTTAGATATTTAAATTTTCACAAATAAAAAGTAAAATCAAGTGTTCGCATCATTGAAATTCTATAAATGTTAATTGTTTCGAACACATTAAGGCTTGTCTATAAAAATCAACAAGGATAAATGATTTTCCTAATTAAAGGATTTAGTCAATTTCATGTGGACAATCTCCTATTCAATTTCTAATGTTTAATTATAGTTACCCTTAAAGCTACCCTATTTTTAGGTCTACATTTTATTTTATTTTGCATGTTAGAGTTTTGAGTTATTATTAAAATCCATGTCTTTAGACCTACCTTTTCTTTTTTATGTTGAGTTTTGGGTTATGCTCAAAGTTACCCACATAAGGTACCAATATTCAAAACTCATCATGAGATGACAACATTTTCTTTACATAAACCTTTGTCATGCAAACCCAAAACCCAAGAGCCTTTCTCTCACAACATTTTGTTATCACCCTAACACACAACATTAGGGAACTATTTTTCATGTGATTTCAGATCATTATCAATTCATAATAATTCAACAATATAATGACAATTCAATTTCATTAAAAAGATATACCAATTTCCTTAGTTAATACTTCAACTCCCCACAAGGAATCTTACATGATGGAAGCTAAATGGGTAGGGATTGCTACACACCAAGGGTTCAAGTGTTTTGTTAAAAAAGGCACTAAGACCGATTGATCATAGTCTTTTACAATAGGCCTTGTTGATATGTCCTTACTTGCATATTCCATGACACATTAAAAACCTTTAAAACATAGATGTGTAACAAGAAGGTTGAAGGTGACTACAAGTGTGGAAAACAAGTCCAACACATTGATGACCTAAAACCCATTTTAACAATATAAAAAGTTTCCACTATTGGTCAAATCCCCCACATTGTAAAAATGGGTTTACAACTACTTGAGCTTAATACTTAGCCCATAATATAGGACAAAGAGGGAAAAATACAAATAAAACACCAAAAATTAATTACGATGCCCCTTAGATTAGTTCAAAATGAATTTTTTTGCCACATTATGCAATCACTAGAAACACATATTGCTCCATCACCTTAATTAACATATTTGGGATGTATTATTAAATAAACAACTTACAAGATGGAGATCTCCCTCTATCACATTGTGACATCATAAGACATTATAACAAGGGATTTTCAATCACTAACAATGACAAGTACACTTTAACAATGAACAAAACTTAATCCTTTATGAACTATAGTTGCCTTGGTCATTGTGCTCGTAAGGTTTATGGCTAGAACAAAAACTAGTGATTATAATAAGAAGAACTATCTTTCTAATCTTCCATTTTTGTTGAACATGTTTAACTTCATCAACCACCTTCACTTGCTCTATGCAAGGAACTAGGACAAGATGCTCATTACTAATGTATTTTTTCATGATTGTGATGCCATGCAAAAGATTGTTTTAAAAAAAACATTTCCTTGGTCATATCTAGTTGTTAAAAGATGTTTAACACATGGGGTGGCACAAGATGCACTTCATACTTTGGATAGCTCAGATGTGGATCATGGCAATGAGATTGTTGGTCACAAAAATAGTTCAAAAATGTGTGTTCTGGTGATGAGGAAATCAAAACATTTGTTTTTTGTTGCAACTTTTTCTAATAGAAAACATGGATTATTTAATTGAAAATTTTCAATAAAAAAGAAACCCCAATTAGATAAACATAAAAAAGACCATCCTAAAATTTTGGAAATTTTGATTTTAACATGTCTGTCATGATTGGGTGGTTTTTCTTGCTAATAAAGTAGTGGAAACTTTTATTAATTGTTTTGATTAACACACAATGGACCATTGACCAAAGGTGTAATTTTGCAAACATGTATTAAAACAATTGAAATCAATATTTAATTTTGTGTATTTAACAATTTATATATATATTCAATATATATATTCAATATATTGATTCAAATATTTTTAGAATTTTAAATCAAACTAATGAATAAAAATACCAAAATGATTTTTTAAACACTTGTAACCACTATTTTTACAATGTAAAAAAAAATCGTACTTAAATTTTTTAGCAAATTTTAATACTTGTTTAATTTTTCCAAATTTTTAATATAAAATTTAGCATAATAGTATAAAGAAAGAATTTCATTTTTTTCTAAAAGATGTTGATAACATTTTTGAAAAACATATTGATCTAAAAGGCAAGTGTAGTTCAAAATTGAGTGCTTACAACCTTAGTCAAATTTTTATCCAAATTTTATTTTTATCAAAAACAATTGTGGTAGGTGGGTAGGTATAACTAGTAGCATAACTAACCTAATTTAATCTACACTACCTTACCTTACCTTCTTTAATGTAACCTAATGTAACCTAACTAACCTATTTAACTTCATCACAAGTTGATAATAATAATTTTGTGTTCAATATGTTTTTTTATAAGTTCAAATTATTTAGACACAAATGTTGTGCATTTAAAACATGTATGAATTACATATAAATAGGATGCAAGGTTTTACTATGGATGAAGTTCTTGCATCCTGCTTATAAGTGTTTCATATTTATTTTAGACACGCAACATTTGTATGTAAATAACATAAATCTATAAAATGCATATTTCACATGATCCTATTATTGCCAAATTGTGGCCCAAGAAGTTTATGATCTTAGCCTAACTATTTTAACATCTTAGGCATGTACATGGGTTACATTTGTATTAATAATTGAACCTTTGATCTTCACCATAAGAAACCAAATGGTGGACCAATGGACCACATTTGCAAAACGTAACAATTTTTGTCATTTTTTTTGTCATGTGTTTGAATTTCACATCAATTTTTTTGCACTGCTCTATATGTTTGTTAGTAGAAAGGTTAGGTAATTAGTAAGTAGGTAGGTAGGTAGGTAGGTAGGCCTAGGCTACCTAATTAGCTAAACGAATAAATAACACAATTTATTAAATGTCATATGACGTTTGATTTCATTTCATTTTTTAATGTTCAAGTTAATTAAATGTTTCACTTGATAAAACCCATAGGCCATTTTGACTAGGGTGGTCATTTTTTCATCCAACTCGACAAGATATGTGATTTGATAAATAATCAAATATGTCATTTTAGTCAAGTTGATTGGTAAAAACATACACATGCCATTGAACCCCATGCTTGTAATCAAATGTGCATGTCTATTAGTTAAGAAAGCCTTGTCAATCAATTTGAATTATAGCTCAAAAAACCATGGTTTCCTACTATTGTCTTGTGATTGTGCACTCCAAATGGTTCTATGTTTAGTAGCAAACATTCATGGTGTATGTCAATTATTGCACAAAATCATTCATCACGCAAGTGTCAATACATTTTATTTCCCCCTCTCCATCATGTTATCAAAATCACAACTTGGGAATGTATTAACATATATATAACAAAACATGAAAGGTTGAAACCTTAAACCCCTTTAAACTTTGAACATTTCCATTTCAATAGAAACTTCAATCCATGAACATGATTGCAATGTCCACCATGGCAACGAGAAAGACCCACAACAAGACTATTCGCCAACTAACAACCAAAAAGATGGCATGTTTATTGCAAATGTCGATTGCACAACATATGACATGGATTGAAATGGAGAAAAAAATCACTTGAAGGTTCCAACTTGAAGTGTAAAATTTGAAACACAAAGCTTAAGTCAAGAGTTTAGGGGCAAGTTTGGGTGGTTACATAATATACAATTTACTTACACTTTTGTTCATTATGCAAGAAGTCACAATTGTAACATATCATCATTGAAAATAAAGCTTGGGTGCTAGTTAACAAAAAATGCACATTAAAATAAAAATATGCTACTAACTTGCAAAAAGTGTGTCCTAAGAAAGAATGTACCATCATATTTGCCACAAGTGTTGCAAAAATCTAAAGATGCACACTAGAGGAGGATCAAGGATTAATGATGGGAAAAAGGAACATGAATCTTTAGTATCAAACATTAACATGGTATCAAAATCATGAAAATAAATTGGTATGATATAAACTAATTTTTTGGAATTCAATATTATGGGTATAATTAAAGTGTTGACTAAACCATTCGGTTGGAATTTAAAGCTTTGTGTAGAATGCAAGACCCTTAGGAAAATTATTTTTAAAATAAAACTTGTTAGTGTTGAGGTTAGGTTAAATTTTAATTTCCCATGGATCTAAATGATTAGTCAACACTCCCAAATAAATATTATATAATATTAATTATGGACAACATTCAAACATAACAACTTGTTTATGTAAGGTCAAGTTTATATTTTTTCAATAAAATTATACTTATGTACCTAAAGAATTCGAACCTTTTAAAAATTGGATAGCACCTTATTTTAAGTTATAATTCAATTAAAAAAGTATGCTAGTTATCCAATTAGGTTCTAATGGTGGTTCCAAGGCAACTTCAAACCTTTGGTTCCAAGACCTTATAACTTAAGCTTAGAACTTGCTAAACTTTAACAAGTTTCTTACACTAATATTGTTGTGAGATAGGTGTAATCTTGGTCTTAGGTTAGGTATTTACCAAACTAGCATCCAAAGAAAGCTCTTGTTGTTTCAAATCATACCAAGTCAATAAAGTGCTTATACCAATATCAAAGACCCTATCAAGGCATATATACCATATGAACATTAGTAGCCACCTTTATAAAATGGGGCTAGAATAATATTTGAATGTCTAAATAAGCTAATATCATATTCAAAGTGGGAATGGTTATAATAAAATGCCATGAAAACTTGTTTGTTTACATATTCTAAAACCACTAGAAACATCTATAACATGGAGAGGATATGGCATCTTTTGTCACAACACAATTGGTCATCTTAATAGCTTATGAGGTAGGTGTGTCAAAAACCACCTTTTTAAAAATGAACTTAAGTATCTTGGAATCATGATAAGAAACTTATGGAAAAATCATCTTGTGTGGATGTATCATAATTATATATTTTTAAATGTGAAATCTAATTATTTAATGATTTAAGTTATAATTGAAAAAATTGAAAAATTAATGGATATCATGATAATAAATTGATTTGAGTTGGACAAAAGTAGTATGAAGAGAGAAGAGGGGCTTGGGGCGGTTGGGGGGGGGGAGAGGACACAATGTATAGGAGAAGGGTTTACATTTAAATCCTTCTTGGATTGGATCTAAGGTGGTAGTCATAAGGTCAGTAGGCCAAGTTACAATGCTAAAAATCCAAGAAGGGTCTAAATGTAGACCTAAGGTTTAAATCAATGTTGGGTGGGTATTAGAGAATGATGAGTGTTAAAAAATTGGCACAAACCCACTTTCAAATTTTCTACTTTTATACCACAAATATTAAAAATTCAAAGAGTTAGTTCTAATATACATATAACCATGATTTTTTAAATCTTAAGAAAATCAAATAACTTTATGTAAAAGTGGTGCTTTCATAAGGATTGTTGATTATTTCAAGGTTTTGAAATAACTAGCGGTCAAAGGTTATTAACAACAGGTGTGTTACATTGTGGCCTTTTCCATTTACATTTTAAAAAATTTAATGCAAAAGAAGAATTCTAGAAACTCAAATATTTCACCATGCAAAAATATAATCTTCAATAAATCCTCTAAAAAAAACCAAAATCTTTCAAATTATTATAACTCTATAACTAATCTTAAGTTTCAAGACAAGCAAAAATATCATCTTTCAAAAAAAATCATATAAAAATAGACCTATTATTACCTAGGGGCCAAAATCCATTAAATTATTATGTTCTATAATGAATTTAAATTCAATATCCTTGCCTTCGTAAGTAAGGCCAACAAAATCAAATACCCACCCAACATTGATTTAGGGTAAACACACCTATGGGTGAACACACACCTATAAGCAAATGCCCATTATGTTTTAAAAACAACCTATAAACAATGGAACCCTAATATTTTCAATGTTCAATTTTTTTCCTATGATTGAACATTTGCCCATAAACTTGTGTGTTTAGACATTCACACCATGCACCCACAAAATGAACTTTTTTTATCCATATAATTTTCTTTTTTGTTCAAATTTTTTATTGTTATGATCGGATATGGGTGTTATTTGTGACCAATTTTTTAATAAAAATGTTTACTCTTGGGAAAGGGTGGGGTTTTTAAGGTTTCAACAGAATGTCAAAACTACCAAGAAATGTGGTAGAGGAGTTGCAACATTTCTTAAAGTTCTTTTGTCCTAATCCAATACTTTTGAGACAAGGATCAAAAGGTCTATGTTCAAGTTATGGGATCACATTAGGTCAGGGAAAGGATAGGGGTGAAAGTTGAGTATGATTTCCAAATATTACCATCAAAACTTCAAATTCCAACCACCAAAGTAGATCCTAGTGCAAATCATGAAAAGAAAAAGGTGAAAATATAATAAGATAGTTAGGAATCACCATTTAGAGTTCAATTTCCATCAATCAAGGTAAAGTAACATGCATTTCAAGTAAATCTAAGGGCGAAAGGAAAGGTAGACAACCAACTTTCAGTGTTTATTTGCTTTAAATTTTTTTTGCCAACAATTAAGGTAGAGAAAGAGAAAAGGAAACATGAGACAAGGGAGGAAGCAGAAGAACAACTACACATTTCAATTCCAAATCCATGAGAAACAAATTTTCAAACCTTTAATAAATTTTACAAATGGATATAACAATCCATTAAATCTGATGCTAGAGATCCAAGGCCTAAGAAGCTAAAATACCAAATTGCATAGGTGAATTACACATATAAGTTTATCCTGATAACTTGCACAAAAACCAAATACAAGGATTTAGTGTGGGGATATTTTTAAGGTTCTATGAATTCATGATCTCAAGGGGTGAACTTGAAGCATATGTTTTTGAAACCTACCTTGACTTAACAAACTTTGTGTGGTCTTGGGGTGATTACAAGAATAATAGAAACATACCTTTAATGGGAAAAAACCACATAAGCCCTTTTAGTTAGAGGCTTGATCTAGGAGGGTCTAGCTCAAAATGATGTTTGTTGTCCTTCGAAGGCTTCGATTTGCTTTCTTGGACCAATTAGCAGAGAAGGAAAACCAACCACCAAAAATTATACTTGCTACACATGTTACACCTATTATGGAGATACAACAAACAACACCCATATCAAACACACCACACACATAATGCCAAGTTAGGAGAAAACACCCACTAAGAAAGAAAAGATCAACATGGATTAATTAAGCTTTTGAAGAAGCAATGGAGGTTGTTGAAATAGGGACCCACTCTCAATGAAAAGTAAGCTGGTCATGGGGGATACCACTTACTTCCCTATCCGATCATCTAATGAATGGTAAAACAAGGAGTTGCAAGATGGGACCAATAGGTGTGTTGATGGAGGAAGAAAACAAACCCATAGTTGAATGGACATTAGTTATGTAGGAATGTGGGTTGTCCATCACCATACAACAGTTGAAGTTGAAGGTTACAAAAATCACACAAATAATACCAACACCATTTAGGGATGATGTTCCAAGAAATTCTTGGTTGAAATGGTTCCAGAAAAGGTATCCTAACATAATCATTATACAAGCAAAGGGATTAAAAGTCTCAAAAAATAAGGATTCATTATTGATTCTTGTAAATCATTCTACTCCAACTTGGTAGCCCTTTACCAACAACACAAGTATAAGCCACACCACATTTGGAACTCAGACGAAATAGAGATTAAGGCAAGTAGGTAAGCATGAACTAAGGTTTTGGCCAAGAGGGGTTTGCAAATAGTTTATAGTGCCATACCCAAGTTTCAAAAATGGTTAATAATAGATTGCATTGTTAATGATGTTGGGTCAATTTTGATGGGTTTTTACATATTTAGAAGATAAATATTATGTGATGATCACATCCAACAATGCAAACCAAGAACATGTATGGCAATGCAAACAAAAACGTGGATCATAAATTTCCTCTTCAAAGAATTCCTCTCATTTTTGAAACATTTTGTTCCAAGTAGGATCTTCCAAACCAATTGTCATTTATTAGTTCTAAATGGTCGTGGATCACATGTTACACTAAGAACCCTAAAACAAACAATGGCTTTTGGTTTAGACATGATAACCCTACCCTTTACACACCTCACATGCATTCCAACCCCTTGATGTTCCATGTTTTAAGCCATTCAAAATTGCATTTAAGAAAAAAAGGGATGCGGTTATGGCTATAATCAAATACCAAGAACCAAACAAAATTAAATTTGCTTGTTAGGTGGATGAATCCTTGGACCAATCCTTGACCTCACAAAGCATTAGGTCTAGTTTGAAGGTTATTGGAATATGGCCATTTAACTATAAAGTAATGGATAATCGAATAACACCTTCAACCATTTCCACAACAACAATGTTAGGAAATGAAAAGGGTGAAGGTGAAAAGGCTAAAGGTGAAAAGGATTACATTTCAGGTGACCAAGCTAATCAAGATGAACAAAAATAGAGACCTGCTATAAAACTGTTTAACATAATGAATATGGGCTTTGCAATAAAGGCTACAAATGATCCTATAACTACACAACAAGGGGAACATTGATACTACATGCAAAGGTCTAGAAATATAATTGAAAAAATAATCAACATAGCTGAAGCAATTCAACATGAAGATGTTCCCACTTCGGCAAACATCTTTTAAGAGGTAATGTAAGTTGTTAGATTTGCCTCATCTACTTGTAAGACTTACACAAGGTAAAGAACTATTAGTGGATTATTTTAGATCACATGTAGTGACTTTTATTAAGTATTTGAAAATCTTGCGTTAATTTTTCTTGACAAAGTATTAGAAGAGCATAATAAAGCAAAGTGAAAGGAGAGGGAAGAAAATAAAGTCATAAAAACAACATAGGTGGTGGTTGTAACATAACGAACTGTAGAGTGAATAACCAATTGGTGTGCAAAGGCCCAATTTGATGCAACATGGATTGTAGTAGTAATAAAAAATGCAGGAAACACCTTCTATAAAAAATTCCAAATGGGCTTGTGCTCACACCCATTGGGATATCGAGGTGTGAATTTTGGATTCACAACAAAGGCACAATGGGTTGCTAGAAATGTAGCAATGGCAAGGCATCAAGCAAATGGGCATGTTCTAGCATGTTTACACTCACCGAACTCACAACTGAATAAACATGAAGTGGGAGGAAATGGGAGAGGATCATAGTTGCTATGACTTTGATAGGCAAGAAAACACGAGCTTAAGAGCATTGTAGAAAAAAAATGAAAAAGAAGAGCATCATGAAAAAATATATAAAAATAATAATAATAATAATAAATATATATATATATAAATATATATAAATAAATATATATATATATATATCATGAACTTATAACAATTAGACTACTATGAAATAATATCAAAAGGATCATCATGGCTTGGAGCAATTGGACCATTAGGAAGCATGAGCAAGAGGAACATCACAACTTG
>Ga0209208_10010963_pt1 | contig 11669 bp, 10 predicted proteins | sample S1TSphfallax_3_FD_187694 | JGI IMG/M metagenome (GOLD analysis project Ga0209208, IMG submission 187694) | Host-associated microbial communities from peat moss isolated from Minnesota, USA - S1T2_Fd - Sphagnum fallax MG (SPAdes) (version 2) | ecosystem: Host-associated > Plants > Peat moss >...
AATAAAAAAAAAAAAAAAAAAAAAAAACCAAACAAAACCAAAGATCTAAACCAAGTACAGTAAACTATGGTTAAAAACCTAACCTAGTAAGCAGCAGCAGCAGTAGTACTAGTATCTTGCAACCGCCTCCACGCAGGCTCGAATCTCGTCGCGTCCCGTCGCGCGTTGTCTCGCTGCCCGGAGAGTCCGGAGAGGGATGCTCTGGTCTCGGCTCATCCTTCACTGGATCCGACCTCTTTGCCGCCGCCGCAGCAGCACCGCTCGCAAACCCAAGGAAAAAAAAAAGCAGCTAGCAGAAGGCAGCAGATTTGGTGCAGGATCCATGAGGAGGAGGAGAAGGAGGAGGAGGAACAGCAGCAGCGGCAGCGGCAGCAGCTTGATGGATGCTGGATCAGCTTACTACCCCAAAAGAAGGAAGAGGAGGAAGAGGATGATGGGTACTTCGAGATCTAGGTCTGCAGTCCTGCAAGTGAGATCCCGAGCCAGCTGCAGCTTTGATTGATATTGCTTTTTCTCATGATAATATCTTGTGTTTTTTGTAGCAGCAGTAGCAGTAGTATTTGTAGCAGCTCCTCGCGGATATAGACACGTTTGTTACTACCACAAGGTAGTACTTACTGGTGTGCAGTGGTCCATGTTGAGAGTACTACTCAAGTTGTGGCGTTTTTTTGTGTAGGTCTGTGGGTTTCAGAGCCAGGACGTCTGGGTGGTACTATTACGACGTTACTAGTGTGTGAAGAGGTGAGGGGAATTTCTTTAGTTGCAGCTGCAGCAGGGGCCTAATTTGTTGAACAGAAGAAGAAGAAGAAGAAGAAGAAGCAGAAGAAGTAGTTTGTGTCCAGTTGCAGTAGTACCGTGGAAGTGATTGATCGCACATGTGGGACCACCGGCTGCAGCTTGTACAGCCACCACTAGCGGCGCCCCCGGGGGAGGGGGCGGCGGGGGGGGACGAAAGTCGTCACTGCTTCATCACAAAAGAAGTATGGAACTTTGTCGGTTCACGCTAAAAAGAAACAAACAGGAAGAATGTTTTGGAAAGAAGAATATTAGCTAGCGTCTCGGCGTTTTGCGCCACTTGCTAGCTAGCTAGCAAGCTAGATCTAGCGGGCTGTGAAGAAGAATTTTTCTCTCCCGATTCACAGTTTGATCATTGAAGAAGAGTGAATATTATTCGGAGAGATTGTAAAATTGTGAAGCTGCTAGCTCGAGTACTGCTGCTGCTGCTGGCTATACAATCGTGCACATGATTCAAGCAGTTTCCATCAGTACCGATGATCTGCAAGCAGCGTACTACATTCAGTTACATGAGAATTCTTCTGCTTCCGTTCCAGAACTTTGTAGTAGTCTAGCTGAAGCCGGGTGTAGCTGGGGACATTGCAGTGGAATATATATTGCAGATACCCACCTTTGTAGCAGGTGTAGTCGTAGTGGTGGTGGTGGGAAGACGGATTTTGCTGGAAGAAAACTTTCTTCAAAGATCCAGCAAACTTTGAAGAGGAGCTGGTAGGCGCTGGAATTTCAAGTGATTTAGGAGCAGCTCGCTCGAGTTTTTCAAACCTCCTGCAACAACAACAACAACAACAACAACAACAGGAGCGGCCAGTGGCAGCTGATCTTCCTTTGTGCAGGACGGAATTGTGTTGTGTGATCAAGTGCTCGGTGAATGCGAAGCTTTGGTCCATACTACGGCGGCGGCGAACATGTCTCTGTTCGATAGACGAGGCGCCAAACATCGCAGTCGCCGTCGCTCGAGGTGGGCTTGCTTCTCTCTCTCTCTCTCTCGCTAACAGCTGGGCGTGAATGCAGATCGATCGATCACCAGCTGCTGAGAGTCCCTAAACGCTAAATCTTAGCAGGATTGATGAGAGTTTCAGCTAGAGTCTGTACAAATCTCTCGCGCTCCATCAAAAGAAATTGATCAGCTTCTGCAGCTGCCATAGATTCAATTCTTCAGCTGCCTGATTTCTGCTGGCGCTGAAGTCCGTGCTATCATCTTATTCTCCACCATAGAACAACAAAATTGTTTTGGTGCCTGGATGTATGCTGCAGCAGCTGTCATCATGAGTCGTTGACGCAGCTTGAGGCTCAGGGCGGCGGAGCTGAGCGCGTGGAAGTATCAGTCCCCGCTTTGGACGAGGATTCTGGACATGGGATTCACGCACGCAGGTACCTATGCTGGTTTTTCTGGCTCTGGTTCTGGTTCTTCTTCTTCCTCTTGCTTGCTTGATCCCTCGCACTAAAACGTTCCCTTGGTGACGAGCTGATGATCAATATTCTGTGGTGGGTTTGCGGAACTGCGGGGGGAAAAAACCAACAAAAAAAAACTTGGGTTTGGAAAAGGGTGCTTGTATCCGCGACAGGAGAATGCACGCCGGTGAACGAGGATGGTGATTCCATCGATGGAGACGAAGACTTGCAGGACGAGAGTGTGGTGGGGGGAGCAGAGGTCACCAGACAACGACGACGACAAGAGCGGAAGCTGTCACTTCCTCGCATGAGCTTCGGAAAGCTCACGGAATCTTTCGAGGACAAAGTGGTGGATGCATTTCTGTGGCTCCTCAAACAAACGCAAGGGAAGCAAATCCACGCCACGAAGGTACCAACTTACTCCAGAATCTCTAGCTTCTCCGTGCCACCAGATTCATGAGATTCTCATGATCCTCGCAGATCATCTTTGGGAATCTCACGGTCCTATGATCACCTCACTAGCTAGCTCTGATGGAATCATCTTCAAAGCAATCAGGATTCTCATGATTCTCTGATCACATCACTAGCTCTGACAGAACCATCTTCAAGCCATTCAGGATTCTCATGATCCTCTCACCACATCACATCTGGCTCTGATGGAATCATCTTCAAACCGGACATTGGGGTACTCTCATCATCCTCTGATCACATCACTAGCTCTGATGGAAGAATGTTCAAACTATTGGGATTCTCATCACGTGACATCACTAGCTCATAACCCTAAACCCATCACTAGCTCTGATGGAATCATCCTCAAACCAATTGGGATTCTCATGATCCTCTGATCACATCACTGACTCTGATGGAATCTTCAAACCATTGGGATGCTGATTGAATCTTCACATCACCAGCTTGGATGGAAGAATATTCAAGCCATTGGGATTCTCATCACACACCACTAGCTCTGATGGAAGAATGTTCAAACCATTGGGATTCTCATCACATGACATCACTAGCTCAGATGGAAGATATCTTCAAACCAATCGGGATTCTCATGATCCTCCGATCATGTCACAAGCTCTGAGGAAATCTTCGAACCATCCTTCTCTTTGGTTTTCTTCAACTTGCAAACTAGGTTGCCCAGAGATCATTAGACTTTTTGTGCATTTGGATTTTCCAAACTGGGTAATTGCACGGATCACTAGATTTCAAAACAACTAGAGCGAGAGAGAGAGAAAGGTTTTGTAAACAGATGATTCTGGTTGGAACTTGGGGGTTTTTTTTCCTTTTGTGATTTGTGAAAGATTGGTAACCATTTTTCACATTGGTAATTTTGCTAAGGAATAGCATACATGTTGAATGATGGGTGTTGTGTGTGTGTGTGTGTTTTCTTTGTAGGAAGTTTTGTCAATCTATCATGACTCTTATTTGTATGGTGAAGTGCCATTGACAATTAAAGTGCGAACAGCTCTTCGTGGTTGGCCTCTCAGAAATTATCTTATGTGGGTAAGTTTACAGAAGGTCCCAAATTTCTCAAAACCCAATTTCAAGCTTGTAATTTGTAATGGGTGGAAGTGCCCATTTGAAAAGAAATTGGATTCCAAAAAATAACACCCCCAAAAGGAAAATGATGCTAGAAATTGTCTCATTTTTATTCGTTTTTATTGGGTGTGTTCAAATTTCTAACATCATTCTTTCATTCGTTTTGCATGATTTTGTGAACAAGGAAATTCTGGGTCTTTTCATCTTTTTGAACAGATTCTTAAAATCTTCATATCATTCTGCAGTCATGCATATTTAGCAGCAGCACTCACCAACAAGATTCATTTTTGGGTTTGACATGGTTTCTTTGTTTTGTAAAAATTACTTTATTGCAGACAGAGTTTCTGGCAGCAATGACATCTGTAGTTCTTTATATCTACACAACGTAAGTTCCTCAAGCTTTTCCTGATAGCTTCAATTGCTTTACTGCTCTGCAAGAAAGATTTTTCAAAACAATTGCAGTGCAAGATTTTTTGCATGATTCGAGAATTATTTGGGTTAAGTGTTTTTCAGAAAGTTGGAGTTTTTACACTGTAAAATACGATCCGATAAGAAACAGCAATTTGTTTTGTTGTTGTGTGTGCAGATACAAAATTGGTGCACATGAACTTCACTGGTTGAGGCTAGTACAACTTGCTTGTGGCTTGTTCTTCGTCGTTGATTACATCCTGCATCTTTACAGGTAGGGGGAAAACAAACCACCACATTTCTTTGTAATAGTAGTTCACAACACTCTGCTGATGAGAAAGAAAATCTGCAGATCATAACATAATACAATGTTCTCAAAATGGTGCTCTCAACATTTGCAGTTAAACCAAAACCAGGGATGTCTGAGTTTGATCTATCAAAGCAATAATTAATATGCCCTCTTGCAACTGACTCTCAACTTCTTCAATATGAATTATATGAAAACAAGTATCAGATTTGTCATTTCACTATGAAACTTTCTTACTTTGACCACCCAATGCTATGTATTGCAACATCAGCTTGTGGTTTTTTTGTATGTTCATATTCTACTGTTCCAAAACTTGTCATGCAGTGCACCAGTGCGTCTTTACTACATTTTTTCAGTAAAGGGCTTGGTCGATTTTGTCAGTACACTCCCTATCATTCTCTATTGGAGGTACCACTGTTACCAAATTGCACATTCCTTGCCTTTGCATTCCTTATAGCATGATTCCTCTGTATATTGGGTTGTGTCAATTCCAAAGCCAAAAGATTGATAGTCAGATAAAGTCCTTGAAATCAATAAATGGCAGAAAATTTGCTCAACTTGTATTCTTGCAATATCTCTGAGTTTCATGGTCCTGCATTGTAACAACTAAGATTTCTTCTGGGGTTGGGATTTTACAGCCCTGGTAAGAACAATGGGGCTGAAATTTTGCTCTTCCTCCGGGTGTTAAGGTAATTGTTTCCTTAGACTTTTGTCTATTTATTACAAGAGATTGTATTGTTACAAGGCTTTTTAACTTGAGAAAATGAATCTGTAAATATGGTTGATTATTATTCTTGCGAGTACCCATATGATTTTTGACACTGATTATTTTGTTTCGATGATTTCTTTTTAAAGGATTATGCCTGTGATCACTCAAGTGGCTGGGTTTACGGGTGGTGCCATCACAGAACAGCTTTTCATTCTTGTCATGTATACAATTGGAGTGGGTAAATGATCTTCAGCTTCCTCTCTCTATTCCTCCAAGTTTGAAATTTAAAAACAAGTATTCCAGAACCCCGAAAAAGAAAAACACATTGGAAACTATGAGTGCCCCTTGTTGTGGCTTGTGTGCACAACAAATCATCACATTCCACAAAAGACAAAGGATAGGCTACTTTTGAGACAAGCTGAAATGGGAACACATCCTGGAAGTTGGGACAACAGAATTGGAGTTGGGCGTGTTATTTGATGGCTAAAAGAGATGAAGGTTTTTGGCATATTTGAACTAGCTAAACGGAACACTGAAAGAGTTTGGTTTTTGTTTTTGTTTTTGGGGTTGTAGTGTTCGTTGCTGCAGGGGTGCTGCAATGGGTTGATAACAAAACAACACCTGAAAGTGTGAAGGATTCAAAAGGCTGTGGTGATCAAGGCTGCCTCACATTTTTTGATGCAGTTTACTTCATAGTTGTCACCGTAAGTGTTGTTGTTGACTAAATGTTTTCAAGTCCTAAACCCTAAAACCCTTCATGCACAAAGATTGAGATATGTGCTTGAAGCTTTTTGGTTGCTTACAATGCCTTCTTGAGTGCTATAAAATTTGTGGCATTACATGTTTCAAGTGCACTTGGTTAATTGCATGACAGATTACCACCGTCGGCTATGGGGATATTACTCCGAATTCCAACTGGGGAAGGCTAATTGTCATTTGTGTAATATTGGGAGCTGTGATCATTTTACCAGTTCAAATCAACCGCATTTTGCAGCTTGCTTCTCGCAGGTGTAGTAGCTTCCATTTGCACTCTTTGACTCTCATCGGGTGCACTCCTTGACAATCATTTATACAGAGATCCCACATAACATGTTTTTTGTGCTACAAGAAAGACCTTTGGAAAGTAGTTTGCCAGTAGTTAGTTATATTGAAAGAATTTCTAGAGGTGAATTGGGAGAATGAATTTGTTTTGTTTTTTTGTGCAGACCATTTGGTGGAAGGTTTACTGTGAGGAAGGTGGTGGGATCTCGGTTCATAATTATCAGTGGAAATTTGACATATCGCACTGTTCAAGACTTTCTATCAGAGTTTTATCACCCAATTCACAATCAAGGTTTTTTTTGTCTTCTTTTTTTTTTTTTGGGTTCCACCCACTATTGAGGAAATTTAGTGCAATATGGCAATGCAAGAAAAAAGACTGAGGCAAAAAAGTTCACTCATTTGGGACAATGATGCATTTGCAGATATGGATGCATTTCCTCTGCGGATTGTACTTATGGCACCATACAAGCCCTCGTAAGAAGTCTAATCTCTCTACTCTTGTTACAGTTGTTTGTGACAAAACTTTGGGTAGAAGGATTTATTCATGAAAGCTGATCTTTTGCATGGATCAGTACCCAAAAGAAGTTGCCAAACTTGTTTTGGGTATTGATGTGTATCATGTCTCTATGATTGAAAATTAGATTCAAATAAGTCTTGCTGCCAGAGTCTGAATGTGAATGACATTTTGGTTGTAGTTTGGGTTTTTTGAAGCCACTCTTTGTTTTGGAGTTTTCTTCTTTGCCAAAAAAGGATTTAGCAAATGATGGCAAAACGGTGTGGTTGTTTATAACCTTTTTTTGTTATTGAGAGTCAAAATTGTAAGTGACAATTTCTGTGGAAGCTTTTTTTTTTTTTTTTTTTTTGTGTAGGTTTGAATTGAAGACATTGATGACGTTTTACCGAGACCGAGTTGAGTTCATACAAGGAACACCTGTGAAGGACTCTGATTTGGACCGTGTTAGTGCAAAAGTTGCGACAGCTTTTTATTTGTTAGCAGATCAGCTAGCCAAGGTTAGCAACGCCAATCGCCTGGTTGGTAGCATAAGTGTCAAATTACACTCACTCACTTTGTTTTTTTGAAACTTTTTTCATCAATTTCGGTGTTTGTTCATTGTCAATAAGTTGATGCTCCAAAACTTTGTTGATTCCCCCCGAGTGACACAGGATCCAGATGCAGAGGACGCTGCACAAATAGTGAGGACATTAGCAGTGCATCGCCATTGTGGCTCTCAGGTGCGTGTCATTGTGGAGCTCTTAAAGCCAGAGAAAGCCGCAAGTGCTATCTGGGATGATACCGATCAAGGAATTGAGATCATATGCCTGGAAGTCATCCGCTTCAAACTCCTTGCCCGCAGGTAACAAAGAAATTTGAACTGGATGAAAAAATTGTTAACCCATTATTTATTATTCAATTTTTTTTTGTTTTATATGTCCCTTGTTTTGTGATCTTGCTTGCTCTTAAACTGGATGAAAAAAAATGGGTTTAATTGCAAACAGCTGCCAGATCAAGGGTTTATCAACGTTCATTGTCAATTTATTTCGAACGGGACTCAGAGTTGTGACACCATTGAAAGGTCATTGGATGTTCCAATACATGCATGGCCTCCGTCAAGAAGTGTTCCCCATCATCTTGCCAGCAACATTTCATGAAGAAGGTCTTACTTTTGAGCAGGTGAGTCATTTTTCAACATTCAATGCCCACAACAACAACAAATTTTTTTGAACTTTTCTATCAAAGTTTAGTGCCCTCAAATTAGTAATGAGGACAAAAAAACCCTAGTACACAATATGCTAGTTTTAGGGATGCTATATATCGCTTCTTTTCATTCTCATTAAACCCCTTTTATAAGCTCTTGGAAACCATGGTTTTCTAGTCTGCTGTTATATGTACAAAATTGGGCTTTTATACCCACAACAACAACAACAAAAACCTTAAGGCGGGTATTTTCTTTGAGTTAGAAATTCACATCTTAGGAAACCAAACCAAGCCTTTTTAAGGAGGTGGGTATTATTTTCTTTGTGTTAGAAACTCACATCTTGGGAAGCCAACACCAAAAACTTTTCAAACGTAATACCCCATTTTGAGTTTGATTGTTGGAGTTGCAAAATTGGAATGGAGTTGGTTGATTTGTGTGCTTATTATTCTAGATAGACATTGTGATATTTGCCATACAAAAGTGAAGAGGCATAATAATTTGTTGTACATTTTAAAAGAGTTGACATTGAAGAGGGGATCTAAATTGTTTGCACACAGGCTTCTGAGTTGGTGTATAGGAGAAATCGGGTTATATTATTCGGTCTTGATATTGCACGAGAAGAGGATGGTGAAGTGGCTCGAGAAGTTTTTCTTTACCCAAAAGGCCACATCATCCAAGCCACGGATGTAGGTTTAGGGATTGCCAAGGACTTGGATACAGCAGAGGAGGTGTCGAATTTCCATTCAAGTAATCATCGTCCATGCCTTCATTGGCAGAAGTTGTATTGCGTTGATTGCCTTCACAATCGCCTCTTTCCCAACCATTTTCGAAAAACAAAGGACTCCCAGCTTTTGGAGCTTGTACAAAGGGGTAGTAGTAATAAGGATTCAGATTCGGATTTTGTGGACTTGGAAATTAGCAATGGGGTGGCATTGAAAGCGGTGCCATCTTCAACAACTACACAAGATCCTACAAGTTCGATGCTAATGGAAAAGCAAGAGAGGGTTAGAAATTGGGGCAAAGAAGAACACCACGACCATAATAACCCTTGTGAGCACCAAATCAGATATGGTAGGCGACTTGCTCATGCAGCTTCAACGGGTGACCTTGGAAACTATTGCAGCAAGAACCAAATTGACAGTGAAATTCAACTTCGAGAAACGTCCATACGGGAATGTCATGATGATGATGATGTTGAGGAACTTCGCAAAATGCCTAAAATGGAAAAACTACTAGACCTTTGTCACTTGTCCACTTTGCTACCCGATGGCCAAGACATCATCAATCAGCCGCATCATCCTCGTGGCCTCATTTCACATTCATTGATGACCCAAGGTGAAAACCATGACCAAAGCCATGTACATATGCGTGGATTGATCTCGTATGCATCGATGGGTGACCTTCCAACATATCTCAAGAAGCTTGAACGTGGTGATGAGCATGAATCATCATCCCCTCAAGGAGCTTCTTCATCTTCTTCTTCTTCACTTGCGGGGAAGAAGGGTATTGTTAAGAAGAAGCATCAAGATGATCCTGGGCCATCGTCATCTGTGCACTTGTTACATAAAGGAGGAGAAGGAGGAGGAGGAGGAGGAGAAGAAGAAGAAGAAGGCGACAAGAAGAAGGCATGGTGGAACAACAACAATCTAGACATACATACAAACAACAACAACAACAACAACACAAAAAGATTTGTCATAACTCTTGAGGATGCAATTAACATGGCTATGAGTTGGCCACCATTGCAAATCTTGGACAAACCCGATCCCTCGATTATTGAGCGGCGTAGGGCTGATGTTTACAAGCACTTGAAAACCTCAACTTTGAATGTGGTGAGACTTGGTCACCCGCATATCTTGGTTTGTATCCAAGGAAAATGGCCAAGTAACTTGTTCTATTTTGTGTCGCAATTGCGCACACCCAAGATGCCAAACCCACCGATTGTCATTTTGCACCCTAATGAGCCATCTATGGCTGATTGGGGTTGTGTTGGAGTTTTCCCACAGATTTATTTTGTGATCGGATCCCCTACTTATGAGCTTGATTTGCTAAGAGCTGGTGTTCTCCAAGCAGGTACCCACCATGTTTTTGGCCCTTATTTTTTTTCCCCCAATCACACTTCAATTAGTGAACTTTGTGAAGCGATTAGGGAGGGGGGGAGGTTTAGGGTTTAGGGTTTAAAATGTTTTCATTGCATTCATTTATATCTTGGATTTAATTAGGCACCTAATTAATAAGTGTATGAAACAAATCGCCCACCCAATTGGTCAAATCTTATGTCCTCAACCCCCTCACTCTTTCAATTTGCGAATCAATTATTACAATTATAGTGTATGGCTAAACCTTGGTTATTTGTATTGCCAAAAAAAAAGAAAAAGAGTGCGATTAAAAAAAAATCCCCACTAAATGTGAATGTCAAAAACATTGTTGTGGTAATCCTTTCTTTTTCTTTTTTTAAAATTTTTTATATAATTTATTTTAATTTGGATTTTCACCTAGTCTTATGTTATTATAGTCACTAATAAGGGGAATTGGGCATGTGTGAATGCATGTTTGTAGAGAAGGTGGTGATATTAACACAAGGCAATTCGGAACAACCCATGCTCGAGATTGCCAATGACAAGGACCATAACGCTTCATCCCTTGCATTTAGTCTTGATGTAAACAATGTCTTCATTGCGGCCACGGTATATACTCTACTTTAACTTTCCATCCTTTTTTAAAAAAAAACCCCCAAACCCTAAATTTACTTTAGGGAACCATTCTATTCTTTGTTGTGTACATGGATTTTTTTGACACATTTTGGATGAATGTTGTAGTAGTAGTAGTAGTAGTAGTAGTAGAAGAATTGAGGAATGGGGGATGGATGAATGTTGGGACTACCCTTCTTATTCTTTTATATTTTTATTCTTTTTTTCCCCCATTTTTTTTTTTCTAAGTGGAACATAACCAAACAAAACTCCGACCATTTCATCAAGCTTTCATCCCACATAAAAATGAAATATTTTTCTCTTGAAAGGAATTAATTATCATGGAGTATAATTAATAGTAGTAACACCTATGTTTTTTTTTCAATTTTTTTTTTTTTTTGGTATTTTTTTTCTTTGTGGTGGTGGTGGTGGGTGTAGGAGCTGAATTGGTTTGTTTGGGTGTTGTGTGAGGTTGCTAAAGGTGGAGAGACTACTCCGCCCCATAAAAGACCGAGTCATAGTGGAGCTTCAAGAAGAGACGGAAATCCAATACCTTCGACCTCGGGTGACGTTCGATCGTCGCATGTTCGACACCGAAATGTATCGCCGCAACCGCGTTGCGACTTTTCAATTTGCACCACCGTACATGGACGGAAAAGCTTTTTGTCCATCCACTTTGAATTTCCTCATGTAAGTTAAGTAAGTGGGATGATGAATTTGAATAATTATTTAGTCATTATTATTATTATTGTTATTATTATTTTCTCCTTTTATTATTATTATATCTACTCACTTTTCATCCTTTAGGTTACAAAATTGTTATGTTATTAGTTGTTCGTTTTTTTTTCATCCATTGGGTTACAAAATTGTTATGTTATTAGTTGTTCGTTTTTTTTCATCCATTGGGTTACAAAATTGTTATGTTATTAGTTGTTTGTTTTTTTTTCATCCATTGGGTTACAAAATCGTTATGTTATTAGTTGTTGTTTTTTCATCCATTGGGTTACAAAATTGTTATGTTATTAGTTGTTTGTTTTTTTTTCATCCATTGGGTTACAAAATCGTTATGTTATTAGTTGTTTTTTTTT
>Ga0209208_10010964_pt1 | contig 11669 bp, 4 predicted proteins | sample S1TSphfallax_3_FD_187694 | JGI IMG/M metagenome (GOLD analysis project Ga0209208, IMG submission 187694) | Host-associated microbial communities from peat moss isolated from Minnesota, USA - S1T2_Fd - Sphagnum fallax MG (SPAdes) (version 2) | ecosystem: Host-associated > Plants > Peat moss >...
AGTCATGACTTGTAATGAAATAGGAAAATTTTCTTTCCAAAATTGATACATGTAATTCACAACTCAAAATAGAGGTCTCCACACAATTTCAACAAGGCATCTATGTTCTATACACTTTCATGCACATCAAAATTAACCCAAAATGGCAAAGTCCTTTACACCTGATTTTCATCAAATTTTCCTTAAATATTAAAATTCTAACAGAGGATATGTTAAATGGTTTCAAGTCATTTTTTTCAAAAAGGTGATTCTAAAAAAATTGGATTATGAAGATGATGATGTCATGGGACATGTGTCCTTAATTTTGCAAGGTTTTAGAAGTCATAGGCACATGTTGTCTAAATTTACAATCGGGGTTAGTTGCTTGTTGTTTAACACAAATTGCAATTTCTGTTGATGTTTGCAACATTTGACGAACTATTTGGGTGACTTGTTTGTTCTCGCATGATGGGCAATGAGCAATTTGATGTTGATAAATTGTGCGAAAAACAACAAACTTTCACACTCGATGTTGAAGTGTTGTGTAATATTTGATTGGTGGCTTGATGTTGCTTAGAAATGAACAATGAATGTAGTATTTTTACACAATGTTGATTTTTTTGGAATCTTGTGTGATTTGATTTACCAAGAAGCTTGTGGTGTAAGGATGTGAAACAAGCAACTTAAAGCAACAAAGGTATGGCAAGTTCCAACAACTTTTAATGGAAGTTCTTGGTTTTGTGTTTTTTCTTTCTAGTTTGAAGTATATGTTGGCTCTGTAAAATGTTGTTGTACATAATAATTCTTTTTATTGTGAGGTTTAGGTCTCAACACATGTTAATCATGATGGCAAACTTGTAAAACAAACTTCCCAAACTCACCTAGTTTGTATTTATTGATGTACATGAGACTTGTTGAGTTGTAATTAGCAAGATTTGTTGCCTATTGATGTGATTTGAGGGCATTGTTGTGTCCCAAACTCATTAAAGAGATTGTGACTAATGATTGTGTTCTACAAATTCTTATTGTTATCATGTAGGTTGTTGAAGCTAGGAACACAAGGTATTTTTATAACAAGTTCCCAACTAAAGGTTTGTTCTACTAAATGACTATAATTAAATACTTTTTCATTGGTTAAGGTTTCTAATGTCGCCTTTAACAAATTAAGAACTTGCAATGTTGTCAAACTTCATCATGTGCTTGCAATCTTTTCATTTCTAAGTAATTGTGATGTTGTATTACATTAATGGAAATAGGATTAAAATAGTAACAAGAGTAATTTTTACATTGCAAAAATTTGTAATAATGAAGTTTTCAATTTTTTTACTGAAAATTTTGAATATATATATATTTTTCTTGTTGGTCTATTATTTTTTAAGCTATGCACATCATACCCATGATTAAAAAATTCAAATTATAAACTTTTAGAGAATAAAGGTTAAATTTGATTAAAATTGTAAACAAGGGGGTGTCAACAAGGTAAAATAGACAAAAACAAATAGTCCACCCAGATCCCATTTGAAAATAAAATAATTTTTGATATAGACACAAGCAAGTAGATTCAAAATATATTCAAATAAAAATATGAAAAAACATGTCACTACATTTAGTTTATGGGAAGTTAAATATGAAATTTGAAAAACTTTGGTATCATAAAAGTAAGTTAAAACTACATTTGAAATTGATTGGGTCAATACGGTGTTCAAACCTATTTTGTATTAAATAATTGATATGTTATGATTATAACATGCATAATTTGATAATACATAAGTATCTTTTAGGGCCTCGTTAACTTGAATTTTTTTTTAAATCAATATTTCATCTACATGTAGCTCATTTTGTAAGATTGAACATCTTCTGCAAGTAGATCCATTTTAAAAAGTTCTATTTAAATTTCCTTTCAAGATGGGGCTTTTCAACATTTTAAATATAAAATGAAAAATATCATCTAGTTAGTTGTGTACAAGATAATATTTACACTTTCAATACATTAAAAAAAGTTCATGGCTACTTATAATTTTTTTGACACAAAACAATGATCTACCTCCTTTACCTTGCTTTCACTTGGATAGAGTTAGTTGTATAATTTTTTACTATATCATGTATGGCTTTTTAATGCAAGTGAACCTTCAATTGAGAACTCATATATGCAATTTGTTTATATTTGGCATGGTAAAAAATACATGTAAAAATTTATATTAAATTTTAACCATGGGAGTTATCACATACATATAATAAAAATAGGCTTGAAAGTAACAAGCTTATAAAAAATAGTATTAGGCAAGTACATATATAATGGAACCTTTGTACATAGGTTAAAATTAATCCTAATCTTACAAACCAAATAAAATGGTATAAACTTGTTGTAATAGTTCATTACTTCATATGGAAATCAATGCTACTTCACAACATTCTCCTAAAATACCTTCATTACTCCATATGGTGATCCAATGGTACCAATATTGACACTTAACATGTCTAATATGTCATAATTTTGTAAACCTATAAATTGACTCCAATATTGCCCCTTTTCACCAATAGGTGTTATGCAATGTAAATAGAGAACAAATAGGGTTTCAAAAAAAAAAAAAATTCATATTTCCTTACCATTTTCATTTTCAATGGCAAGTAGAATGAGATTTATTTATAGCCAAAAATCTTGTTGGAAGAAAATTTCATGATGGATAATGTTTTTGGCATATTGAATAAAACCTTTTGAGAATTACTAATAAGATCTGATTTGCATGTGTATTTCTTGTTAAATATTTTTACTAATTGTTGTCTATTACATAACCTACTTCAATTTCAAACTAAATCTAATATATTGAAAGTTGATGAAAATCATTGAAATGAATGATGTCCAAGTAACTCAAGAACAAACATGGCACACAAATAATTCAATACAAATATTGAAGAATATCAAGTAAATTCAATTAAACGGCGAGAAATGTCTAGAAAAGCAATACATAGGGAATTATGTAGTTTCCTTAGACAACAAAACTATCATTCTATGATCTCATCACAAGGTTTCATCTCATTTTACATCAAATTTTGCTTTCAACTTCAAATCATTTTTTTGTTAGTTGTTGTGATTTACAAAATCATTGTTAGTGGGAAAATCCTTTAATGCAAGTTCAATATTACTGAAATCTCCAACCCCTTCATTTTTCATAAGAACCATGTTCATGACCTAGATGTCAAACATGTGATGGTTTTTTAAATGTTGATATGAGTTTCGTTGACTAGCTTGTCTCTACCTTTGAAATATTCTAGTTGTTTTTCATATATTCTTTCTTATGTTTTTGCAAGTTTATTTTCAATTAACAAACTTATCTCATGCATTTTGTCAATTGAATCAACCAACACTTGGCTCCCCTTGTGTGTGGCTTCAACAATGCTTTTATGCATAAAAGAATAACTCATTTTGACATTAGTGCTACAAGGAGTTTGAGATCCACCACTTGCATTTTAAATTATTCTATTCATTAAGGTTGGGGTCGTAGACTTGGGTAATGGGGTGTCAACTAATGTGTGGATGGGATTGTGTGTGTGGGGTTGTAGTCATAGGTTTTGTTAAGGGTTCAATTGTAATTACAATTTCAATGATAGGTCTAAACCTTGTGGTGTTTATCGAATAATACACATTGGGGTTATTGTCATAGGTCCTATTAAAGGTTATGTAAAAGATTATGTCGTAGTTATAACTTCATTGAAAGACCTAGATTGAGGAAAAGGTGGCACGAATAATGTTTGTCCACCAAAGTTCATGAAATGTTAACTCTCATTAGTTCTTAAAATATTTTCATTAGTTAAGTCAATGTTTTTTTTTATCAACCTAGTGTTGTCAGTTGGTTATATTGGATTCAAGTTATTGGGATTAAAAGTTGTGTCACAATCATTTATTAGATCTCGCACATGAGGTGGGGTGAATATGGGTCTACTTCCCATGAATTCATAAAACATGTCATATACATTCTTGTTAAAAAACTTGGGAAAATGAAATGTAGCCTTCTTTTACTAGCTTGTTGGTGAATTATCCTCATTGTGCCCAATGTTAGACATGTAATAAAAAAATCTTTTGAATTCACCTAAAATTGAATCCATTTGTCTTTTGATGTAAGTCCATTTTTCAAATGTTCAAAACAACTTGCAAACATCATGATAAAAGAATTTTTTTCCACTTGGTAGGAACAATTTCAAATTGGTCTTGTGGGTCAACTTTGTCCAAGGCTATATAATACATGTTTGTTTATTTTGGCCTTGATGAAGACCATTATTTCCCCATGCTCCCAATTTGATTATCGTGGTTTTATAATATGAACTTCATCTTAAAGTAATTTTTTATCTTAAAGGAATCAAAAGGAATGTAGTAAACAATGCAATTGACTTCAATTTTCTCTCATGGATAAGTAATGCATACATCTATGTTTGGCAATGTTGATATAATGCATTTGATTAAATAATGTAAGATACAAATTTTTTGAAAGCTACAAAATCCATTTTGAAAAGGCTATAAGCAAAATTATTTTTTCCCCCCACTTGGTTGATTTTTCTATTTAATAGGCTTAAAATTTGTGGCCCCAAATGCCGGCAAAATGTGCAAGAAATTTTCATGCAAAGAAACATGTTAAGTTGTATATAAAGATTTATGTATTCATTTTCTGCATTTTTAAATTTTTAACAAAATAATTATGCATAATTACATACAAATGCAAAAAACCACCACCGCCATTATCATAGTTTGGATTATGCAATATCTTTCATTTGAATTTATTCTATTTGGATTTTGTATTTGGAAAATAACAAAAACAAAGTCCTTGAATCCTATGGTGAAAAAGTGATACCATGATTGTGAATATGCCCTCTTGCCTTTGTTTTTCTTTTATGTTGAACGTCCCTCATCAATGATATGGATCTTTACATTGAATTTCAAATAGTGAATTGTGAATCAACAATTTCTATGGATGTAGATGGACATTCATTTTCAATCATTGTTGATTATATTATGGATTATGCATGGAAGCAATTTGGAGTACATGCACTTGGTAATTCTATAAAATTAGTGATTATTTGAACATTCAATTTGTAACTAAAATGCATTGAAAAATTATGCATCTAGTTAGCATTGTGAATTGTGGATGCAAATGGACACTCAATTTCAATCTTTGTTAATTATATTATGGATTGTGCATGGAAGTAGTTTAGAGTACTTGCACTTAGTAACTCTACAAAACTCTTGATCCTTTGTGCATTCAACTTGTAATTAAAATGCATTGAAAAACTATGCATTTAATTTGAATTGTGAATTTGGACGCAAATGGACACTCTTTTTTTATTTTTGCTAAATATATCTTGGATTGTGCATGGAAGTTGTTTGGAATACATGCATTTGGTAACTCTACAAAAATCTTGACTCTATACATTCAATTTGTAATTAAAATGCATTGAAAAATTATGCATATAGTTTGAATTGTGAATCGTGGACACTCACTTCTAACCTTTGTTCTAAATTTTGCATGGAAGAAGTCTAGAATACATGCATTTGATAACTTTGCAAAATTCTAACTTTTTGTGCAAAACTATGCATATTTGATTTGAATTTCATGTGTTTTTTGTTTCTAAGGTTTTTGAAAGAACCTTCACGAAGTACACCACTTGAATTTTCAAAGCTAAAAAGTGTTGAATAGTCAATCTTCTTGTTTGACACAAGTGAATGTTTGTTGGCGATGCTTTTTAGGAGACTATTAAAACCACTATGAGCTTTGTGGTAGAATTTTATTTTATTTTTTATTTTTATTTATTTATTTTATTTTTGTGGTGAATGCAATTTTGATGGTAGATGCAATTTGAACAAGGTAGGCAAGTGAAGGTTTTGACAATGGCAAGTGGTGGTAGGGAATGAAACTTTCGATAATGGTGAGTAGTGAAGTTGCTAAGCATCTCAATGATGGCGCTTGCGATGATTGAATTGTAGTTTTTCTTCTTTAACTTTGCTAGTATTGACTTACAAGGTCATTTTTGACATTCTACACAATGCTATTTTTTAAACCCGATGTAGAGTTACAAAACTTTCTACTTTAACATGGAGAGAACATTGTGTTTTGCGTAGGATCCACCCCAACTAATTTGTTATATTATTTTTTTACAATGACAAGCAATCGAAACTTGTATAACAAGAGATTTTTTGAATTCCTTCAAATAGTCATTTGGGGACCATTCTAAAAACAATTTAAAAAATAACTACTTCATTTTCAAGCCTAACTATTTCAATTTTTTCTTAATAAATACTTCGTTTTCCTATTAACTTTCTTAATATCTATCTTCCACCTTTCCTCGTAACTACCTCCATTTTATAACTACCTCACTCTTTTTCCCTATCCACCAACATGGATATGAAAAAACAAATCAATATGTGTCTTTGCATGTCCATGAAATGGATATTAAGTTAAATGAAATTAAACATTGACATAAATAATGATGAATTATTGAAAACCATATGAAAACATAAGTAAAAAAATAAAATAGTTGATGGTCAATGATAATGTGCAGCAGCACGGAGCTCTAATGTGAATAGGCATCTTGATTTTGTCTTATATAAACACCAAGTTAACACCAGGTGTGAAGGGGTACTCAACACTAGTAAAAACGCTTAACCTTCCCGGTGTAATTATTTACTGGAAACGAACCGTCCGATTGGCCGAGAGAAGGAGATCATGGCCGTTTCCCCGTAAAGAAACAGATTAAGCGTAAAAGACGGCTCTGGATAGGAATCTCGCAGTACATGACGCAACCTGAAAGGGATCACGACCCACGACTCACCTTGTCACCGGCACGTGGAAGGGTTGGGATTAAATCGTATGATCGACGGCTCTGGAAATTTATTGATTAAATAATACTTTTAGATTAAAAGTTTAAGCAAGCCCAGTTTGGCTTCTCGCTGCCTTCTGTTGTCTTTACGCTTTTCCGCCATCGCCATAGCCAGGGACTGAGAGCAGTTTTTTTGCACACTTGGTTGCTCTCGGCGTATTTCAGTGGCGTCGGACAGATCCTTGCAGTTGCTGCCTTTCCAACCGTTGTCGAATTGTCGAATTTGATTCAGGAAATTGTGAGAAGCAGTGGTCGTCGTCGGAAAACAAAACACTAGGTACGGTTGCTGTCATTGCGGGCAAAAGTTGTGTGTTTGTGTGTTTTTTTTTGCTGCTTTCTTCTCCCAAGGTCTGGTCCTTTTCTTTTTCTCTTTGGTGACAGCTTTCATGATCCTATTCGGCTGCAATTTTTTTCTCTGCTTTTTCCCGCGTTCTGGGGGTGAATTCTCGTTTTATGGGCTACATTTTGCTTCATTCTCAACCTCCGATTGTTTTACACAAGCGTTATTGTGTAGCATCGACTGCAGTGTGACAATAATTCAGAGTTTGCTTGACTTCATGAGCATCTGACACGCACAGCTACTTTCTTGTACTCATGCTTTGGATTCACCGCCGGTGATTGTCATCATTATTGTCTGCAAATCAGGTGCCCAGAAAATGAAGCAGGCCAACATCTGAGATTCTCCTCCTATTCATGCTAGTCCTAGAGCCAAGAGGGCCTGTCTCTGAATAATTTCATTGTTCGTGGCCGAGAATATTGCCTTTCAGTTGCCAGGGAATTATTGCCATCTCCTTCAAAAATCAAAGGAACTAGTGTGAGAATGATTGCAGTTTCCACTATCCCGGTTATTGGGTTTCCTAGTGCAGGAAAAGTGTTTAGACTGGTCAGGCTTAGTCTAGTTGGTGTTCCAAGAGCTAGAGAAATTCAGACACTGGCTTTGGCCAGCAGAATAGAGATCCTATCTCAGAAATGTAAGGCTCTAGGACCTTAATGCTCTGATGTACGATCTACCACATCAGAGATCCTGAATCTGCTGCAATTATTTTCCTTCTGGAGTTTCTCTGGTAGTTTTGCAGGCAACCATCAGGTGTTGGTGGTACACACCTGGCCTTCCTTAGTGTCTCCCTGTGAGGGGGAGTGTCAAGAATTAGCCTTTTCCTACCTCTCAGTACTGATCTTGACCTGAGCTTCCTGCAGGAGGCAAATAGGGGCAGATTTCTGATGGCAGACTCTCAGCTTGTCTTGGTCATGGCAAAAGCCCCATGCCTCATGTGGCACAATTTATCACTATCCTGCAGTTACTACAGCCTATTAGGTTTCTCTGTATCCTTCCTGTAAGCAACCCTAAGGGAGACCATAAGGAAGCCCAGGTATGCTTTGAAAACCTGACAGTTTACTGGTTTGCAATGAGAGCTCTCAGTTTTCTCCCACTGACAAGCATAGGCTACTTGTTTATTGAGCAGGAGGACCAGAAGATCCTTTGGCTGGCTTCAGTTCTCTCATGGTCTTGGGGAAGCTGGTGAGCACAGGAAGTGGGAGAGGGTTAAGTGGAGATGGCTGCACTGACACATACAGCAACCATGAGCACATTGCAGTGCTTTGCATCTGCAGGGGTGCATCACAACTTGGTGACAATGGTAGGCTTGGCAAGGGGTGGACCCTTGAAGAGTAATATAGTCAATGGGATGTGGTCATCATCATCATTGGCTTCTTTCAAGCTTGCTAATGGCATGGATAACAGGCAAATATCATCCTGCAATTCAAGCATGTCTTTCAATAATGGTAGCACTGCTGACTCTGGTTTTAGTGAGAATGATGAAGACTACATCAACTCCAGTGTCATGGAGGCTGTGGAGGTGAAGAGTGGTCAGGATGGATTCGTGATCAAGATGCGAGATGGCCACTTTGTGAAATGTGTTCACAACAACCCTGATGGAGGTCGTTTGCCTGACTATGGCCCCCTGCCGGCCATTGTGCTCCAAATGGACAATGCCTCCAAACTGCTGCTACCCATCATTGTCTTGGAACTGCCTTGCACAATGCTTATTGAGGCATTGCGTAATGTTCAAGTCATACGGCCTACTGTTTACCATGTAACAAGGGACATGCTTGAGATCATGGGTTATCAAGCGAAACTTGTTCGTGTCACTCACAGAGTACATGAGGCCTATCATGCTCGCATCTACCTTGCAAAGATTGATGACGAGACACAGAGACTGGTAAGCTTGGATCTGCGACCTTCTGATGCCATTAATCTGGCAGTCCGTTGCAAGATCCCAATCCAAGTGAACAGAGATCTGGCATATGGTGATGGAGTGCGTATTGTGGCTAATCCTCCAAAACTGCCCTCTCGCTCCATGCTCACAGAATTGGGACTGGTTCTCACAGATCTGGACCAAGCAGAGGCAGGCTCTTGTGCAACAGCAGAAGAGTTTGGGCTGGTGCGCAGCATGATGATTGCAGCTCTGGAAGAACGTTACAGTGATGCTGCCAAACTTCGTGATGAGCTCAGGCAGCTGCGATCCAAGAAGAAGAGGTGGCAGCAGAAGCAGTTGTGAGTCTGGCACGTATTTGGTAGAGCTGCTAGTCACTTTTTGAAGGGAAACATGCACATCTACTCCAGAAATTTACCCTTCCTCACTGAAGTCAGCTATAGAGGTGGTCATCTTAAGTTATTCCAAAGTTTGAGGGAATCAAATCAACAGGATGGAAGCCCTGATAATAGGTGGCAGGATGCCTTATGTTCTTCCTATCAAACAGTGCACATCAGTGAGCAGCTCACTGCAAAGGTATCCCAAGCACAGATCCACAACCATAGGTATGCTGTACTCAGTGGCATGTTATCTCTAGAGTACTCTGTCAATTATTCAATCCTCCAATTGTAGTACATACATGCATGTACATTGTATTGTGGTAAATACTAAGTTGAGCGAATTCCAGAAGAAGCTTCTCCAGTGCTGTATTGGAGCACAGCTATAACTTCTCAGGAAAGCATTAGGAGTTCATCAAGGTCATATTGGCCTCAGATTTGGAAAGCAAGTTGAAAGTACCCACAGGACTTCTGGTTAGAACTAGGGTTATCAGCAGGTACATTAGCCTGGGTTACACACATTAATTCTTTAAGAGTTTCAGTCATGTACATAAAGCTGAAGTATTTTCTGCTTGCTCCTCTCATTGAGCTCAATCTGTCGAAATCAAGGACAGTCACTTGTCTTTCTTTTAACTCTTTAATCTGGAGTATCATCCCATTTTATTCCAAATTCTCTTGTTGGTTGGAGGTTTCATTGCTGTTTTATACACACTGACAGTGCTCTGACTTCCAATTCTCTGGAAGCAATGAGACAGGGGAAAATAGTGTTGATTAAGGTTTGCCTTTCTTGTGACTTTGTGTTTTATTCTTTTTCACATTGAGTGAGGACCACCTTTCATCTGATTTCTGTTCAGTTTTGGTGTATCAACTCATTTTATTGTGTATTCTCTTGTTGGTTGGAGGTTTCATTGCTGTTCTATGCACATTTACAGCAATGAGACATGGTGAACATAGAGCTGATCGAGGTTTGCCAAGTGTAATCTGACTTTATGTTTTCTTCTTTTTAACATTTGGAGGGAGGACCACCTTTCATCTGATTTGTCTTTGGTTTCTTTCAAGTGGACAAAAGAAGGCCAAAGATTGGTAGGAAGGTAGTCATACACCCAGAAAACAAGTATTTGTTTCAATGCACTTGCAAATTAGCATTGATTGTGGCACTCAATTATTACTATTATGATTGAGATGATTGCTATGTTCATTATGTTATGATGAGATTGGCTATGTTTGTGATGACCAAGAGTAGTAGTGTAGTAGCGCACAGGAGTTGTGTCTTGAGCATAGTAGTGTGGAGGTTGTGAGTGTTTTGTGCATGTTGTGAAGGAGCAGCACAAGGCTTGGGGTGAATATCAGACAAAGGCACAAATGGTTGCCAAGATTTCTTATGCATTTGACAAGGTTGAAGACTTGTTGAGTTCTATGAGACTTATGATTGAGGTCAAAGGAATTATCTTGCTTTACATATGGCAATCACAAAAGTGCGACCTCAACTTCAGGCACCAGTTATGGACGGGCATGTGACTCCATGTTGCTGACAGCTATATAACCAGGACCCTGAGATTGGTCTTGACCACTGGTGGACAGTTTATAGAAATGGCACCAAATAATTGACTGTTCTCATCTCAGTTTTTTGAGATATATAATCATGATCCTCAAAAAAGCAAAAAACCAGTTCTGAAGAAACCCCAAGCAGGGAGAGGGGAAACAAAACCCCATCACATATTATCAAAAGAATATTACAAAGGCAGAACCATGTTCCAAAGAATGGGGTCAGCCTTGCGGCCAAAGATGTTCCTATGCATCTAGATCCTATGAAAGTGAGTTACTAAGAGCATCTCTGCCGCACCCCCCCCTTGGTCTGAGCTAGATCCATTTCTGCACGATGAATTAACTACCGATATTGATCATGTCACCTTGATGATGATCATCATCACATGTCATGCTGCTATATATCTGCAGGTCCCACACCAGAGCAGTACAGCGTCTGATCCAGCAATCCTTGAATGGATGAAACAACCATGGGATTCCCGGACTGCGGGATCTCTTGCGTTCCCTGCAAATCCAAGGTTCAAAATATACCTTGTAAGATACAAGGACGTCATCCATCGATACTACTCCGAGAATATGAAGGTGAGTCTGGTGAAAATCAGGCAAGTGAGTGAGGACGAATGAGGTGCAGCAAGCAGGGTGACTTCTGAGAAATTAACTTACAGTGTTTGCAGATTGAGAAGCGCTG
>Ga0209208_10010965_pt1 | contig 11668 bp, 10 predicted proteins | sample S1TSphfallax_3_FD_187694 | JGI IMG/M metagenome (GOLD analysis project Ga0209208, IMG submission 187694) | Host-associated microbial communities from peat moss isolated from Minnesota, USA - S1T2_Fd - Sphagnum fallax MG (SPAdes) (version 2) | ecosystem: Host-associated > Plants > Peat moss >...
GCAAATTCTAATGGACCTTCATTTAGATTTTGATATAAACATTGCGTGGTCAAAAGTTGAACAAATTTTGCAAATGTACATTGTTCATTACACAAACGTGGTGGTGTGTATTGAGTAATGTAGGCAGGCCATGATATCCATCACACTTGCAACATTTATTAATTTATTTTTTAATGATGTGATATGTATGTGAGCAAATTGAAAAGGCAATGACAATACCAATTGTTGATAGCACAATGCGTGACAAATTAAATTGATATTGAGGAGCTTGTAGTGTGTTTTGCCTTCCCTATACATATTGGTTGATTTTTGGGGGGTGAACATGATTATAATTGCCAAACATTGTCCCCCAACCAACCACTATCATTAATTCCACCCATTTATAATGGAATGGGTCAATTTCACCCATGGGTACAAAGTTCTATATTGAAGGAATTACAATTTGTTTTTCTCATGGTGGTCTGTAATGGGAATATCCACCACTTAGGTAATGAGCATGTTCAATTTACTAGTTTACATTTGGTTTAACTAATTGTTGGAATTGTAAGTACCTTGGATATATCCAAGTTGGTCAGTGATGATGAAATCAAGTAAATAAACACAATTAATATGGGTCATCATTGTGTGATTTTTGCTTAAGTTTAAGTATAGAAGTGGCAAAATATGAAATAATGAATGTATTGTTGAAACAAAAATAACTACAAGATTATAATTTAGTTCTTGGTCATGTATGAATGGTAGTTCATATTCATTAACTCGAGTTAATTGTGTAGGCCCAATATCATTTTCAACATGAACATTGGCATTGAATGGGTTGCATATATTGAAGTAGAAATGAATGAACATGCATTTAATTGTATCTTACACCTTTATGTACATCTTAAAGAATAATATAATCCAAGGGGATTCCCCAATGAGACATACATCTAAAGGAGGTAATGGTGCTTACAAGAACAACATTAGCACATGTGTCACAACCCCACTTTGGGCTAAGTGTGAGGATGAGACTCACACTCTCGAAAGTGGGGACTTGAAGTCCTCTGGGACTCCTGAAAATTCAGAGTTCAATTGCAGGGGTCAAAGCACCTCGCATTGGGGTTTTCTTTATATCAATGGAAAGGTCTTGAAGTTTAGATGTCCAAAATGGCCTCGCATGATCCATTTGGACATCTGTAGCCCAAGTTATGGGCAAAAGAAAGGCCGGGAGTCAAACTGACAATTTGACTCCCGACGTCTGCAGAAGGAGTGCGACAAGGCATTGGAAAGCTCTCGAGGATAGCTACAACTTTGGTTTAGACCTCACTCCAACCGGAGGTCGGAGCCAGGAGATATGAGTGCCCAAAGTACTAGGAGTCCAACCTGGGACAGTTTCGGGACTCCTCATTGGGAATCCCGGGAAAAAGTGCCATTCGGATGTGGCTCCTACGGAGTAACGTAGAGAATACTGTATGGGGGAAGGTGGTGGCTTCCCCTGAGTCTGGGCCGTGGTGAGTTAAGTGAGTCCAAGGTCGCCCGTGGCTTGTCCCAACACCAAAAGGGTGCAGAATGAATTCTAACTAACTTGTGTTGGTTTTGGATGCAGGACCGTGTAACAACATAATTGTCCCTCTTCCTAGTCTAATCCTGGGACTTCTAGCACGCCCCTCTTACCCCCTTTAGTGCTGGAAGTTGGGAGCGGCCCTCAAATTCCAACTTTCCACAATTCAACATACTTAGACCCTCAAGTGAGTCTAATAAGGAACTTGGGAGCGCGTCAACATGAATTGTCAATCATACATGGATTACATGTTGGGCCAAAGGTGTGGTGAGCAAACAACATTAATGGTCTTGCATTAGTTAAATGGGCAATGTATGCCTTGATCAATTGCAACAAAAGACACTAACATGTGCTTGTAGGTACTATCTTCTAACTGAATACACTTTGGCATTTGCTAATTGGGCATGTTCAACAAAAAACTATATGAAATTAACCATCAAACATAGGACTACCTTAGGATATTTCAATTTTGTGCATGGCAACATGAATTGATGTAGTTGTTCCATGATGCCCAATGAATGTGCATGTTCTATTAAAAAGGTAAACACCTTTGTACACTAAACTCAACAACATTAGTTTGTGAGCATGTGACCACGAACATGAACATGAACATGTGAGCCTAAAGGAATATTTTAATATAATTTTTCTTACCATGTAAATAAAATAATCTCTAACATTGAAGATTTTTTTCCCGTGTGGCATATATGCATACATTTGTATATTTGTCATTGAACAAGGATTTTAAAACCTTGTGATGGGTATTAATGGGGATATAGGTGAGGATGGATGCTTATATCTAGTTTAAATTATTGTATAAATGTTAGCTTGCATTAAATAATTTGAAGTTAATTATTGAAGGTTGGAAAACCTATCTTTCAAAAATCAACAATGTAAATGAAAATCATTTTTTTGCACTCCACATTCATGAACAAAAGCAATATAATGAACACAATACAAGTATTTTAGAGGTAATGAATCCTTCAAATGGACACATTGCAAGTCTTCCATTATGGAAAAAAATTCACATTTAAAAAGGGCTAAGACTCTACTCACCTATCATCACTAATTAAACATTGGACTTCATTTCAATTCCAATTCGAACAATGAATGAACTTTTTCAACATCCCACAATACATTGCATGTTGTAAAATGTAATAAATGTGTTTACATGACACCCATTTTCCCTTGTTGCCTTATGGAATTTTCCATCATTGTGACAAATTTCATGCAATTGTATGTTGGGTAATCTTTAATTATAAATTGATACAATTTTTTGTTTAGACCTACACTAAAGGCAAGGTTGTAGACAAGTCCATAATTTGATGGAAGAACCTTTACAAATGGAAAAAAAATAAAATTTAGAATATCATCACAAACTTACTTGGGTTCATAGGTTTGTACAAATTTCACGCAAAATTTGGTTTTCATAGGTTTGTTCAAAAATCACATGGATTCCATGTTATGGTCAATATGAATGATATTTGTATATACTCAATATCTTAAATATTCAAATGGATGAGACATTTTTCCTAAATGTCATACATGAATGTTCATTTTAATACACAAAAATTACATCTTAACAATTACATGGATTAGTTAAAATGTAAATTATACATATTTCACATCAAAACATCATAAATGGAAAAGACACATTATATATATATATTCATGCAATTTTTACATTTTGAAGCCCATATTGTTTTACTATTTTTGCATGGATTTGATTGAGATTTCATGATATTGAAAATTTCTGATGATGTCCAACCTCCCATTTGTTTTCGTGTTCTTTAAAAAGTTTAAATGCAAAAGGCACCATATAATTTTTCTTTTATGACTTTTGGTCAAATATATGGTTTGTGCACAAGGACAAATCTTTCATTGGCAAATAGATTGCAAGGAGAACATTTGACAAACTCAAAATGAAAAAAATTAGTTTCTTATAGTGCTATTACCTCATCTTAAGTGAGATTGTTTCCTTCTTAGACATGCCATATTATGAGCATAAAAGGCCTGTCAAATACATATTTCTTTTTGGAGTCTCCCACACATCAATTCAAGTCATCACAATAAAACCAAAATCTAGGTGATTTTTGAGAACCACCTTCAAAATTATTTCACCAACCATATTCATAGCATGGAGTAAGAATGCCAATAGTTGTTTTCAATGATATGATTTTCACCTTGCACTCATGGTTGATGCTCTTTTACAAAACATTACATTGCATTGATTTGGGGATAATTTTTAGTATGCCAAATGCCATGTCCACAAGTACTTTCACAGACTTCCCCACCATTATGCATGAATATATGAATCCCACAATTACTTTCATAACAATGGGTAAAGGATTATCATCATGTGCTTTGGTGTTGATGCAAATGGAATATTGTGTTGACTCATGGACAAAAGAAGTTAACATGGTCATGTTTGCACAAATCCCCTTTTACCCGAAGGGAATTTCTTCATTGGGAGATCCAAAAACCTCCAAGTCACCCTCCAAATGTGGCATCTTTGATGCATAATAATAACCCAATGCATATTTTGCAATAGTTGTTACTAATAACATGGGGTCTTTAAATTCACCAACTTTATGCATATGAAGTTCATTCCTATTTGGTCCTTTTTCCCAATGGACCGTCATTCAAGTATGCTCAATACAATAAAATTTGCTTGGGGTCCATTCACGATTCGAGTATCAAAAAAGGAAAAAAGGACTTAAGGACTTTTTTAAGCTAATTTTTACAAATAACATTTACATGACAAAAACTTAATTGAGAAATTGAATAATATAAAATAATCCATTGTATGAATATTTTGGTTTAATGCCAAAAATGCAAATTTCCCAAAAAATCCCAAAATGAGTTTTAATGGACAACCAAACATTTTTTTTGCAAGATTATTTCTTGCACATGTGACTTGCATCTAAAGCTAGACATTTTGAAAACATTGAACATCAAATTTTTATCAAATGGTTTAAAAAATGAGTCCTTTGCCTTGCAACCTTTTCTTGTAAAATTTAAAGATTTTGAAATTTTTGTTTGATTTGGTTTTTCATCAAGTTCATCCAATGAACATGTACTTTCATAGAAGGGGTCATGTTTTTATTATAAAAAAAGTTTGAAATCAATTGTATGACTTTATGCATTCCTTTTGATTCTTTTTTTTAAATGCACTTTAAACACTTGATTACTTTAGTTTACAAGACTCAAAATGACATTTACATAGTATTCAAATTAATTTAAAATATTTTATTAATTTAAAAAGACATAATTTTATCTATTGGCATACAATAATGCACTACAATTATATATAATAATGTAAGATAAACAAAAATCCAAAGTTGTCTTTTGTAGTCCTTTTTTAATTAGACATTCCTTTTTGGTACTCCAATCGTGAATGGACCCTTTGGAAACTTTTCACATAGTCATTAGAAGTTATAGCGTATAGATAAGCATCACAAACCTCCAATATCACAAGATTTCAATAAAATCAATGTGAAAATCATAAAACAATGTGTTTGTGCAAAATCCGTGGGCTTCAAAGTGTAAAAATTGCACAAAAAATACATATTATTCCTATATACATGATGTGTCTTTTCCATTTATGATGTCTTGTTGTGAAATATGTATAATTTGCATTTTAATTAAATCCAAGCATGAATCTTCTGCATTGTTTGAGATAGAAATGTTAAAACTCCATCCAATTATTTGGTTTGTGGATTGCACTTTTAATAGCAACCCCGAAAGAGTACCACCAACATTGGATTGTAACAAAATGCACATTGGCCTCTTCCAAAGAAGTGGAATTGTTTGTATTCATGGTACAATGCCTTATGTTGGTCTTGGAACATTAGAGCAATTAATTGTTTAATGTGTTTTTTTAGTGACAAACTCCAATGAAATAAGCAAGTGCATCCTTCCTAGCCATATAGAAGGGGGATCTTCTAAACCCATAAATAATTCTAATAACATTCCAATTCGCCTAAGCATTATTTGTCATGAACCCCTTAAAGTTGGTGTTGGGGAAGTCATGCTTGAGCACAACTTTGTTTAATTTTGTCCACAAAACAAATTGAGTTTTAATGGATTTTGATTGCATGTCAACATGGTCAAGACTTTATAATACATAGGCTTGTAAATTCATATGTGACATGCCATGGTGGCCATCCTTCTAAATGTTTGAAATGATCAAACATAATCCATTCATTTTCCAAATCATCACCAAGTTGCATTTATTTGACCAAATCAACATTACTATCAACATTTTCAATGAACATTTTGATTTGAAAATTGTCCAAAAAACCAATTATCTTGAATGTAGTTGTAACAACTTTTTGACTTTAGTAGAATAATGTTGTCAATATATCCGTTATTGATAGGACGGTGCTTGAAAATGCAATGAAATTACAAATGTTGGGAAAGCACAAGGGCATGAAGTTGTCCATCACCTTGTTTAGTTGTTCGCCTTTTAAAAGTTCAATAGGGTCATCACTATTTTTGTTGAAAAAGTGTTGGTATAAGGATTTATTGGAAAACAAAACAATTGTAGAATTTTTAACACTAGGTGTGCAATAGACCTCCTTGTCAATGAATGTTTTGATATTTGATCTCCTCCATTAACTCCTTACACATGTTGTATTTAACACAGTCATGATGCCATTTGAGATGAATTGTTACCTTCATAAAGATGATGAGTTTGTGGATGGCATAATAGATTATACATTTGGACACATCAACGCAAAAAGGCACACCAACACATTATCTGTAAACAAATGTGCATATAAGAAGACCATGGGGTAAATGGCCCATGACAAGAACATGCGCAAAGTCACTTACCCAAGTGATTTCATTTTGGAAACCATCATGAACAAATTCAACACGTGTTGTTTTAACATCAAAGGTGGCCCAAACATTTGTTGCTATGAAAACCCAAATCAAAGTTGTTTTTTATGTTAATTGTCTTGACCTTGCACCTAACATGGCCATTGTGCTTCTTATCCATGCCTCACATTTGTCCAAAATGCCATGTTAGTTACCACTTGGGTGACGTGCTCCCAAGTCCCAAATTAGGCCCAAGATGGGCCTTGGTTTCTAAAATAACAAAATTGTGGGTACTTGAGGGCACGCTCCCAGCTCTCAACACTAAAAGGGGTAGAGGGCCGTGTTGAAGCTCCAGGATGGGACTAGGAAAAGGGACAAGCTTTTAGTTACTCACTCGAACCTGCATCAAGCCAACTAACAAGTTGGTTAGTTCGCATTGTGGAGCACCCTTGGTGCTAAGACAAGCCACGGGCAACTTTGGACTCACAAGATTCACCACGGCCCGGACTCATGGGAAGCCACCACCTTCCCCCATATAGTATTCTCTGCGTTACTCCGTAGCACCCACATCCGAATGACTTTTTGTTCGGGACTCCAAAGGATCCAAAGGAGGAGTCCCGAAACTATCCCAATTTGGACTCCCGAGACTTTGTGAGTTCATAACTCTTTGTTCAAACCTTTAATTTGGATGAGGTCTGAAGCAAACTTGTAGATCTCCTTGAGAGCTTTTCAACGGTGTGTCGCACTCCATCTGCACACCCCGGGGTCGAGTCAATTCCCGACTTTTAGTGGTCGGGAGTCAAATTGCTAATTTGACTCCCAACCCTTCTTTTTGCCATAACTTGTGCTACAAATGTCCAAATGGTTCATGCGAGGCCATTTTCGACATCTACACTTCAATAGATTTCCAACGACTTGAAGAACGCTTCAAAGTGAGGTGTTTTGACCCCTGCAATCGAACTCTGAAATTTTGGGAGTCCTAGAGGACTCCCAAGTCCCCATTTTGGGAGTGTGAATGTCATCCTCACACTCTTCCAAAAGTGGGGTTGTGACATTGGGTCACTTGGGTGGGAGTTCAAATAGAATGTCACCATCAAATTTAGTTGGAAAGCAAAGGACCTTTTGAATGTTCATGGTGTCGTAAATCAAAGTTTTTAATTTGTTTGAAATATTTAGGGTGAAGGTCATCACCTTTAAGCAATTGACGAAAATGGACAAATGGGAAGTTTTGGAAGTAGTCAAATTAGCAACATGATCAAAAATAGAAAAAACATGTGGCACAAGGGGGCCTAGAAACAAGTTTCGGTGAGGGAGGTAACATTTCATTTTCATTACATGAGTTGCACAAATTAATGAATGTCGATGTTAATAAAAGGACATCACTTGCATCTTTTCGAGATTTTTCTTGATAAGGATAGGGAAGAAAATCTTGTCTACCACAAATGTTACAATTTTTGGTGTAACAATGGTGTTGTGTGAACTCTTCAAAAGTTGGTCCCAAACAATTTTATATGTACATGCAATGACCAACCAATATAGACCATGAACTCTAGATAAAAAAAATTGATAAATCTTTGTTATGATTCCATTGTTATCATCACATGTAACATCCATAAAGATGTGAATGGAACTAAGGAGAAAACCAAACATTGCACACAATCATTTCTATGTCATTTGCACATATCTAGACTCATCGCACAAAATTGTTAAATTTGACTTTCCTTCTACATGAAAAAACACCATTGAATAAACTTTATAAAATAGTAAGTATGTTGAAAATATAATAAAAGCAAAGTTGACAAGAATGGTGGGGCGACTACACATAAACTAGTGCTATGAAAAACATCAAACCCCGCAAAATAAGAAAATTTAAAAGGTAGACATGAACAATCAAACAAAAGCAATGAAAATAATTATTTGAAACATATATATGCAAATGCATGGGTTATATTGAAGCATGGTGGCAAAAAAACAGATCCTAAAACCTTTCCTCCCCAAATCAACAAAAGGTACCAATGTTTTGAAGTTTGCCAATGTTTGAGTCCAATGTTTGAGTTCATAAAATGTAGTAACTTTTGTCTTTGAGGGTTTAAGTATTTATGAGTATAGTTCATTTTCATTTCATTCAATTGTCTTCATGTAAGAAGAAGGGAAAAATGAGGAAATCTTGAAACCATGTGGAAAACCATTGAAGACCAAAGCTACAAAGTGAGTTTTACAAAACTCTTTTCCAATTTGTAAAGAGAAATCTCTAAAACTTTACAAGAAGGCCAAGCTTGAGCTCAACTTGGAACTCAAACTTGAATTTCAAACTAAATTCAAGCTCGACATTTTTTGTTGTTTTTTGGAACTCAAATTAAAGCTCAGGTCCAAACATGGACCCAAGTTCAACCACTCCAAAAACACCCAAAAGAACCTAAGCTTGAGATTGGGTCCATGTTTGAACTTGAGTTCTAGCTCAAGTTTTTTCTTGTGGGTTTTTGGGGCTGTTGAGCTATTTCAATGTTGAAAATAACAAAAATAGCTTAGCATGCAAGAAATGTGAGGTAGAGCTAGAGTTTTTTATGATTTTTTTGGGCTATTGAATTCTTCTTAATGTTGAGAATAGCTCGACAACCTTAAAAACAAAATCACAAAAAGCCCAAGCTTAGAAGCCTGAAAATTAGAATTAATTGAAAAATACATACGGGGAAAAAACAAGTAGGTAATGTTATTGTAAATATGAAAAAAAAATGCCCTCAAAATTGCACTTCTTGCATTTAGACTAGTGTGCGTTTGTGTTTTTTTAAAAATTTCGTGAGGTTGCTCAAGTGGTGATCAAATAAAAGTATATTTAGCCAAATATTTGGCAATATTAAAAATATCAAAGTAGAAAATCTTAAGCACCCTTTTATATCATAGGTAGTTGTGGCAATTTTTGGCAACTAAAAAATTTGGTCTTTTGGTTTTTTTTTTATTTAAAAAAAAGAATTTGTGACGTGATATTATTTTCTCAAAAAAATTTCATTTATAAGTAGATTTAGCTGAGTTCGGCAATATTCAAAATATGAAAGTAGAAAATCTTAAGCACCCTTTCATATTGTAGGCAATTGTGACAATTTTTGGGAATTAAAAAATTAGTCTTTTGGTGAAACTTTTTATAAATAGGGAATTTATGACATAGTTTTTTTTTCCCAAAAAATTCATTCATAATTATATTAGCCAAATTTGGCGATACTCAAAATATAATAATAGAAAATCTTAAACACCCTTTCATATTGTAGGCAATTGTGGCTTTTTGGCGGATTTTTTTGGGGCCTAAAATGGTCTTTTCGCGAATTTTAAAAGAAAAACAGTGAATTTGTGACAGAATACGTTGTTTACCAGAAACAATTTCGATAAATGGCGAAAATTCACCACCAAACAAGAAAAAGAAAAAGAAAAAGAAAAAGAAATCACTGAAATTTTAGACCGTTTAGTTGCCGCGTCGCGTGCGCTGCATTTTTGTCTCGACGCTGTCTGTCTGCCTCGTCTCTGTCTTTTCTTTTCTCGCTCACTTTGAGCCCGTCTTGGTTCTTTCACAGCGCCCATCAGCTCCATCTGCGCTGCGATTGATCTGCCGCTGCTCGACTGATGCGTCCAGGATCTTGTTACAAATCAATTCTGAGCACCGGTAATCAACTCCTTCAAGTATTTTTTCATTATTATTATTATTTTTCAAATAATAATACATGCATTCTTCAAATGTATGTAGCTCACAAGAAGGTCACTGCGTGATCTTGTGAGGTCTTGTAAGTAGTGACACTCTAGTTCGATGCAGCAGCAGCTCCATGCGTTCTCATCGACATCGCGCGTACTAACAAAGACGGGGATGATGAATTCTATTGATGAAGAATCGCTGCTCCATTGCTGCTGCTGATTTCAGAATTTTGTTATCTTCTAAGTGTATGCATTTCGCAGCAAGTCTTGGCTGCTTTGCTATTGTTTGTGGGAGAAAAGTCTAGGGATGATCGCTCACTTGGTTGCAAGCGTGGAAAAAATATTACTATTTTTGAGACGTAAGTAAAATGGATTTTGTTTCCGGGAGATCGTTCATTTTTCGGAAATAGAGTTTTGTTTTGAACCGATAGTATCGCCGGGAAGAAGAAGAATCTCGTAGGAAGTATGTATGAAGATGCGTCGGGAGTATGGATACGAGAATGTTGTGATGAAATTAGAGTGGTGGTAATTGGCATCATGCATGCGTGCCGGCAATGCGTGCTCAATTGTGCATTGCGGGGTTGATTCCAGTGCTGCTGTTGGCAGTGCTTCTTCTTCCAAGCTTTGGTCATGGTAAGTATGTGAACATTGAAGAATTATACTCATTGATTGATGTTTTGGCGTGCGTTTTTTTTGTTTTTTGTTTCCCGATCTGATCGCATGGATTGTCATATCGCGGACGCTTGTTTTCCCTTGCGATGTTGTGTGTTTGTGTTTTCTATTCTGCTCTATTTTGTATGCGTTCTATTCTTCCTTTGGATTTCTGCTGTACCTCTTGGCGTTGATCTGCGATTGAGGTTACAAGTCTGCCATTCCGCTCGGTCCAGGAATTCAGAATTCGAGCTTCGTTCACGGCGAGAAATCAAGATCGATGATCGTGATGTTGGTCGTATTACAGAGTTCTTTGTCTTGTTTCTGATTTTTCAATTCCTTTGTCCCGAGGGAGCAATCTGACCCCTTCTGCGCCAGAAAGTAGGTAGCTAACAAAAAGCGGCCTGGTCAATCAGCAGTTCTAGGATCTGCTTTTGTGATGCTTCAGATGGTCTTCACGTTTTGTTTCCTTATCAGCTGAACCTCTGGCGCTTATTTCCATATACCAGCGCCAGAAGATTTTGCGGCCTGGGAAATTCATTTCTGCAGTTTCCAGCACTATCATCATCATCATCAAAGGATAACCAACATTTTTCTCCTCCCCACCTAACGCAAGCGCTGAGTTCGCTCTCTTTTGTCCTGCAGCAATTTTACTAGTTGCAGCATCCAGAACCCTCTTTCCGCTGGTTCCAGCTGTAGCCAAAGCGTCAGCGTTGATTCCTGCCCTAACTTCACCTTCTGCTGCTCGTGTTGGACATTCATTGGATTCAGTGGCGCTGTCTGAATACTGGCTATACCACAACTATCTGCCACTTCTGACACTGCCTGCATCCCCACCACCATGTGAAGAACGGCATTCGCTTACTTCATCGGCTCGAACTCCTGACCAACATCTTCCGCGACATTGTCATGGAAACAGTTGTGATCACAGTCGCCATTGCATTCAGAATTGTAGCAGATCAAGACTTGGTACTCAATCAAATC
>Ga0209208_10010966_pt1 | contig 11668 bp, 6 predicted proteins | sample S1TSphfallax_3_FD_187694 | JGI IMG/M metagenome (GOLD analysis project Ga0209208, IMG submission 187694) | Host-associated microbial communities from peat moss isolated from Minnesota, USA - S1T2_Fd - Sphagnum fallax MG (SPAdes) (version 2) | ecosystem: Host-associated > Plants > Peat moss >...
AAGGATAGAAGAAGTATCCTTATTTATTGGGTGGTAAATTCATGGATGGGAACCTTTGACACAAAATATTTAATGAAATATACTTATATAAGGTTAGAATATAAGATAATTTTATTTCTTGAAGGGAGCAAGAAAAATCTAGTCTATTTCTATTTGTTACATCCTACTCATCATGTGTTTTACAAAAGTTCACATTGTGAAAAGTAAACTACAAAACTTGTTTGTATTTTAAAAAACCTACTTTCAACTTACTTTTATGATGTGAAATTTTAAAACTAATGCATAGTAGTGAAGAACTATTTTGTTTTTTAATCATTCATGTAAAAACATTCAATGTATAACAATTTTATAATGGATCTTGGTATTATTTTATATTTATTTTGCAAGTAGAAAAACAAGGTATAAGATTGTTCATTTCCTTGTCATGCTTGGGTTTCAATAATGAAATGATGATTTCAAATGATAATCAAAATAAATCTAGGCACATTATTAACTTATGATTAAAAGATAACATGTGGAAATATTTGTGAATTTTAATTTTAGTTAAATCATTTCATATCGTTTTTTGAAATGAAATATCATCAATTTAAAAAGACCAAAATGACAAGGATTTCTTTGGTCATTGATTTGAATATCCTACGGTTCCCCTATCAACAAAGAAAAAAGAAATGGCAAGCAAAGGATTATTTTGTTGGGGTTTATTCATATTGTTTTGGGTTGATGATTGTCTTTTAAACTTTAGGCTATTGCTTCCTCTTTGAAAATGGAACCTTGTTGGAATATTGCTGAAGTCTATTCATTTTTAGGTAGCAAAATTTCATTTGATGACTTGTTTATTATAATTGGGTTGCATGTTTGAATGTCTAATTGTGGATTGAACATAACTACTTGCAAGGTAACCATGAGCTCTAACTAGTTAAATTATGTGGGTGCAATCATAGTCAAATGAGCCAATAGTGACAAAGGACTCAACCACAAATGGGTCATTTTTGTACATTTTGACTTTTTCATAGAAAGGATTTTTTGAAAGATTTTTGTTGCAACATGTTTTTTAAAATATTGAAAATTTCCCCAATAAATTACATTACTTGTGTTAACTATTTTTGAATAAATATGAATTTTTTTTAAGTGTACAAATTATGCCAGATTCTATGTTTCATTTTGAAAAATGATCATAATTTCAAATCATGTTAAAATATGATAACTAAATTAAACTTTAGTTTTTTGTATCATAAGCCAAAACTTTGTTCATATGTCATCCACATTATCACCCATTTACATCTAGCAAATGACTCTTGAAATTTGAAATTTTTGAAATTATATTTGGAATTTTTAAAAAATTATAATACCAATTTAAAAAAATTATGAGTGTTTTTCATATGTGGATAGAAGGTTATTATCATTTGAGAAATTATCCCATTACATTTTTTATATTAAAAGAGTCTTTAACCTAGTGTATTATAAAACTAATTTTGGGTTGTTAAAGTTCAAAAGTCCTTTACTAAAACCAATACTCAATTTCTTAAACTAAATGATTTTTTTTTTGAATTCTTCAACACTAATATGAATCATTTAGCACAATTTTTTTTGATTCAACATGACATTAAAATGGGATTACATAAATATGTTTGAAAAAAATGATAGTTTTTTGGTTCGTTTAATTGTGATTCAAGCACCCATGTAATTGATATCCCTTCAATGGAAAATTGAAATTAGCATGAACAAAAAATGATTTTGAAATTAATTTTGAAATATATATTATAATGAAATATGCAAATGCAATTGGAAATGACCTAATGTTTGAAAGGCATTTTACCAAAGTTTTTTCCATAATCACCATGTTAAATTTGGGACAAGAAAAAATCATGAATATATACTAGGAATATCAACTATGTGCATACATGCATTCTTGAAGAAACTACCAAATTAGAAAAGAAATTTCTAAACTTTCATGCTACTTTAATGCAACACATTTAAATGAATGTACAATTTACCTTTCCTAGTATTGTAACAACCAAAGGAATTAAGAAATTGTCTTATGATCCAAGTTCACCTTATGTTTGGGAATTGCAAAACTTGCCAACTAATGTAAAGTGAAAGCATGATAAAGTAAAAAGAAGTCCATTCACATTCTAGTTTAAAACTAAGATAATTTTTGACATAAACACAAGAAAGTAATGAAACCTTTTAAAGTAAAATTATGAAACCAAACTCCTCCATTGAATATATGGTAAGTTGATATAAAATTTCAAAAACATTGGCATCATAAAAGTAGCTATAGGTTACAAGTAGGTTTGAAATTAACAAGGTGATCAATATGATGTTCAAAGTTAGTTTTACATTAAAGTTTTGATATATTATCATTATAATATGCATAATTTGAGAATAAATAAATATATTATAAGCCTTCATTAGCGTGAAAATAAAAATAAACCAAGATTTCGTCTACTTGCAACCCATTTTGTAAAATTAAAAATCTTGTGCAAATAGATGCATTTAAAAAATCCACTCAAATATTAAACTTGAAGATGAGATTATTCAATATTATAATAATGAAATGAAATATTATCATCATATTAATCATTTAATAAAATAATATTTCTATTTTCAATACATTAAAAAAAAATTATGGCTACTTGTAAATTTTTGTGACATGTAACAATTAGTCATCTACTTTACCTTGCTTTCACCTTGTACCATAACTAAACAATTCTTCACTTTGGTCTCATTAACAATTTATACTTTTAAAAATACTTTTTCAAAGGTATCATTTCATAGCCTAGGTTGAACCAACACTTGCATTGGTGCCTTTATTGATGACAAGTTTTTGAACATGGCTCCCATAATATCTTTAGATCCTCTATCAAAGAAGAATTTATTTAATATATATATAGCAAAAATAAAAGATAAAAAATCTATATTACTCCCCATATAAGGTTTATTTCTTGTGTTTTTTAGGTGGTAGGTGTCCTTTTTGCAATATTTGACCTCGTATATGAAACAAAATTGTGAACTTCAAAAATGTGATTTCAAGATATGATGTTCATTTTAAAGTAAATCTTTGAAATTATTTGCGTGGGGTCCACATGAAATGCTTTAAATAGTTGCATAGTTTGAAAACTATAACATCAAAATACTATGGTTAAAATAGTGCCAAATGCACCTTACAAACCAAGACCCTATATTGTGGCAAAACATTGCATTAGATTTTCATAATAACACAAAGAAAAGGTTGAAGTTAACATGATTTAAATATACTCAAAACAAGGACAAATGGACGACATTGATTCAAAATTTGTTGGCAATCCAAAATTAAATAGTGAACATTTCTGCTAAAATATTTTTGACATACAATTTATGATTTAACACATATAAACATAACATGGATCATGAAATTTACATCACTTTTGATTGGAAGATGTACACCAACCATGTCATCAAGATATAAATACAAAAGGTGTGCACTTCTTATATAGCTTGTTACAACTTTGGAATTTGTGATTGTGAAAAGAAAATTTCCAACCTTAATTAGTGTTCATAACTTATCAAAATGAAAATAAAAATGTTTAAGAATCAAAAGGAAACATTCTCAAAACTCCCATGCAATAATCTCTATTTCAGAATTAAGAGTCCAAGGAATCCCAATTTTTTAAGGAAAGGTTTGAAAAGGAAAACATTGGTCAAATTTTCAATCAAGTAATCTTTTACTCCTTGGAAAAAAAATTGAAACAAGTTGGGGTCGCATGAATATGCCAATTAATGCCAATTAAAATAATTCATGTTTAAGTAATGTATGTTAATATGTAAGTTGGCTCAATATTAAAAGGTGAACTTACCTTATTTTTCCACCAAGAATGCTGCGTACTTTTCACCTCAATATTATTTTTGAAATAACACCCTAACATATAATCATGAATGTTAGGAATTTGACAATGACAATAGCGGTTTCCCATTATTCTTAAGTGTTTATCAAGCACTCCTAAATACTTGGCAAGGACATCTAATGTTGAACCAAGACATTCAAATGTTTACAAAATAACTTGATTACATAATCATGACTACTACATGGTAGACAATGACAATTAGATGTTTTTTAATACTCTATTGTGATTCACAAGTACTCCCAAGTGCTTATCTAACATTCCTAAGTGGCAAGTACTTCCAATGCTTGACCATGACACATTACATTTTGCAATAACACCTTAACTACATAATCATGACTACTAGGAGTTTGACAATGACAATATAGTGGTTTCCCAGGACTCTTAAATGCTTATCTAGCACTCCTAAGTACTTGGCAAGGATTTCTAAGCCTTAACAATGACATATTATCTTTTGGAAAAACACCTTGATTATAGAAGCTCATGACTTTTAAAAAATTCACAATGACAACAGTGGTTTGATGTGATTAACAAGTATTCCCAAGTGTTTATCTAACACCCCCAAGTACTTGACAAAATTTCAAATGATAACCAAAGAATCCTAGGTGGTTGATGGGACTAGGTTGATGAAGGAACCACTTATCTAAATGATTGGTTGAATGACTATGACAACTATCTATTGAACAAGCTTATGGAACACCACTAACAAAGCAATGTACCTATTTTGACATTAAATCTTGAATTAAGAGGCAACAAATAAAAGTACATTTAGTCTCCTTTTCCACAAATGATCAGCCTCAACATACTCCCACAAACTCATGTTAATGATTCCAGCCAATGCACTTCCACAAATTCTACACCTTTCAAAATTTTAAACATTTAAAATAGATCAATACATTTGAACAAAAAAGAATGGCAAGTTGTTTTTGCAAGTTTATGTATGAAGATATTAAAACATAAGTCTTCTTGTTGGATTATTTTTAATTCCATCTTCAAACCTAACTGTATTAATCAAGATTATTTACAACATTGTTTAGCATCCAAACAAGCCTTGATTTTCTAGACTTCACCCTCAAGTTCCATTCTGCAACATGTATAATTGGTAGCAAAGACTAATCAGTCCACATAAGGTTTCAAAAAGTAAAATATGGGTTGTACTTATGCATGTAGAACATAATCATTCTTTCTCAAGGCAATTGGATAGCTACTAAAGCAATGATGAATGCACCCAACCTACATTCATAGAGTGGACAACATTCAAGCTGCATTCATAGTTGTTATTCCAAATATTCCCTCAAGAAAGCACAATGTTTTGCAATTCAGGTATCTTATCCTTGTGTTCTCTCCTAGACCTAGAGGAATCGTACCTTCATTTAGCAAGGAGGCCATCTCCTACTCTATCTCATAGGAATCAACACCCACATTCAATGTTACCTGCAGATTTACCCCCACCCCCCAACACCCATATTAAAAGAATAAAGTGCCCAACTCCTAATCTATCCTTTTTGATAAAGCACTACAACATACTAAGTATGGGTAATGTCAATAGCTATATCTTTAGTACAATATTAGAAATGCCAACAATGACTTGCCATGTCCTCAATTCCGCCTATACCTTCAATTGAACTCCTCATTCTAGTTGGGCCCAAACTCTAACAATTGAATGCTTGACACTACAATCCTACAGAAAGTTAATAGAGGTTTGGACCTGTAAGACAATACTACATCAGATTTTCCATATCAATTTTTAAACTCCAAAATTTGCACAATCATAGGCAGAAGGTATTTAATACAACATTTACTGGACCTCTTTCATTGTTCAACTTCAGAGATTATACAAAAATTGGAAAAAAGGTCTACATTTTCCCTGCATTTTTCTATATTGGTTGGTGGAAGGTAATGAGGTGATGTAAAAGTAGGCTTTGAAGCATCATTGAAATTAAAATTCAATGGCTACCAAAACCACATCAAACACAACAATTTCAACTATAAAAACTAGGGCATTCTTGTCCATCTAGAATGCATAATAAGGGTAGTGAGGGATACCTATGCTATGAAAGCCAAGTTTGCATCAAAGGACTTGATGGTTCCAATGTCTTCCTAGTAATGATTGAACAAGTATATGCCTACTAAATAAAAAAAAACAAACAATAGTTTATACCCAATCAAAGAGCTGACAACATTATAAAATGTTTGTGGATTATTTGTCATATTGATGATACCCATTTTTCATAGGAAGGAATATTAGACCTAAACATTAAATTCTTTGGCAGATGTAGGGATGATCTTAAAACCAAGGTCATTTGCATTTGGGTAACACCATCTAAATCAACTATATAACATGTCAGAATGACCAAATAAGCTGATGGAAAATCATGAAGACTCCCAATTCTCCCAATAACCAAATTCTACAAGCATCATGCCAACTAAAAGTTTCCATACAACTATTAGAGGAAATGTACACAATCCCAACAAAACAGACAATTCGAAGGAAAAACAAACATATGTATTAATCAAAACTAAAAATGTTCAGTAGAGCATACCTTACATATCTCAAATTTATGATAAAATTGTACCAAGACCAAAATTGCAACTCTCATATCTACAATTCCCAAATACATGAAAATAAATAAGAAAATTTTAGGTTTTCTGGAAACTGAACCAATTCTGCAATTGCAACATGCATACATTGTTGTTAAGTAGAAAAAGAAGAAGTAGAATAGCTTCTCCATTAAACCACAAACAATAGAATTGAAACATTATAAGTTTCATGTCATCTATTGATGACCTCCATAAGTGGAAGCTAACAAGTCCTTGTCTGCAACTCACCACATGTAGAAGCATCACTCATCACACCCCAACTTGAAAATAGTGAGTACCTCCTTGTGCATGCAAAGCTCATTACATTGTGCCACACAGAGCATCTAGTGCTTCCACCAACATCAACTTCTGATATTTTCCACAAGCAAATGGAAATTTCTTCACCATACAAACAAGACCTATTTACGATCAATCTAGATAAACAACAAACTTAAAGCCACATAGGGTATGAATTGTGGTTTGGAAATACCTCTACTACATCAACGACCTCCCTGCATTCACTCATGATCTACAACTTGTTGCACTGTGCCACTCAAGAACACTTAACCAATGTGTTTAACCTACAAATTGTGTATTTAACACATTGTGTTTACTTTAGTCAAACCACCCTTTCTACATACAATAATTGTGGTTAAGTTGGAATCATGGATGCAATAGGTCAACAAATCTTTGAAGTTCCACACTTTAATTTTGACCCAAAAAATCATTTGGATTGGTGACCAACAAGGATTCTCAATGTCACAACCAAATGCAACCTTGGTCCACTTCCTAAAAGAGCCATGGTAAAAGACCACTAAAGAGGTTCACAATCATGTGAATGCTTAGAACTAGTGTGAAATCATGTTCTAATGTTGTACTTGTCATTTTGGGCTAAAGTGCAATAGCAACCACCAAGACACCATGGAAAACGAATGGTCTACAAGACTTTTACATTGCTTTCTTGTCACATAGATAACAACCATAGTTAATTATGTACTAATTAATGTTGACAAGTTCTTGATTTGAAAGAAATCTTCAATTCTAATTTCTTTTTTGGTTGAATAGAAACTTCTATATAATTTTGAAAGAAAGTTTTGGATTTATAAAAAAACCTCTAGTTTTGGAAACTTCCCCGAAAGGATGGAGTCCAACCCAATTTAAAACTATGTTTGGTTCCCATTTTATTTGGGCAACTAAAACAAATGACTAGCCTAAATAGGTATGCATGCTCATGGAGTGGGGTATTATTGTAAGAAAAAGTTGGGAAGAAACACAATCAAGAAAAAAATGATAATAGCCAATGAAATGAAGTAGAAAGTAATGAAAAGTCCCATATCTTTTTTTCCTTTGGTGAGGAGGGGGGACTAGGTATTAATTTTTTGGTTTGTTGTTACAAGACAAGGGATTTAGAAATGAATGGATGAACTAGTGTGATGGTAGTTCACTAAATTAATGGTAGTATGCTAATTCATGAAGTTTGAAGCACAAAACATGTCCTTTGACCTTTCTATGTTGGGACTAAACCAAAATGTGGTGACACAACCTTTTTCTTTTTTTTGTTTGGTGATGGAAATGGACCTAACACTGCCACAATTTATCCCATAAGGTTTGCCCAAAGTTGAATTGTCAAAGTAAAATCCAGGGTTTGGTGGTTACACATAATAGAAACCTTGTACTTATATGGCTAGAAAAGTTGGACATGCTTTCAATAAGCCAACAACATGGTTCAAGTTTGGATTTTAGATTTAGCAAAAGATGGTTTCAAAATGCATATCCACATCCAATTTTAACAAAATTTTGAACCCCAAGTGCAATTAACCCAGAACTTAACCAAGAACTTGCACCTAAACTTACCCAATACCTTGAATATGCCAACACGTGGCATTAACCATCCACATGTATCAAGTGCCATAACCAACTCCAAGGGTTGATGTGAACTACTTTCTTTTCTGAACATTATACCTCCATGTTGTAGTCACCATAGTACCTAGGCAACTTCCGCATAAATTAAAATTTCAAATTTTTCAAGAAAATTTCAAGCATTTAGCATAATATGCCAAAAATTTCAAAATTTTCAATAAAAACATTATAAGTAACACTTGAACCTAGCCATACTCAAATATAAGCTCTATTCAACTAAATAATACTAAATGCGAACCATTGAACCATAAGGATGGTAGGAAATTTTTGAAAACAATTTAAATTAGTTAGAATTAATACTAGAAAATTTGTAAAAACAATTTAAATCCCAAATTCGTTAAATTTTTGGAAAATCCCTCCCCCTCTGCCCCCGCCCCCCCCCCCTGCCCAAAACAAAACAATGCTTTGGATTGGGACAGAGCTCAATAGAAGGTATTTAGTATGTCCCTTCCTCAATTAGGGAGTACAAGTAGCCAACTCTCTTCCCATGTGCAGTTTATATAAGGGGCTCCAAGATTCATTACTCAATTAATTCACCTTACAACCTCGTGTTGTGAAGTTACAGGGTCCCCACCCAGCCTCCTTCGTGAGCTCCGAAGATAGAATAACATAATACTCCAGTCTCCCTGGCAACAGCAGCTGCCAGCAACGTGTTCCAAATATTTAAATTTAGCATTTTGTCTATGAATCTGATTTCGGCAAACAAGATGTTGTCATATCTAATTTCTGCCACCTAATTCTGGCATGGTTAATATGGGAACAACTTGTTTTCCACACTAAACAAAGGGAGTGAACCATTTTTGCATGTAGGCTGCACACCCACTCCTATTATAGTCTGCATTGCTTCCTAAATTGCTTGTACCCAGGCAGGCAAATCACGTGATGGTGCAGTTCTGGGTTTTTCCAACTAAACTTGGTCTCTCACTTGACATATATCAGTGTCAAAAGTCACAACATGGACAACTTAAGCCAAAAAAGGTCTCAGTTTCAAATGTTTCATGCATACAGAGCAATAAACAGGTCTAACTTTGCATCCGCAAATGTGTGTGTGTGTTATGATGGAAATAATGATGTAAGCATGAAGATGTGAAAGTGATGTCACTGCTTTTCGGAGTAGCTATGCACAAAATTTCCATCAAGGGGAACGCTCAGTAGCTTGAAAGGTGGTCTAATTGAGGATAAACATCCTAAGTTATATGTAAAGCATTCTTGAAGAAATTTCCTAATGTTTTCCACTCATGGGCCTTAACCATCCATAACCCTAAACATGGGTAGTTCAAAATGTGAGGGGAATTCAAAAAACCCCAGGCTCGTTATAGCCTTATCTGAGGTTCCTTATTTTGTTAATCCGCCCTCCCCCCCCGCCCCCACCTTGTGTCCTTACTCTACATATAGCAGGTACCTAGGATCTTAGGCAAGGGTAGTAGCCAAGATTCAATGGTCCTTACAACCAATGGCATGCCTTAACATGCACCTAAGAAGGCCTAGTTTTTTTCTTTTCAATGGGGAAATGGGGATGGGTTTGAAGACTCATTTTGGGTTTTTGTGTTCCCAAGTGGTCCCATTTTCTTCCCCAAGTTGTTCCCAACAGTGCCACACCTTATACTATATCTCCACGCAAAAGTTTTCCCTTGTAAGCTATGTAGTTAGGTGAAAGGAAAGGTCACATAATCTCCTATTTTGGAATTGTCCAGACTCCATAATGTGCCTGCTTTTTTCAGGTGGCAGGCCAATTAAAGAGGCCCATCATCACAAAAAAGAAAATATATATTCACTATGTGCACACCCCTCCCCGCCCCCGCGCCCCAAACTAATTATTACTATTAACGTACAGGTATCCACCCTCATGGAGGAGGTATTTAGTCTACCCTAAATTAGGTCACAAACACATTGAAATGGGCCAATGAGTGATGTGCACCCCACAATCAATTACCTTACTCCTTGAATGGATTCGGCATTAATTAAATCATTTTCAAATTTGTTGAATTGTTGAAAAAATAATGCAAAAATTTATTAAAAATGCCAAAAATCAATATTAATAAAACTTTGTTAGATCAAGGATTTGAATCCAATTTTATGGGCCAAGTACCCAAAACACACAACAATCTAGACACACTAGGAATATTGTATAGTTGTTATAATTTGGTGTCTCTTGCCTATAATATTCTCTATGACAATTTTTTCAAATTTTCAAAAATCTAGTGTTATAGCTCAAGAGTATAAATATATTAATTATTTAGCAAACACTTGTCAATCCCATTCACTACAATATTACAATCAGCATATGAGTACCCACCCTCACGGAGAAGGTATTAGTCTACCTAAAATTGGGTGACAAACACATATACAAATGAGCCAATGAGTGATGCAGCATGCACCCAAGAGACTCAATTCTTTTTTTTTGGGGGGGGGGAGGTGTGTGGATTTTCAAGATTTTGATGTTCACAATTTGTTCCCACCATGCTTTTGGTGCATTTCCAAGATGTTCCTCAAGTTTCCAAGTTGTTCCCAGTAGTATCATATTTTATCCCATAAACTATATAACTTCTCAACACAAGGATTTCATAACAATTTTGTTCAAATTTAGTACATGACAGGACATCCTTTGGGCAAAATGTTGTTCATTTTAGCACATTTCCATGTTCTTCATTTTATTGCAACAACTCACTTTATTTGTGTTTTTCCTTAATTCATTGAAAATATGCATATTGTTGGTCTTGTTTCAAATGTGGTACCCATCTTTTTACACTTATAAGTGGAATTTGCAACATTAAGACATTCCATTAAGTCGATGAAATGTGTAGTTTGGTCTCCAAAGGGATTAGATTTGTCCATATCACTTCCACTAGGTTTTCTTACACCTAACATTAGTTTTCATATTTTAAGTGCATTAAGCACTACAACAAAAGGTGTCCATGTACGCCAAGTGATTTCATTAGATTTTTAGTGAATTCACTAATTTTAATAAACAAGGACTACTTGAAAAGTAGTGAATTCATTGGTCTAGTGAACGAAGATTAGTGAATTGCACCCACATTTTGTAGTAGTGAACGGTTTCTATGCCATTTGTAAAATTCTTTGTTGCAAAGACATTTCAAAAGGATCTCAACAACATAGTTAACCTCCTTATGGTTGCAAATCCATAAATAACTTTTGCAATGTTTTTGTTTTTTTATGCCCATTTTAATATATTCCACAAGAAGGGATCCATGTGTTCAAAACATTCAAAAAAAAAAAAACATATACCCTTTTAAATTTTGATACTCAAACATATGTAAAACATTATT
>Ga0209208_10010967_pt1 | contig 11668 bp, 13 predicted proteins | sample S1TSphfallax_3_FD_187694 | JGI IMG/M metagenome (GOLD analysis project Ga0209208, IMG submission 187694) | Host-associated microbial communities from peat moss isolated from Minnesota, USA - S1T2_Fd - Sphagnum fallax MG (SPAdes) (version 2) | ecosystem: Host-associated > Plants > Peat moss >...
TGATTTTGAATATGGTTTGAAAAATAATAATAAGTTGAATTTGTGAACACACAAGTTTTTCACAATTGAAAGAGAAAATGAGTTTCTTATTGAATTGTATCAAATAAAAAAGCTCTTCATAAAAAAGCTCTTGGTTGGGGGAACAATGTGCAGGGTAAAGCCTTCAGGCAAGGGCTTTACTTAGTGGAAAGACTCGATTGTAGTGTGTGCATGTATATGTAATGGATATATATTTGGTGTAATAAAATGATTACATTATCCTTCACATCAATGCCTATCCCGGTAGCGAACGCAACGGGTACAAACTAGTGAAGGTCAATTCTCAAAGGCTAATTCTACATGATTTTTTTTTACTTTTAAGGTTGAGGAGCTACTTAAGCTGGATGTGAGCAAGGGACCAAACCTTGAGATCACCAACTATGTTGTGTTTCAAGGGCCAAAAACATATAGTAGTTGACATATGTAATGACAACATTGATAATCTCACAGATTACCAATTGCCTATGCATGACCTTTATATGAGTCCTTTTGATAGTCCTTTGCAAAATTGATTCCATTTGACACAATAGATGTACATTTTCAAATGTCATAAATTAAAACCAAAACTTAAAATTGGATCAAATGATTTTTTACTCTAAGTTCCTTGACATTCATATGAGGGAAAAAATATTAATTTCCCATGATTACTATGGATTTAAATGGTAATAAATAAATAAATGTTTGATTTTGATTAATTATGTTTAACATTTGACGCCTTTTTTGGTTCCTAGTTACGTGGTTTGAACATACAAAATTTGTTGATGAAAATATGATTCCAATTCATAGTTAGGCACCTAATATTTGATGCATGATTTGATCCAAAACAAAACAAACTAATTTGACATTATTCAAAGGCCTTCCACGGACTAACCTTCCTTTCTACAAATGCAAAATAAAAATGAAAGTCTCAATGTTCAATTTGCAAATGCATTACATTGCTAATGTTTCATTTTACAAATGCAAAATCAATTTCATGATCAATGTCAACGAACTAACATAATTTTATGCAATTGCATAATCAAAATAAAAATGATCATGCTAATGTTTTTAAACTATAAATTCAAAGTGTCAATCAACAAACTAAAATATGGCAATGTTTAGAGGCCATGAAATGACATACCTTTCTACAAATGCAAAATGAAAATGAAAGTGTCAATGTACTCTCCTTGGCCTATTTCCCAAATATTATGTCTAATTTAGCCAAAATTGACTGTTAGACAGTGCAAAAGGAAAAAATTAAACATTCTTATATAGTTTTGGTTACCTACTTGGACCATGTATAGAAATCTGGTGATTATTATAGAATGCTGGGAGATTTTTGCTAAAAAAACAGTGAATCAGTGACCAAAAAGTTCAAAAAATTTGCAACATTGCAAAATTTGGCACCAAAAGTAAAGGCTGATGTAATGTTATTTTTATGTGATTGTGTGAGGATTTGAAAGATTCCCAAAAGATCTATATTTATAGAGTTCTCAATACTATTGTAATTAAAGGTCTATGAATAGATTTTATCATTTTTGAAGTTGATTGATTCTCAATCATCTGTCATTTGATTATCAATCATAACATGTACCATGTCCAAGTTAATCTTAACATCTCCATGCAATTTTTGAGGGGGTTGATTCTAGAAACATTATCAACTATAAATTGATGCCATGCATGGAGTATTTTACCATCCACATTACAAATTTAATTATATGTTTTGCATCTGACTATTGATTTTGTAGATGGGTTTCTTCTGAAAACATGTAAATAGCTTACTAATGTTGCTGTTCCTCCCTTTGTTCTTTCCTTTCACAAGTGAATGCATGCCTTTTCTCCAAGTGCAGCAGTCAAAATAAAGCAGTGTAATGTGGCAAGAGAGGAAATGAAAAGAAAGTTGCTGCAAAAAAGAGGAAAGAATGAATCAAGATTTAAGTGTGTCAACAAGTAGCATGTTCAATCTGTGTTCTCAGAGGTTAAGTCTTGGTGTGGCATGGTATGGTCTTGATCTGATGGTCTTTGCAGTTCCTCAAAAAAAATGTCTACACGTAAGTCTTGGTGTGGTATTTTGAGGTTTGATTTGGTCATAAATTCTCTGTAAAATTTGATGGTTTGTGCACTCCCAACTTCTGTAGTTCATGTTTCTGTATCTTGGCCACAATGTGTTCAGAAGAACATCATTAGAATGTCAAAGTCACAGAACTAACATCTTAGGAGTATAGAGCAAGGGCTTTCTGGCATTTTGCAGAAGACACAAAGACTTGTGTGATAGTCTTGGAGTATTAGTACTGGGCTTAAGGGTTTGGGGTGATCATACCTGAAGTAGTTACAAATGCTCTGATGATGTGCTGTAGCTCACATCAAGTTGTGGTGCAGATCATAAATGGATGGGCCAGCCCCATAAGACCTGAGTGTCTGAAGTCCAGAGTAATTCAATTCAGGGCTCTGCACACCTGCCCTGGTGTGATTGCCTGAATGGTTACTCTTGTTCTGGTCATTATCATTGTTGTTGTTATCAGGACTACTGGATTCTGCTGTTGGCTTGATTCTGTGTGGCAGCAGTTCCATGACTGGGGCATGCTCTCCAGCATCTTGAGTACCTGACCCACAACCATTTCCACCTCCAGAAGTTGAGCATCCATCTCCTGCACGCATGGTGGAGGTGTTCTGCAATGGAAGCATCTGGTGGCCTTTCAACTGGTGACGAGAGCGTGACATAGCTGATGATGGCCCATAATGGTTTGAGCTGTTTCCTTGTGATCCAAGCATCCATTCAGGGCTGGTTAGATCCCCCTGTGAGGATGCTTGTAATGGAAGCATGTTCCGGTTTGTTGGTGTGAAAACCTGAACTTCCTGACTCTGCAACAAACCACAAATAGTTGCTTAGGCTAAATTAGAATTCCTGAAAATGAAAGAAAAAGAGACAATAGATCTGAAGATGACAAGCTCTGGTGGTCAGTTGGAAATTCTTACCTGTGAGTTTGGGGAAGTCGATGATGCTGAATTGGCACTGTGATGTGAAGTCTGCAGATGATGAAGGTTCATGGAAGATCTGTCTACTACTTGCACCAAATCTGAGCATGAGTTCAGAGGATGCATCCATGGAACACCAGGCTCGATCTTACCATAACTGCCTGTCCCTGCAGCTTGTCTTTGATGCCCTGCTTGATGACCCAGCCCAAGTTGTTCGCCCAGTGATGAGAGTGAAAGGTTTGGTCCACTTTGACCTGCACTCATACCCTGAAATAAGACCACCACATGCATTTCAGCAACATTCAACAAATCTTTTCAGCAGCTTTTTAGGAATACTTTTGGAAAATATTCATTCATAATGTATTTGCACATGTCAGATCCAATGGGTACCTGCAAAAACTTTCGATAGGCAGCAGTTTCTTGGGTATGGTTGGATGATCCTGTCATCATACTCATCTCTTGTTTTCCATGTTGGACCAGGAGGGGTACAGGGGGAGAAAGAGACATAGCAGACAGAAAAGCTTGAGAGTCTTGCCCTGCCATGGAGCTTGTCTGCAGCTGCATGCCCTGATGCAATGATCGATGGTTGTCACCAGGTCCTCCTCGTCCATATGAAGCATCTACAGTGCACAATTCCAGGTTCTTTTGAATACACCAGAGTCTCTCAGGGACACTGACTTTGTGATCTATTTTTCTTCAGGTGCAGGAGTACTTGTTTTGGATGTGCTCCAAAACTGGAAACAAACCAATTTTCAGAGATAGAGACCAGGCTTTGGGCTCCTGGTTGCTAGTACATGACTGTGCTTGACTGTCTAGACCCTAAACCCATAATCTGTACAATTGTTTCCCCTGCATATGAAGAAAGGTGGCTCACTGATTGTGATGCAAAGCTCGATTACCAGATGCAACTGCAGAGGAACCATTACACAGAGTATCTAGTTGTAACACCAGGCAGCTTACCACTCACAACACCACCATTGTCACCATCATCTCCATGTCTGATGCTAGCAATTTCAGCTGAGTTACCAACACCTGTAGAAACTGCACTGGGCTGTTGCTTGCGACGGCGTCTGTTATGGTCTGCAAGGCGCCTGCGACAGCTTCTTTTGCCTTCATCAAACTCACCTAGCAAGTGGAATCTAGTCACAGCAACAAAAAAAATCAGATGAAAGTGAGTGTTTGTGAAAGATCCTTGGATAATTGAGCTGAAATTCATGATTCTACCTCTTGGGGCATATACCTGCTGCATTGTTGACAAAAGCGTTGGGTGCGACCAGCAGCTATAACAGTAGGTGTCTTTGAGTGAAGCTCACACACTTTGTGACGGCGGTGGTAGTGCTTGGCTGTGCTCAGATCAGCCTTGCAACCTTCTGCCTGGCACATTGGAATCTGTGTGCCAGGAGAGCCTGCACGGTGCCGCTTTGCTACACGGCCCACTGCAGTATCCTCTGCTGAGAAGTATGTCCGTACCCCAAGGTTAAGCCCTATGCAAGGAGCAGTATGGCCATCACTCACCTGCCAAAATCCTTGCTCTGTCAAGAACTGAATTGAATTACAACATCAAGACTGCACCCAGCAGCTCAAGAGTGAAGACACAGAAACCAGTGATGATGAAAAAATCCATGGTCCCTTACATCCTCTCTCTTGACCAGATGATTTTTGTGCATTCCAGATGGTAAGTACTGGTTGTGGTGCTGCCCATCAAATGCAGTTTGGATATTCTCATGGTGTCCTCCACTGCTAGCTGCAAGGCCTGGGATTCCAGAACCAAGAGAATTGGGAAGGTGTCCTGTTGGAGGAAGGACCACACCAGAGCCATCAAGAGCTCCATAGTTCCACATTCCTGCTGGGTTGAAGATCCCCAAGGCATTCTGGGTGAAGGTGGCTGGAAGCCCTGTTGAAATTGTATTGTTGTAAGCCCTGAGGCTTGACATTTGGCCTGCAAATGGAATTCCAGGCCCCAAACATCTGCATAGTCAGAAAGAAGCTCCAAACATAGCAAATTGAATAACCATGAATGTGTGTGCACTCTTGCACCTCACAATTCTGTGAGACAGAAGTTGACAAGCAAAGAAGAGACATTGCTTGTGGCTTTCTCAGTTGGTTCTGGTTCTTTCAAGAGATGAATTGCAGCTTGCCCATTATTCAGACTGCAGAGTGTGTTACCTTACTCTTGTTAAACCCACAGGTTACAGACATTAGGTGGTCAATTTGATGGTGTATTTCAAACTTGAAAAGATTCAAAGGAACAAAGAGCCCAATTGTGGACATTTTCTCATCCAGTTCTAACATTTGTCATAAGAACAATGAGCATGAGGGCTTGCAGAAGATTTACCTCCAGTGATCTGGCTCTTGTGGTCCCCATCTCCAACTTCATTAGGGCCATCACTGCCTGGATGCTGCGCTAGAATCATGGGATCCCACTCCCACTCCAACCGGTTGGTCGTGTACTGCCGAGAAGCGTGCTCGAGGGCACTGCTGATAGCACCAGTGTTATCCCAATTCTCTGTTGACCAATTTGAGTCACCTTGATGCTCGTTGGTATTTGCAGATGAGTTCATCCCATGCACTTGACAGGACTCTGGAGCGGGATGTAGAAACTTGCTGGCTCCCCTACTTCTATTTCATATGAGGAGGCAAGATGGGTTGACAGAAGAGAGAAAACACACCAGAGTGACTTGGAAAGGATCCAAGCTAAGTTGAGTTTCTGAGCAAGGAGACAAACCTTGAACCCAGGTCTCAGCTGCAAGTATTTGCAATACAGACTTGGTGACACAAAAAGGTTCTACCCAATGAGAGCTTGGTATACTTACTTTGAAGGACCTGCACCAAGCTGTGAGAGATCAGGCACAGTAGTGAATCTAAGCAAAAGCAAGACAACAACAGAGTTTCTCCATTGAAGATGGAGACATTCACCCTTCTGCAGTTGCATGACTACTACAATGGAGGAGGAGAAAGGATGTTGGGAAGGGCTTGGTGGAAGGGATTAATAAATAGAACGAGAAGATGGGAGAAGAAATAGATGCCCAGATTCCAGGAAGTACTTGCTTCTTTTACTAAGCAAGATTCAAACTGCCTTCCAGTTTATCAACCTTTTTGATTCAGAGTTCCCCTCACATTCAATTATTCCAGCCAAGTGTCTCATGAGTCCTCAAACCGTTGGCCTCCGTTGCCCTTGATGTCCAGCTATGGCCTCCTCAGGGAGTTCCCCTTGTGTTCTGGCAGAAGAAAGTTTCACGCGTAGACTATAAAAAACAGAATCACCACCATAAAACCACTTGAATCAGTCCTCAATGCCAACATCAACCTTCCTTGAGGTACATTACAAGAAAGTAACTGGGTCACAGACTTGAGAGAAGAGACAAATTAGGTTCTCAAAATGAATGTATGCTTCCTTCTAGGAGCATGATTTTAGAAGCAACTTTTTCAAGCAGACTGAGCTCATTGGAGAGCCCAGAAAGCAAGTTGAGATCACAGGGAAAAAGGTCATTAACACTATGTTAACTGTGCACGGAAATTAAATATAAACCCACACAGCAAGCTCAAACAAATGAAAAAATACAACATTAAGTGAATTTATGTGAGAGTTTGCACAAGAATTGCCCAATGTTGACAGCATCTTTACAGACTCATGAACCAGAACCTCAAGAACTTTGGCCCAGCAAGATGAAAACCTTGTCAAAGGTACATTGAAGCAAATGTGCACAGACAGATGAAAAGTCTATATGGCTTAGGCCTCATACATTTATAGCAATTATTGGACTAACACCTGTTCTGATTGTCATCAAGTTTGATTCTCTATTGAAAGCTACAACACATGGACCAGCATTCAAAACTCCACCAGGAAAAAAAAAGGAAGACAAAGAGATGACCATAGGAAAAATACACACCGCAGTCAAAGAAGCAATGTTGGCAGAACTCCTAGGTTTTGAAAAGATGTTCAGGGTTGCTGCTATCCACATTGTACACTAACACAGAACAAGGACTAGGGCTATGAAAGGATTCAATGTCTTTATGATTGACTTCTCCTGATTGTCCAGTGAAAGAAGCTTTTATGAGAATGCAGGAAGAAGATGTTGCTGTAAAACCGCTGAGCAATGTGCAGCAGCAGCAGCACGAACTTGCAATTCTGCAGAAGAAAATTGCTTATGAAAACAATCCAAATTTCGTCTCTGCTTTTATGGACTTGGTTCATAATCCTGTACAGCAAGCCCATGGAGGGATGATGACATGAGGAACTTTCTTTCTTCAAACCGGAGACTTGACAGTTATGTGAAATTGTGACTGTTTTACAGATTGATCGTTCATGTGTTGCATTTGAGAGCAAAGATCATTTTGTCTCTTTTTGGTCAGGTGTCGCAGAATGGACAGACCTGCAGCACTCTGTGCAATAAGAAGAAGAAGAAGAAGCAGAAGAGCAGCCATCGGTTGTTGTCTTCACGTAGGAGTCTCGTGGCTAGCCAGAGGGAAGCCTTCAGCCTTCATTCAGTATCGGAACAAGAAGATCTCGTCACAAGATGATGCGGCATGGATTGACTGACCAGCTGCCTCAGTAAGTAGTCTTGATTACTTCCTCTTACCTTCAAGCTTCGATCTCTTTCTCCCAGAAAAAAACATCAATAAATTCGCAGTGCCGCTTCTACCATTGGCTCAGAAAGCAACTCTCCGGTGACGATGACGGCCCGGAGCGCACTTCTGGGTTCTCATACTTCTTGCACTGCACCTCATCGCACTCCGTGAAACCCGTCTATCTCGACCACAACAAGCTGCAATCTCAATCAACAAACATACCCGGCAACAAAATGAATTACAAGTCGTGAACATCATCGATTCTCTGTAGCCACAAAGACTCTCTCTCTCTCAAGAGTTTCTTTGGTTAGACAGCATAAAGATGCGCGGAACGTAGTGTGAGAAGAATTCGAGGTTCAGATAACAGAGGGCACTCACGATATCACAAGACTCTGTTCCTCCCCGATTTCTACTTTGTCTTCTTCAGCTTGCTAGGAGCTGCGAGCCGGCCTAGAGAGGTGTAGTAACTAGGGACTTTGCCTTGCACGTTTCTTTTCAGTTTTTCACCATTGCATTTCCTTGTCAAAATTTGGATTTCCTATGGCAAGTTCAGACAAGGAGGAGAGAAGAGGCTGAAGGAGACTATCGCACCTCAGCTCTAATAAGTCCTCTCAGAGCTCTGGTGATACGCACAACCTTAGTCCGAGAGGAAACGGGAGATTGATTGTTCTCCCTCCTCTCTCCTTTTCCCAAAATGAGCTGCTTCCTTCAACGACTTTACTTGCAGGTGATCACACTGCAACTTCTCCAAAAATGAAGGCCTCTCAGCTCCTCATTCCAGGACAAACAAGCAGCTCAAGAAGTCATGCAACACCCCAAGATCTGCACACGAACCTAGACGACAGCTCTACCGAGCTGCTTCAGTCAGTTTCTCACGCAGATTTTAAACCGCCCACGAGTAATAGAATCTCCCCAAGTTCACTCCAATACCAGCAGCATCTCGTTGTCCCCCCCCCACCACCAAAAGCAATATCAAATTGGACACACTATGCATTCCTCTAAGCCCAAGTTCTGCAAAAGAATTGAGAGAAGGGAAAAGCACAACAGATGCAGGACCCCAAAAACAATGAACAATCAAGTCGACTCCACAGAGACTGGTCACACAGATATCACACTCTATTTTTTGCTTGCAAGCTCTCACTCACATATCATCACAACAACTGCCTAGCTATTCACCGCCATCACTTCCACATCCTGGTGTATATCTCCAATGGGTACTCAGAAGGACTTGAAAGAACAGTTCACTAGAGTTCCACAGACTCTCTCTTCTCTCGTCATGCACACGAGAGTTTCCTGCGAACAGAAAAAAACACACACACACACACACCCACGCACGCATGCAACGCCCCAACGGAGAACAATCCGACGCAACGCAACCGCAACGCAACGGACTCCGCTGGTGCCCACCTTCTAATAGCCCCACTCTCTACGTCACTACCCTCTACGTAGGTACTAAAAAACGGACGCTCGGCTCCCAGGCAAGCGGTCACTAGGCAGCTCACTAGGCGTGGCAGAATCTGTCACCAAGGGCCTATTTCTTGGCATAAATTGCTGGTGCATAGTTCACGGATCTGCCTGGAGAATCAATCCACAGCGAGCGATGCCAAAATTGACAACCAACAGTCCATTCTGTGGCATAAAATGTCTAGTGTATCTGGAGGCCACATTATCAAGTGGAATTTTCTCTGCTGCAAAAAAGGGACAGGCATTTCATTCTTTGAAAACACCTTGCCTCTTTTTTTTCTGTGCTGCCCGCCACGTACCACAGGGGGGGGAAAATGAAAAACAATGGGTGTGTCACACTGTGACTTTGCCATTTACATTTAAAAGTATCTTAATGCAAACCAAAGAATTATGGAAACTCAATTATTTCACCATGCAAAAATATACTCTTCAACAAATCCTCTAAAAGAAACCAAAATCCTTCAAGATATTATTACAACTCTATAACTAATCTCTCAAGTTTCAACACAAGCCAAAATATCATCTTTCAAAAATCCTCATATAAAAATAGATCTATTTATTACCTAGGGGCCAAAATCCCTTAAGCTACTATACTCTATAATGAATCTAAACACAATCTCCTTGCCTTGGTAGGCAAGGCCAATCATATGAACATTCCTCAAAGCGTGAGATCAAATGAAAATGCTGCCAAGTGTTTTCCCTAGGGCGACAACTTGTAGATTTTATCAAGCTTGACATGAAGAAAATTCCAGAAACCATCTAGCTTGTGACTTGGCATAAAGAGAAATTTTAAAAGTTTTGGGCTTTTCATATGATATAAAAAAAATTAATCCTAAATTTATTCAATGGGTCATGTGAATAGGTAGGGTGATTTTAGGAAGGGCTATTAGTCCAGGCCAAAATAGTGGCAGCCTATTTTAGGAATTGAATTTCCACACAACCAATGAGAAGGTACGCCATGCAGTGAACGGGTGGTGAAATCAAAGAGTTCTCAAGTTCTTGACCTGTTCCCCAAAGAGTTCTCAATAGCACCTCACTTTTATCCCATATGCTTTGGCAAATGTTATCCTCCTTTCACCTATATAGGTGGGCAAAAGGGAGGAACTCCATACTTGAAACTAGAACCTTCTATTTAGAGGAGCCTCCATAGTTTTTGTTTTTTTTTTCTCAATGATGGGCTAATCAAATTAACTCATTGGAAAAAATAAAATTAAGTGAACTTGAAAGGCACTTCATCTAATGAATAGGAGATATGAAATGGATGGGTTTGTTTCTTGACATTTGTTGGCTTTCCCCATAGGGAAAAAATTATGCATTGATGTGGGATTTGGGTATCAAAGTTTGGCTTGAACTTTGTTTAGGTGACATCCTAAATATTTTGTGTGCATATGATGGATGGGCATGTTCCATAGAAGTCCATACATCTAAATGATAAGTTCAAAATCTGGGAAAGGAAGTTTGAACTTGCCTTCCACGATGACCTATTTCTTTTCATTATTTGTCTAGTTAATTATTGATTTAAAATGATAATGTGTTTTAGAACAGCTCCAACAATGTATTATATTTGGGACAATATCGTTATATTATATCCAAATTGTTAAATGCTTTCCTTTTCTCCGTTGTTAAATAACATATATTAAATAATATATTTAAATGCTACACATGGGCCAAATCATAATAGCTACCTAATTAGAAGTAATCAATTTGCGTCCATGGTCTTTTGACACCCATGGTATTCTACACAAAATTATAGGAATTGGAGCCATTTTCACATCATTATGGTCATGACTTCATCCATTGAAGTTATTTATAAAACATTTCCATGTAATAGCAACAAAATGGTGGCATGTATAGAATATTTTGGATGAATAACTTTTAAATAATGTGAAATTGGTTTTGAACATGTAGATATGCAAAAGTTACAATTCTCTCCAAAAGGGTTAGTAAAAACAAATGACTATTTTTTGTTGACTAGACATAATGAGGACCAAATGATGGCATTTAAATAGTTTCACTTTATACTCTCCAAATTCAAAACTTTCGTGTTTGTGGGCGGAGATTGGGGGAATGTTCAAGGTTTCATATTATCCAAGTTTGTTCTCAAGTTCGAGGCCATCTTATCACCTCATGATATTTATTGACAGTCTATAAAGGGATTTAACTCAACATCAAGCTTCTTTTCCCATATCTAAAGGCATAGGTCTCATCTTCACCATTACCATTACCTAATCTCATTTTTATAAGGAGTTAAGTATCATTGTTTCATCTTGGATTTCTTGATTGCTTGATCAATCACTTTCTTGTTGGAGGCCTTAATTCACATAGATACTAAACACCCTCCTTTTTCAATAATAGTTGAAAACCCCTTGTGGCCATATGCCCCCAATGGCTTGGAGTTGGTCACTTATTGTTTCATCTTTAACCTAAATTGATTTTTGCTCAACCAATGTTTAATACATCAATATTGACAATAGTTGAAAGTTGTTTGTGACCTCCTCCTATCCCCAATGGTTCATTTGTGTCTTCTTATTTCTAAAGAATACATCCAAAAACAAAGCAAACATTTTAACTACCCCATTTAAAACCATTTGTACAATCAAACCTTCTTCAAAATTTTGATTGATGGACATCCAACAAAATC
>Ga0209208_10010969_pt1 | contig 11667 bp, 4 predicted proteins | sample S1TSphfallax_3_FD_187694 | JGI IMG/M metagenome (GOLD analysis project Ga0209208, IMG submission 187694) | Host-associated microbial communities from peat moss isolated from Minnesota, USA - S1T2_Fd - Sphagnum fallax MG (SPAdes) (version 2) | ecosystem: Host-associated > Plants > Peat moss >...
ATTTTATTGGCCTTGCCTACCAAGGCAAGGATATTGTGTTTGGATTCATTATAGAGTATAGTAGCTTAATGGATTTTGGCCCCTAGGTAATAAATAATAATAGGTCTATTTTTATATGAGGATTTTTAAAAAAGATGATATTTTGGCTTGTGTTGAAACTTGAGATTAGTTATAATAGAGTTATAATATCTTGAAGGATTTTGGTTTGTTTTAGAGGATTTTTGTGGAAGATTATATTTTTGCATGGTGAAATATTTGAGTTTCCATAATTCTTCTTTTGCCTTAAGATACTTTTTTAATGCAAATGGCAAGGCCACAGTGTCATACACCCCTTGTTTTCAACTTTCATTGGATGATCATCACTTTGGCTACATCATAAACAAACTTTTTTTTTACAATTCATTCCCTATAGGACCATCAAGCAAAACTTGAATTTCCCCTTTGCAAATCTGAAATGGTACATTGGACAATGGGAAGATACAAAGATCCCCCTATTTCTATTTTCATAGTGGGAAAATAAAAAATAGAAAATTTAAATATTGGTCCCACAATTCCCTTGGAGAACTATCCCTATGTTTTGTTAATTTAACTTTAATTTGGTTTAGAGGTTTCCATTCTTTACCCCTATAGGGAATGCCAAAAAAAAGTTTGTTGTGAAAATTAGAAATAAAAACACTGACAACTACTACTACTTACTATGCACAAGGCCCTTGCCTAAGAAGTGGGTTTTAGGGCTTCTAATCATCGGATTTCTATAGTAATTCCCCCAAAGGTGTATAGCCACAAATACAAAAGGATACTTAAATTTATTTACTTAATTTCATATCTTTTGTTTATAGTTTATACCTAAATCTGGCTAAATATTCTTATTGATAATCATCACTTTTGCCATATCACACTAATTAGGAATTTCCTCTGTAAATTCCCACCCAGCTAACCTAATGAGTAGGTACTTGGGACCGGAGTACATGGTGACAATAACCTAAGGGTGTTTTTACTGGCAAAAGAAATTTCAATGAATAAATAAATAAAAATTTGTGCGAGAAACTTGCCAAATTTTGAATTAATGTAAAATAAAGAATTGCCAGATTTCTGTTTTGAATATGTTCTAGTAGGTTGCAAAAAAATATACATAAAAGGATGCTAAAATTATTTTTATTTCCATATTTGGGTATATCACCAGATTCGACTAAATTGTTTTATGGATGATTGCCATTTTAGTTTATATCACAAAATTTGGGGAAAAAAAAAAGACAAAGAAAGAAAGAAAGCACAGCACTAGTATGGTCAATTTGAATATGGTATAAGTCATGAACACACAGCATGTAGAGTAACTTCTAACTAGGGTTAGTTAGACTAATAACTAGGAGTAATACTAAAAATTCTATGTGGGACTAACAAATGTAATTAATGTAGCCATGGCGATAAGGATGATAGGAATAACTAGGAAAGGTTTAGCCAAATCTGGCTATAAAACCAACTGGGTATGAAGTACAAATCTTTAAATCAAATCTTCTACAGTTATGGCTACACAATGGAAATCCAAATATAGAAATTCGGTGATTTTAGCTCTTTTTTTCTTTTTCTTTTTCTTTTTTTCTCTCATTCACTCTTAGGGAATTTGAAACCCTCCAAATTCACTTCATTCTTTTCAAAATTTGAATACGAATTTTTAAAAAAAAAATTGGCGAAATTTTGCCAGTATAATTTACAAAAGGCTGGAGTAACTAGTTACAACCCTACCCTATTGTAGTACAGGCAATAGATAGGCAATAGCTACCTAATTCCCCATGAGTGCATCAATCAATTGATCTGCATGATGATGATCCATCCCATCCCATCCCAGCCCAGCCCAGCCCAGCCCAGCTTGCTTTTTAATCTCTGTGAAGAGATGTGAAAGAAATCATTCTGTCCGTCTCTGCCCCCTTCTAGAGGGTCTCCCATTATGAACTAGCTGCCACCCAGATTGTCCAGAAATGAAACGAATCTCTTTTAGATTGTTTAAGGGTTTTTTTTTAATTTTGTTAACCCTTGGCACTTTGCTAGAAGTACAAAATGCATCCATTTTTACATGGTAATAATGTTTGTAACAAATTGTAATACTAGCTAGCCTAGTGGTGGGTACTTAGTAACTACTATCCTGGGTAAACCAGCACATCCTAACTAAACCATGGTAACTATGGTAACTACAATGGTTACCATGGCAAAAACAAATTTTAAAAATCTCTCTAATCTTAATTCACAAAAGTGGTAAATTTTCACTGAATTATTAAACATACCCCCCCTTTTTTTTTTCTCAATTTTTGCAAAAATTCAACTTGTTATAAAAACATTAGAAATTTATTTTCAGATCATATAAACCAAATCACTGTCTCTGAGTCTGAGATTTTTTTGGTGGCTAAAACTCACCATTTTTGCTATATATAAAAAAAGTCCAAGCAACATGATAGTCAAGGGAACTTTTTGGAAATTTTTCTTTTTAAAAAAATCATCACATTTTGATGAAGAAAGTTATGAAATTGTCAAGCATTTTTTAAGCATTTGAGCAGATTTCTAGCTTTTTTTTTTCTTATTAAATCACCACATTTAGCTAATAGGTTCTAGTGGTTCACCAACATGTAATAGGATTTTAAAATTGTTTTACTTTATTTATCTTGTAGAAAGATTTGGATAAATCCTCTTGTGACCAATGACCACTTTTGGTGCAACATGAGAAAATTGGGGAAAACAAAACAAAAAAATAAAAAATAAAATAAAATAAAATAAAAATAAAAATAAAAAACTCCACTCTTCAGTCCAAATATAACATTTCACAGGTTAAGTAAATATAGTGACTAATAAATGGGATTAAAAGCCAAGGTAACAACAACAACAACAACAACAAGGTGAAGTAGGTAGGAGTATAGGTACCTAGTGAATAGGTACGTGTTGGTTCACCCTAGCCTTGGGTAAGTAATTAACTACAGTAAGCTACTCTTGGTCCCCTCCTCTCCCACTCCAACTCGTGTAGACTTTGCTATGCATTTGTTTTTTACTTTCATTAATTTTTTAATTTAATTTAATTTAATTTAATTAGATTTAATTAGATTTAATTAAAATTAGATTTTGTGTTCTCTTTCACTAGGCTACTCGTTGGGGTTCCCCTATAGCCGCTCTCGATCCTCTCCCCTGCGCCTTGTTGCCTCCCTCGAGGCAGCCTTCGCTTGCTTTGCTCTACCCCCCCCTTTCCGCTTTTCATGCATCCACTGGCCGGTGAAAGAGCTTCAAGTTCTCGCCCAACACTGGCGATGGCGGCGCTTAGACTCCACACCTGAGGACCAGACCGATCATAAGGCAGCTACTAGGGCGAGGAGGAGGAAGAAGAGGAGGAGGAGGAGCAGCAGCAGCAGCAACACCAGGAGCACCAGGAGGAGGAGGAGGAGGAGCAAGAGGAAATCTAGTACCTCGGTGTTCAGCTTGATTTTTTTTTTTTGGGTTTTTGTTTTAATAAATTCAATTTTCTTCTCTTTGCCTTTGATCTGGAGAGCAGACTGTGTTGAAAGCCGTTCTACAATCACAGCTTGTTGTCAGCTCGGTCGCTGTGGTAAGTTTTGTTTTGGTTTGGTTTGGTTTGGGGTTTTTTTGTTTTTTTTTTGTGTGTGGTGGGTGAGTCGGGGGAGGAAAGAGGTCGCCGGGTTCTCGCTTTTATTTCTTAGACTCTGGAAAGAAAGTAGTTGTGCAAGAGTTCGTATCTTAAGTGGTGGTTTGTGTGCATGACTGATCTGTGTTGAAGAGAGTTTGAAGTTCATGATCTGTGGAGCTTCTTTCCTTCAAAAGCAATTTTAAGAAGAAGAAGAAGAAGAAGAAGAAGAAGAAAGAAGAAGAGTACGCGGGTCGGCTGGAATATTATATACTGGGATCGACCTCGTGATCAGTATGAGATCTCACCACCAAAGAAGGTTTTAACCACGGGGTGATCGCCAGTGGCTCAAGAGGACGTCCTGTCGAGCTTATACTAGTAATTCTTCGCCGCGTGGACCCTTGCAGCAGCAAATGTTTATAAGCTGGCCTCTTAATTCGATGATTGTGGTGCTGTGCTGCAGCGGCTGAGGTAAGTGAGAATTTTGATGTGAGTTTGTGTTCAAACTTGGCTGAGAAAGATGATGATGTGTTAGAATGGTGCAACTGTAATAATAGAAGAATATATGTGTTTTATATGATGTAGCCGATAGCTAGCTGCTGCTGGGCGGAGACCTGCTGGAAGTTGAAGCTAGAAGGATAGGATCTGACCTCTTCTTCTTCACTTTTGCATATGTGCTTGCTGCCACTCTACAATCTGGGCTGTTGGTTTGGTGTTTAAATCCCGCTAGGAATGAATATATGAATGTTGCTTACTGGAATGCAGTGTTCGATCGATCGCGGCAGGCCATTAAGTGTACATGTGGCCTTGCAGCAACCTCATGTGAACGATTGATTACGAGACAAGATATGCATCATTTGCAGGGCAACATATAATTGCAACCCGGCCGCTAGTAGCGGAAGCTAGCTAGCTAGCTGCGCTGTAGTAGTGATCATCTCCGCCCGGCTCAAAAAACGATTAATCCTTGCATGATTCGTGATCAGGTGGCCGATCATCAAACCCAACAAAACTTGAAATCCATTTCAGACAACTCTTGAAAACCTTCATCAAGAATCAATCCATTGGCGAATTATATTTCAGATCTACGTCGCAGCAAGGGGAGAGCAGGTGGCGAGGTGAAGTCAAGTCCGCTTCATGTGCTGCCCAAGCATACTGCGGCAAAGCAGAGTTTCATGTTCACGCTGGCGGGAAGTCACGTCGTCCGCTTGTGGTGGTGGTGATCAGCTGATGTGCTACTGAAGGATACGGCAGCTGCCAAGAGTTTGATGTCCACACTGCCGGTCAAGCTGCTACCCTGATCGAGCCGCTGTCACAGCTAGCTATTGTCGGTCACGACGCCAGTAGCCAAGGACATGGTGAACTGATCACCCTCAGCCAACTCCTCGCGAAGCTCATCTCCATTAAAGGTAGCTAGCCGCCGCAGCTAGAGATCACTACCATTTCTGGCTCGTCGTATTGTTTTGCATAGATCGATGCTCCTCAGGATGAACACCTTACACCACCACCGGGAACGTGCATGGTGATCAGATCTATTAGTTGAAGTTGCTGCATTTTTGCACCACACATGTGAGCTGTTGCTAACCTGGTTGGATTCTCAACAGATTGTGTGATGAGATTGAGGAGAAAGTCGGAGAAAAGACAAGGTTTTTAGGCACACTTGTTTTGGTGGCCTGAATTGGCCGGCGGGACAAGAAAACGAAAACGCTGTGCTCGGATGTTATCGACGACTGTAGACTTCCGACCCGTTTCCACCCACCACCGACCTGCACCAGACCAATCGTGGTGGTCGCGAAACCTGTAGTCTTCAAGGCCGTCGTTTGCTTGCCAAGAACTCTCGCGATTGCATGTCTACAACGTGCTGCTCTTATGGTTCTCCACAGAATCTCTATCGAGCTTTTCAAAAGCATTTTCCGCGATTTCGAAGATTAAGGCTCCAGCTACAGGATCTCGAGGTTTCCGAGCTGATGTTCTAGATAGCTATATTGCAGAGCTTTCCAAGAATATTGTGGGCGCTCGGTCACCCATGCATACATGTGCTTTTGAGAGTTGGAGCTGCAGCCACAAAACCTACTCTTCTCCAACTATTAAGGACCGAGTTAGATGAACGGATCATCGGAATTTAGCAACGCTATGAGCTGTGCAACGCGGCCTGAGCTAAGCCGGAGCAGCAGCTTATAGAAGACGGATTAGGCTAAACAGACATGAGCAGTATGGTTTATGGAGCCAGCCGGAAGGGTGATAACAAGCTGCCGCGAATCGAGAGTTTGCACACTAAAACTACTCCACAGCTATAATTAGGCGGAGATCACCAACTCATTGTAAGTTTTCGCCTCAGTTTTCAGAGTCCACTTTGTGGTTCAACTAAAGATGTTTTGTTTTCCGAATCTAGCTAGACCCCAAGCTCCTGCTGGCTCTCTGAGCATGAGCACAGACTTGACACCACGATCATAGTTCCAGCTCTCAGAAGTCAAGGTTTACCACCGATGAGAATGAGAAATGCAAAGACCCTGGTATCCATCAAGACATGAACGCATTCATTTCCAGATACAAATTCTCGTTCGTGATCCACGGGCAGGTAGAGAAACGGCCATGATGGTCGGTGTATTCTCAGTTTAAGAGAGAAAACCCTGATCAATGTACTTCCACCCAAAAAAAATTTACATCTTTAGGATGTTCCTCATGCCCTGCTGCATGATCGACAATGGAGCTGCAATGCAATGCAATGCAATGCTCTGATCTGCTCTGCTCTGCTCGTTCTTCTTCGTAGGACCTGGCTGCGCATGGGTGATTGATTCATCCCGGCAGTACGAACTTATATGACAGATCTGCATGATGATGCAGTTGTACACTAACTGAGTCTGGACTTGTAAAAAGATTTCATGAACTTCATTAACATTTGATTACCTTGGAGCCTTTGCCGATCGATGGGATGATCAAAGGATTTTTTTTTTCTTCATATCCCATCATGTGTAACCGGAAGCCATCGATCGTGCAACAGAATCGTTCCAAGTCCTCTAGAAGCGGAGTTCTGTAACTTTCTTTGGTCAAAGCTCAACACTCTGGACAGTACGATAAGTATGATGATGTATTGGACATCGCGGGCGCGTTTGGTTGTATGTAAAAGAAGTTCATCATGTGATGAAGCTCAGCTCAGCGCTTAATGGATGTGATGAAGCTCAGCTCAGCTCAGCTCAGCTGGCTTAATAGAGCCTTAGCTAGAGCTGCATCGATGATGCAAAACACATAACTGCTGCAGTGAAGCAAATGGAGCTAGCTAGCTAGATAGATATAAGCTACTCAAGAAACTATTAAAACTTTGTTCTGAATTTTCTTTTTCTAGAGTGTCGAGCTGTGGTCTAAGAATGACAAGTACGAGAATTAAGAACCAAAGCAGCAGCACAAGATCAATCTCATCAGTGAAATCAAAAAAAAAGCGTCGTCGTATGTGATCTCGACCTGCTAATCCCGTGAGATCACTGTTGTATTCTATGTGATCTATCACTACAGTAGTTGATGATCTTGAGCTTCTTGATCCGCTTCTGTGGATCGTCATGCGTCTAAGCTAGAGTGATCTGAGATTCATTGCTTTAGTTTCTAATGTTTGCATTGGTTCCCATTGCAGTTGCTGCTGCTGCACTGAAAGTCTTCCAACTGACTTTTGATTACATCTGCAATTGATGATAGCGACGTCTAGTGGATCAGCTCGATCGCGGATCGTATAAAGCTGCTACCAGCTGTACGTAGTCATGAAACCCGAGAACCTCACAACGTCTTTGAATCAGCAGCAGCTTCCTGGACAAGAACAACATGGCCCAGTCGAGCATGCATTTGGAGTTCATGATCAGAGGCTGCAAGCTGCTGCTAATATTGGCGGAGTATAGTGCCGAGCAAAAAACCAAAGGGCCAAGAAAAAGCTTGTACACATCACAAGCTGCAGAGCGTGGAATAATCGACTCAAAGCGCGAGTCGAGAAGTTGCTGCTGCTCGCCGATGACATGAAGACCCTCATCTTGCTCGAGGATTCTGCAAGCAACAGAAACCAAGCTGCTTCTGATCACAATACTTGTACTGGAATTGCTGCTGCACATGATCATGTGTTAAGTGGCAGCTGCTGGCGACAACCCACGAAAAATCTGAATGCAGGAGTCGCAGTTCAGCTGAATATCAGCTGCATAGGTTCAGCTTCAGCTGCTGCTACTGCTGCACGGAATACAGATCATTCAAGCTCCAGCGATGAATCAGCTCCGGATGATGAGATGCATGTCGAGATCACGAGGAACCCGGGACTTTTCGGCACACCCGTCGATGATGTCGACCATGATCAGTTTCAGTTGGATCTAATCTCTTGTTCTCATCAGCTGCTGCTAAGAGTTACTCCTGATCATCAACAAATTTGTGGTGATTCCGATCTGACATCTGAACACCAATATATGGCGGATCCAGAAAGCTCCAAGTCCAGTACTGAAGGCGCTCAAGAATACGAGCTGGACTTCGACCATCAACAACATGATCGTGCAGATGTCACATTAAACTCAGTCGACCAGTTTGGCGCCGCAGGCAATAGCACACTACTGCTCCAGCTGGCAAATCCAAGCCTTCCAGCAGCGTCAGCACATGAGCTGCAGCTGGATCAAACTAATCCGAACTTGGTGGAGCAATCTTTCTTTCCAGCAGGATCTGATCCACTACTGCATGATACTAAGAATCCTGACCATGATGATGATACTCATCATTATACCAGATTACAAACCCCTGAGCTACATGCTAATGATGATCAGCAGCTACTAGTCTGTGAGCTGAAGGCTGCTGCTGCTGCTTCTTCAAAAGGACAGCTTACCGTCAGGCTTTCCAATTCAGCTGGACCTGTTGCAGCAGCTACAGCAACCATTAACAGCAGCAGCTTTGAGGTCGACCCCGGATCAGAGCAGTCTCATGATCATCTGCGTGTGATCAATAATATCAGATACCAGCAGCAGCAGCAGATGATGATACATGAGCACAGAGCTACTAGAGACCACAACGACGATGTCAACAACAACAACAACAACAACAAATGTAGAAGACCCATGATGTTCAATACTACTATGCATGAGTACTGTAGCAGCAGCAGCTTGCAGCAGGATCAGTATCAGGACTTGTCGAGGAGACTAGCGGCAGCAGCAGGAGGAGGCTCAAAGAGGAAGCTAGCTGAGACTGGGTTCAACATGAGCGAGACTGCAGAGTGGTTGCAACTAAGTCTGGGTTCAAACTCAGCAGCAACAACAGCAGCGGCCACAGCCGCCGCCAAAATGGGCTGCAGTACTGTACTACAAGGATCGGATCAAGCTGCATTTGATCAGTCCAAGCTTGCATTTAAGACTAGAACTGGATCAACACCCACAAGCAGTACTACTACCAGTCAACAACTGCTAAATGGATTAACTGGACCACCCATACAGCATGATCACCACCACATCAGTAGTGACCAAATTTGCCCTTTGTCTACAAACCTCAGTTTTGGTCATGCAGTTAGTAGTAGTAATAATAATACAGGGTCAGCCTTTTCTAATACCAGTACTACTACTCTACACCCTGCTGCCCTTGTGTTGGCAACAAAACAGTGTGATCTAGGGGTAGTAGTAGGAGGAGGAGGAGGAGCTGCAGGAGGACCAGTTCCCAAGCACTGGTCTGGTATTTTGCCTCATCACCAGCAGTATGATCCTCAGTCAGTAATCCCTATGACAGTACAGTTTCCAAGGTATTTTGATGAAGGAGGCTTTTTGGATCGTGCTACCCCCTTTGCAAAGCAGCAAAATTTGTCACCAATGCAACAAAGTACTAAGACTACTCCTTCGGTTATGAGAACAGAATTGATGCAAGGGTTAGATATGCAACCAAGTGCCAGCCCGAGCATAGTTCACATGACTCCTGAATTAACAGGCCGGCAGCAGCAGCAGCAGCAGGTGCCATTCTTTGAGTGTTTAAGAGGCAACCAGATGATCTCTAGTCCAGCAGATCCATCAACAAGTACTACTAGCTTAATAAGTTGGCCGTTTCCGGAGAGAGAAGACATGACTAGGGTATCCAAGAAGCCTAGTCAATGGGTGAAACAATCACCAAGTGATTTTGCCTTGCGAAAAGAATCTCAAAATTTGGAATCCGAAACCCAACTGCAGTACATGGAGGGAATGCCAGCTCACTCATCTGGATTCTCACCTTCACAATTTACTTGTCTTGAATCCGAAAGATTGGAATCCACAGCCAATTGGAAGGAGATTAAATTCCAGGTACTAGGAGGAGATGGCCACCCTGCAGCACAACCAGCTGGGCACATCACAGAACTAAGGCCTAAACTAGGAGTACCCAGCTGTTTACCTGAATCAAGCCCACAGGATTTAGGACAATCACAGCTGATCCACATGCAGCCTGCAGATTGGTGGAAGGGTAGATTAGGGTGGTCATCAAATGAGGCCTCCTGGACTTCAAAGAATCTGGCCGGATCTATGGTTGTGGAACCTTCAGGCAATGGTGTATCAGGTGGGCTTGGACGATCTGTGGACTCATGGCAAAAATTGTTAAAGAGTGTGCCGGGGCCAAACGTGCCAAGATGTCAACCACCAGCCATTTTATCTCAAGATGCAACCCATATTTCAGCACTCAATGGGGTCTTGCAGGAACCCACCAGCCATTTGAGCAATGAGGTAAGCTGGTCCTCCACCTACTTAATTATGCATTATTAAAGCTTTGGAGTCACTTCCTTGTTCTAATTAAGTGTGTGTGTATGTGTGTGAGATTATGAGTTTTATTTACAAATTGTGTCTACTGATGATCTCCTACCTATCAAAAAAAGAAAATACCTTCTGTTTGAAAGGCCATTAGGTTTTCATTTATGCAACAAATTTAATTGCATCAGGGGCCTTACTAGTGCAAGATGTGATCCTGAATTATTTTGTGGACTTGTCATAGTGGATCCACCGAAACGAGTTTAATGGAGAGCTTGTTGTGAGATCATCACCATTTGGATCCAATTTTGAACTATGGTTCACTCTTCGAGCTGCGCCAAACCAGTGAGTCCATTTCTTCAATGACCTTCCATCATATGTAGAAACCTCCCATGGACCTTTGGGTTCATATATATATATATATATGCCCCAACACCCTGCACTTAATCATATAGGTCAGATTGGGACAAAAAAAATTTAATTTAAAGGGCTACCTTGTTCTTTTTTCATTTTAAGGCTATAATCTTGAAAACTTAAGAAAAGTCTCCAACAAATCACCTAAATCTTTGAAAACGTAACAAGGTTTTAACAAAACCATGCAAATTTTCGAATAGATCATGGAAACTTGATTACCCATCAAAGACATTTTCCACCACTAATATTTTTGGAATAGGTACCCTATAAAATAAGAGATGCAATAGTACTATTGTTAATGCCAAACTAGACTTGATTCCACTTCGTTTTGGCCAACCCATCCAACGGTGATGGTTTAGTGGTATGGCCCTTGTTTGATATCACAAAGGCCTTGGGGTTCAAACTTACTAGTGAGCAAGTGAAAGCTCTAATGCATACTTTGTCACTAGGCCCAACTTGTCAATTGAGTCTGCTGTAATTTTTTAATTTTTTTTAATTTTTTAAATTTTTTGTAAATGCTTTCAGCCTCTTCATATTGCCATGCCACTAGTATCACCAGTGGAATTCCTTTGCTAATTTGGAAATTCAAAGGGTACAATACCACACATGGTGAACCATTATAAGAGCCAAGATGAACCCTGAATAAATAGAGTACCTCGCCATCATGCATAGAAATTAACAATATGGCGAGTGTTGGAAAATTCGGTGCACATTGTCTTGCCCCCAATTTCTCTAAGGGCCACTCCTACATTGGAGTAGTTCTATATGGGGCATTGGTCGAAACTGATTTAAAGCCACCTAGGAGCTGCAGTAAGGCTATGGATAAATGGGAGGCCTTGAAAGCACCCTACATCTCCTAGTGTAGAGTGTCAAGAAGTATTTTCATGAAAAAACCTAGCAACTTGTGAAAGAGTTGGTGGCTTTAAAATATTT
>Ga0209208_10010971_pt1 | contig 11665 bp, 7 predicted proteins | sample S1TSphfallax_3_FD_187694 | JGI IMG/M metagenome (GOLD analysis project Ga0209208, IMG submission 187694) | Host-associated microbial communities from peat moss isolated from Minnesota, USA - S1T2_Fd - Sphagnum fallax MG (SPAdes) (version 2) | ecosystem: Host-associated > Plants > Peat moss >...
TTGAGATTCATTATATGAATAGTATACATACGTATGCATATTATATATAATTTTATTACATACATTAAAATACACCCCTATGTCATTGTAAAATACCTTTAGGATGTAATTAATTTGGTGACTATTGCGACTAATGGGACATATCAACCTATTAATGGATGAAAATAAATGTAAAATCAATCCAACCAATAGGATGAAATTTCGAATAGGTGGATCATAGTTGTGAGAAGGACCAAAATAGTTGAAATTTGATCTTGTAGTTGCAATATTCCCAATCTAGTCGCAAATGACTATAAGTCGCATGTAGTCGTAAATGGACTGGTTAGATTTTGGCTGATTTCTACTAGTGATTAAAAGTTTAAAAAGACACCTTGATAGATGGATAACATGTGTCAAAAATCTATAAACACGTGTCCAGTTATGAATCATCACACATGAACAAAAGTTAACCTAGCCTAACTTAAGTAACTAGCAGAGCCAAAACTCAACTTAACTTAGCTTGCCTAACTTAGGTTAAGTGCCCTAAATTTAAAATAAATTTCGACCTTTTAGCTTAAGTAATTTAGACTAAGTTACCTAATTTAGGTTAAGTGGCATAAGTATCATAAGCTGCAAGAATAAGGACTTGAACCCCTGACCTCCACTTTGGGGTTCAAGTCCCCATCCACTACCACATTTTTTTATACTAAATTTGTTAAACTCAAAGTTATACAAATTAAAATTTTAAACTTCAAATTAAATTAGGCCACATTAAGTTGACATAAGTCAACCTACCTACTACCTACCAACCCAACCTAAGTTAACCTAGGCCTCCTTAGGTTAACTTAAGATGAGTTAGGTCAACCTAGACTACTTACAAGCCTAACCTAGGTTAACCCATGCCTCCCCATGCTAAAAGTAAATTAACCTAATTTAGCCTAGCTATAGAATTACTTAGATATTAAGCTAGATTTAAATTAAGTTAAGGTAAACCTAACTAGGTTAGCGCTAAACTAAGTTAGACTAGGCCTAGGTTAATATAGGGTAAACATAAATTAAATTAGTTTAATTTGCACTAGACATAGACTAAGTTACTTTAAACATGCACAAGAAGAAATCTTGTCCTTTTCCACCCCCACACATTTTGACTATTGTCCGATTTGACTACATTTCAACTACATTTGGTCATCTTAAGTTTATAAGTGGCTTGTTGCACTAATTAATGTTCAAAATTATTCATAGTTGTTATGTTCACTTGTGTGTATAAATTGGACCTTGTTTAATTATTTAATATTTATAAATTGTTGACATGAAAATTAGGGTAGCTTTTAATTTTATTTACACAATACATTATAATGGGTTAATGATTTTTTTGACATTTGTTTAACTATCAACATGGTACATGAATTGAACTATTATTTTTTAACATGTTGAAACCATTAATTAAGAGTTGCATTTTACACTTACCATAATCTATTAAAACACATGTAATGATTTTAAACCCCATATTTATATTGGAATGAATTAATGATTTTTTTCACATCTTTTCAATTATCAGAATTGGACCATTCATTTTAAATATATTAAAAACATTACTCGCAAATTAAAATTTTCATTTATTATAATATATTAAAACATATGTAACTCAATATTTTACAATTATATTCGAATGGTTTAATGATTTTTTTCACATTTCTTGAAATATCAAAAAAAATCACATGAGTCGAATCATCCATTTTGAACATATTCAAACCATTATTCAAGCATTGCATATTACACTTATTGATATATATTAAAACACACTTAATGCCTCACATTTATATTTGAATGAATTAATGAATTTTCACATCTTTTGAACTATTAACATTTGCACATGAGTTAAATCATTCACTTTGAATGTTGTTAAATCCATTACTCATGAGTTGAATTTTGCAATCACCACAATCTTTTTAAATGGATGTATAAAAATTTGGGAAATCTCACATTTATATTTGAATGGGTTAATGATTAGGTCCAAATGTTCGTGCATGCAAAGTTTAGGATGCATGTAAACCTTTAAATTACAATTTTTTCATATATTAAATTCTTGTACATTTATGTAAATTACAATGTATTTTTTCCCCTAATTTATTTTAGGCATCATAGACAAGTTTATTATTATGAATGTTCATGATGCCACACCAAAAACAAAACCCTTCAAATATATATTTTTTTCCCATTATTTTCTTAATGTATGGAAAACAATCCATGTTAAAAAGATGGATTAATTATTTTAATAGAAGTATTATTATAATAATTATTGAAAAAATCAGTATTTTATACTTATAATGTTATTTTACACATGATTTATCAAAATTTTAAAAGTTTGTTTTGTTACGAGTTTACGTTTAAATGTTTAAAGAAGAATTAAAATTTTAATTTAAAAAAAATTAAAAGTTAAAAATGGTGATAATAATAAAGACATCAATGATTTTTTAATCTCTTCATTTTTTCAAATTTTTAATCTTCTTAAAAAATCATCCATAAAAACATTTAGCCATGTTTTGGTTATAAGCCATATATGGAACTACAAATTTGTTAAAATATTTTAATATTTTAGCCACGAGTCCTAAAACCCATTGTAGAATTATATCATTTTAAAAATATGAAAATGTAAAAAACATTCAAAAGTCTTTTCTTGATATCAATGGCCTTTCTTATGTTTGCAAAATGATGGAAATTCATCTCACATTTTTTTTTTCAATTACATCATTAATATCAATTTAAATTTTTGAAAAAAAATTTGGATAAGATTTATAATGATCTCAAAGATTAAACTTTAAAATTTTCAAATAAATTTGATGTTGGAATTGTTTATGTGTTTAGTATTGAAATTATTAGAATTAGTTTTAAACATTAGTCATTGGGACTAACCTTTTTTCTTTAAAATTTGATTTTCAAATTTTTGACAATTGTTTTGTTGTTTACATTTTTTCTTGAATTTGAACTTTTTTTCCCCAACATTTTCCCAACAAAAATTGCCCAAGTTAAGAAATATATTGGTCATGGAAGGGGGGAGGGGGGGGGTAATCCAATTATTTAAATAATAACATTTTCCAAATTAAATTTCTATTTACCTTTTAAAATGAAAAAACGTAAAATATATTCTTACATCATTAAAATCAATAGCATGTTGCAACTTTTTCCAAAGTTAAGTAATTAATTATTTGTATTAGTGTATGATACATCTTTTGTTAAACACATATGTTTCATAATTAAATGGTTATATTGACTACGTAATTAATGTTTTTTCTTGTGGCCACTTTGTGTCAATTTAATGCACTAACAACATTAAGAAATGATTCTTTTGAAAAAAAAATTTTGGTCAAACAAAAAATATATATTGCCCATGTTTTACAATAATATATAGTAAATATCCATAATATTGAATGATTTAAACAAGTTTCCAACTACGCAACTTGTCTATAACCAAATGTGTCATTTTTTTTAATGAATGATTATTGGTTTAATAACATCACAAAATTAAATTCAAATTTTTTACCTAATCATATTGGGGAAATTATAACTTGCAATTCTACAAAAACTGTACATATTGTATGTATTGAAAATAAAATTGTAAAAGATTTAATGAATGCATTTTTGAATTGATATTGATTTACAAATATTATAGGTCAATTTAAACAAAAAAAATTGTAGATTTATTCACAACATGTAGTTTCAAGTTATTGTTTTAACCTTTTAAACTTAATTTTTGTAAATTGTAATTATTTCTTGAATACATTATTAACTAAAATTTTAAAATATTTTGATTACAAGTTCTAAAACCCATCATATTATTATTATTTAATTAATAAATTAAATTTAAATTACATATTAAATTTATTTTAAATATATTTTGTTGATGTTGATGGCCCTTTATGTAAAATGGTGGAAATTCACTGCCAAAAAAACTTTGGTTACATCATTAGTATTTATTTTTAACTTTAAAAATAAAATGGATAAGGTTTATGATCATCTCAAAGATTGAAGTTAAATGTTTTCAAATAAATTTGATATTGGAATTATGTATCTATTTAAAAGTGGAATTGCTAGAATTACTTTGAAATTTTTTATTCATTGGGAGTAACATTTTTATTTTTTCAAATTTTTGATTCCACTTTTTTTTTTGTTACATGTTTTTTCGAGTTTACATTTTTTCTTCCATTTCTTTCCCAACAAGAATTACCATGTTAAGAAAATTTGAAACCAAAAGAAATGTTCATTGGTGGGAAGAAGGGTTGATCCAACTATTTAAACCCAAAATTTCACCAAATTAGATTGTGTTTTTTTTACAAAGGAAAAAAATGTAAAATATATTTTTACATCATTAAAAAAATGTTTTTTTTTCAAAGTTGTGTAAATAATCATTGGTATTAGTGTATCATTAATCTTGTTAAACAAATATGGTCTTGATAATTAATTGGTTATATTTACTACTTAGTTCTTTCTCTTTTTTTGACCAATTTCTACCAATTTAAAGGTCAACAACATCACAAAAAAAATCTTACTACAAAAACCATTTTGGGGTTTTAAAAAATATACAAAGGAAATGGACCCAAAATGGATTTTCAAACTTGCAAATTCTTGCCACTTTTTGGTCCACCCTACCATGCACTTACTTGACAAAGATAATTGTGTTATTTGATTTTTGGCAAAATAATCAAATATATCAAATCTTGTTTTGATTATGATTTGAATTATTTGGGGGATAATACCATACAAATTTTATGTTTAGGGTTGACTTAACATCACATTATCCAACATGGTCTTATTGAAAAGATACCTAATGGCCTACACATACCAAATTCAATATATATATGCTAAATTTATTTCATGTTTACAACTATTTCATGGAAAAGGATGGATTATTTTGAACTATGAAAAACGTTAAACATTACACTCTAAACCTTAAACCTTGAAACTTTAGACCCTTTAACCTTAAACCATAAATGTGTAAATCTTTAAAACCTTTACCCTTATTAGCCTTAAAGTCTTAAAACCCTAAACATTAAACCTTAAACCCATAAGGCTTTAAACCTTTATAACATTAAATCCAAAACGTTAAATGAGTAAATCCCTTAATCATAAAACATTAAACTTAAATAGTGAACACATAAAACCTTAATCTATAAGGGTTTCAACCTTTAAAACTTAAACCCAAAAACCATAAATTAAAATGTTAAACCTCAAACCTTAAACTTTAAAACTTTAAATCTAAAACCTTAAACCGTAAACCTTAAACACATTACAAAACCTTAAACCCTAAACAAGTAAAACCATGGACCATAAATGATTCAACCTTTGAAACTATAAACCTTTAACCGTAAAGACTTATTTAATACCCTATACCTTAAACATGTCAAGCCCTATAATTTATTTATTTTCATGAATAAGAACATTGATTTCCAACCTTGATAATGAATAGCTTATACTTTTCACTTAGTGGGCACTAAGCAAAGTACTCTTTTCATCATAATATATTAATTTAGAAACTAACATATTATATTTGTTATATGAGCAAGACAAATGGATCCATTGACAATGTTGTTGTTGGATTGGTTTTGTGTCCTTTAATGTATTAAAAACAATGATTATAAATGTTGCATAAAAAAATTGGTACGATTTCTTTTGAAACAAAATGTTTACATGGATGACATTATTATTGGGGTAGGAAAAAGAATAAATGGAAACATAAAGTTTCATTTGTTAAATCTGGTGGCCACTAGGTGGAGTTCATACCATCCACCAAGTTGGGTAAAGTCCTAAATTAACAATTTAATCCTAAATTAATTAAATATGTGACAAATCATAAATAATTCAATTTTAAAAATTCGAAACCCTGAACCATGTAAAGCCTTAAACCATAAACAATTCAACCTCTAAAACCTTAAACATTTAGCCCTAAAGACTTAAAACCCTAAACCTTGAACCTTGAACCTTAAACATTTAGCCCTAAAGACTTAAAACCCTAAACCTTGAACCTTGAACCTTAAACACGTAAATTTTAAAGCCCTAAACCATAATTAACTCAGCTTTTAAAACCTTGAACCCTAAACATGTAAGGCCTTAAACTATAAACTATAACATGCATATTTATGTGTATGTGTTTTTGTCTATTTGTGCATGTCCATCTATTTGTGTATATCCCTTCCTTTTTGTCTTTGTTTGTTTATTTATGTTTACATCTTTATGCGTGTATCACCATTGTAAAAGCACTTTGCCTATGGTACTCAATTTGTGTATGCATGTTTGTGCAATTCACAATGCATTGAAGTTTCTTTTCTCTATCTCTGTAGAATTGTCATTATATGCGAACATGTTTATGTTTATGTGTAAGTTTTTACGATTTTATGTGCATTTGTGTGTGTGTGTGTGATTCAATGTTTTTATGCGCATGTGTGTGTCTATACTAGTGTGTGTGCTTGTGCTTTTTTGTTTATCAATACTTGTGTGTGTGTACACGTGTGTTTGTTATTGTTTGTTTGTCCATGACTGTTTATGTGTGTTTATGATTCGATGTGTGCTTGTCATTTTATGTATGTGCGTGTGATTGCATTTGTGTGGTTGTCATTATATATATGTGTTTATGATTGCATTTGTGTGCTTGTCATTTTATGCATGTCCTAGTGTTTACGTTTGTGCGCTTGTCATTTTATGTATGTCCTTGTGATTGTATTTGTGTGTCTTTATGTTTGTGTGTGTGTGTGTGTGTGTGTGACTTTACATGTGTCTATTTATGTGTCAATTGTTGTGCATTTATCAATGTAAGTGTGTGTGTACATGTTTATGCATTATTTATATTTTTATACATGTGAGTGTATTCTATGAATGTGTGTATGCCAATTTGTTAAATATTAATCCCCTCTTTTTATTCTTACAAATATATTCTAATCATTCCATAGACACATCTCATAATCAACATGGCATTTCAAACCATTGTAAATCATTCATAATTTTTACTTACAATAGCCTTTCAAGCCATAAACATTGTGAAATGTTTGGCATTGAAATGTTAAGAAATGTTACAATTATACAAAGTGCTTGGTGGCCATTAAGCATTTTAGTGCGAGCGTTGCCAAATGCTTGGCAACCACCATGCGTCTTGGTATACACAATGTTTAATGTCTAATGACCACCAAGTGTTTTGGTGCAAATGTTGCCAAATGTTTGGTGGCCACCAGGTGTTTTGGCGTAAGCACTGGAAACTGCATGGTGGCCACCAAGCGTTTAGGCATGAACAGTGCCAAACACTTAGTGTACATTAGGCATTTTGGCACAAATAGTGCCAAATGCTTGGCAACCACCAAGTGTTTTGGTGCAAACGATATCAAATGCATAGTGGCCACCAGATGTTTTGGCACAAGAGCTAGTAAACGCTTGGTGGCCACTAAGCGTTTCAAAATTATCATTTTTTGATTATTAGAAGCTAACACACAATTACTAAAACAAAAGTGCATTTGCATTCTATCTTATTTTTTATCTTTTAGATTCATTTTCAAATAGAATTACAATATTTTCAATCATAGTTTTTTCATTTACAAATGAAAGAAAATGTCATTTCTTTGTGAACATAAACTCATTGGAGACAACAATACCACACACCATGTTTCAAAATTTTACACCAAGTTTCAAATTGTCATTGTATGGGACACAAACTTTGTGAAGATTGTAACCTCTCAAAGGTACTAAATAACAAGGATTGTGCATTGAACATGAAACCTTCTTATAGGGAGAACCTTGCACACATACATAAGATATGGGATGCATACGAGAAATTGCTTTCAAATCTAGATGCATTTATTTGACATACTAAGGAATACAATGTATTCAATGGAAACCTTTCAATTCATGCCAATCCTCCATTATGAATTACATTTATTAATCATATGAATACTTTTACATCTTTTGCATAACTTTGAAAGTTATTTTGGAAAAATGATAACATTTTGTAAACATCAAGCCAAGGGTTGGGCTGACTAAACCTCAAATTGATGTATGGGTTCATAAGGCTTTTGAAATGGAAAATCATTATTTAGAATGAAATTATGATTCATTTTGGATATTTGAAATCGACAACGAACAATCAAAAGCCCTACATAGATGATGAGTGACACATGTTGAAAGACAAACACAAGATGGATAAAATGTTAATATCAATTTTGGACTTTGAACTCAATGATGACTTCTATTTGAAAAAAAAAAGGTTGAACCCATTGGACAAAATGCACCCTTTAGGATTTAAATGCTCATTGGAGAAGTGGATCCAAAGTGGCATTTCAAAGGAGAATGTAGTGGAAGCAATTTTATTAGAGATTCATTATAAATTTGACCAAATTGATAACATGATCACCATGTTGGATGTCATCGACAAGGAAACGGCAACATCATTCTTGCAAAACAATGTGACAAGCATAATCGCAGTCATATGTACAACTCACATCGCCAAGGATGTTCCGACAATTTGGAAAGGCTTTGATTGGGATTCCATTGTCACTGGATTGCTCAATGCCAAGGCAAGATTCAAGGTGGTTGTGTGCATTTGTGATTGCAACTCATTCAAGAATTTATTTTCCACTGTGTGCAAGTCCATGTATGTGACAAAAATGTGATTGGAGTTTGGTCAATACGTGGTTCAACAAGAGGAGGTTTCGAGTTTGTCCACAAACTTGATGAGCGATGTTGTTTTTTTTTGGTAAGCACATTTGTTCCCTTGTAAATTGGAGCAAATGTGGGTGTCAATATTCTTGGAAATAATAAATTGATGGCATTAATTAAAAACCCAATTTTTTCGTTCCTAGAAGATCAAAAGCTCTATGAAAATGAGGTTTGCTTGAAGGTGATTTTTCAAATTATAAAGCTAATATTTGTGGATGAGATTGTTTACTTCAACATTTTCGGCAAAAGATTCTTTACACCTACTTTGCCTAGTAAGTGCAATCGCAAGATGATGACATTTTACTCATAAGTTTTTTAGCAAATGGTTTATTTATTGGGTAGGATTTCTACTAATGGATCCTTCATACATTGAAGGTGAACAAGTGTCAGGTTTGTAATGTATATTTGGATTAAATGTAAGCCTTACAAGATATTGATCTTCTTGAGTGAAATGAGAAAAAAATATAGATTTTATTATCGAACCTTCTTGGATATTTGGTTGTGAGTTTTGCAAGATGAATAACCATTTTCTTTTCAACAAACCAAAAATGGTGGTTTTCTAGAAGTGCTTTATGGGTTTTTTTGATAAAATCTTGAGTATGCATATTGGAAACACCATCCTTATTGAATCATAAAGACTTGCCTCATCCTATGTCCATCATTTTGACGATGTGGGGTCTCCAAGGGCACAGGCCACACTAGTGGTCTTAATTATGTGTTTTGCTAAGTTAAACCAAAGCACTAGAGGGGGCACTGTGGAATTTGAAGGACAAAAAATCTTCAAACCTCAATTTGGATTGTGGGCCATGTATTCCATGATTGAAAGTATTTGTATGACTAGTTCATCCATAACATGGGGTGGTCACAAATTTGGCAGCCATGAACTGCTATCGAATTTATATCGTGTTTAAAATTCACATCAAATAGATATTATGTTGTCACTGACAAATATACTGTGCTAAGGAAATTTTAATTTTAGGATAATTGGAAAAAATAATGTCAAGATACCCTACTGCCTTAGCAGCTTCAACACTAATTATATTATTTCAGAAAAATTCAAACTTTCAACAAAAAATTAAATAAGAAAAAAATGTCAGGGGAATAACTGAGATTTCAAGAATGTTCTATTTGTAAAATGTAAAAAAGAAAAAAATATGAATTATTCAACAAATGTGTGTCAAAGCTGCCAGGGTACAATGATAATTTCAATTTTGGGTAATTGAAAAAGAATATGCCATGATAATTTCAAAAAGCACAAAGAACAGGTTTTTTGGGTGGTTATTTGATTTTTTCAAAATTTCTGAAAACAGTGGTTATATGTTAGAGATAATTGGTTATTCTTTGAGAACCGTGATTATGAACCCTAAGAACTGCCCTGATAACCTAGGGGCATACAAAATGTTCCATGAAGTTCCCCAAAATTGAACTCACACTTAAAGTAACACTTGATGAACATTCCTCAAAATGTAGGACCTAAGGCAACATCATTGTATTTGCTTTTATCACAACATGAAAATTTTGATTTCAACACATTCAAAGGATTTTTGTGAAAAAATTGGACCTAATTCGCCAGATTTTGAAAATATATGTTTGAATCATCAGATTCCTTCAACAGGTTTCCAGCAGGTAGCCAAAATATAAAAGGACTCTGAAAATTATCTGCTTTCAGAGCTGAAGAATAGCCAAATTTGGCTACATCTTCTTGTGGATGATTGCCAGTTTTGGCTACATCACAAAATTGAAAAATAAAATCCCATTCTATCCAGTATTGGGTGGTTCTTGGAATGAGGGGTAGATACCCACCAGTTGTAATTTTTTTTTCAAGGAACCAGTCAGAGAACCATTAGTTTTTCATGCAAACCGTTGGTTCTTTAAGGTTTAACCAGAACCAGCAGTTCTTTGATTCTGAATTTTTTCACAGAACTGGAGTGTTTTGCTCAAACCAACTAGGTAATAGTCGTCAAATGGATCTCTCTGGTCCGGGTATTGACGTTAAATTAAAAGAAAGAAAGAAAGAAAGAACCAGCAGTTCTTTGAGTCTAGAACATTTAAAGAACCGGAACTGACGGTTCTTTAAAATTCCAAAGAACCGCCCAACACTGGTTCTAACCCTAAAAGTCGGCATTCCATCTCACATGTGGAGTAAAGCTACACATCACAGGCATGGAATGTCAAGGGATGCAATTGAACATCTAGTCTTAACCCTAAAAGTCAGCATTCCCTTATATCACATGCAGTGAATTTTGGGAAAAAAATTGTTGCTTTTTCACAAGAAAAATTAGGAAATTTCTGCTTTTTATTTTAATGTAAATTCAACAAAAATTGCTATTTTTTGGCAAAAATTAGTCCAATTTTTGGTATCACAAATATTGAAAGGAAAACCCTGATTACATGTGGGCACAGAACTTTGGGGAGGGGGAAGGTGGCGGCGAGGGGGGCGGGGGTGGGACATTTGAATGAAAATTGTGAGACCCTGAATTGCTTTTGCAGGCCGGCTTCTGGATTTGAGAACCGAGTAGTTGAACAAACCTTGGGTTTTATGAGCTTAGTTAGCAAAGGTGCATTGTGGGATCCTGGAACCATCTCCACATCACAAAGAAAGAAGCCCAACCCCCACTAGTTTTGAAATGTGAAAATAGCTCCAGAGGCTTAATAATGGGTAGATGGGTGAGCTTTCACTCTCATGGCAGGTCATTTAAGGCTCCAAGTGAACCTAAAGGATGTCAATTATGTTTGTGAGTAAATGTTGTTTGGTACACAAGCATTTAGAATGCAAGCATGGGTTTGCAATTGCAATGTAAATATGTTCGAAACCAATGGCTAGATAATGTGCATATATAGTGTGCATGACATCATTGAAGAGAAACCTTAGACTTTCTATGATATGCTTCAAGGGTGAAACAACTTACAGTTGTGCTCCAACTGTTGGGGCTCTCTATCAAAGACTTTAACCTTTTTTCCACTGGAGGTATGAAGGTTTATAGAGTCTTGA
>Ga0209208_10010972_pt1 | contig 11665 bp, 13 predicted proteins | sample S1TSphfallax_3_FD_187694 | JGI IMG/M metagenome (GOLD analysis project Ga0209208, IMG submission 187694) | Host-associated microbial communities from peat moss isolated from Minnesota, USA - S1T2_Fd - Sphagnum fallax MG (SPAdes) (version 2) | ecosystem: Host-associated > Plants > Peat moss >...
TGTGAGGTTTGGTTCTCAACCTTTAAAAATTAGAAGTTTAATAATATGTAGAACTTGATATTAAGTGGAGATTTGAATTCAAAACCTCCTTGAAATTAATTTTTTTTTTCCCCCATTAATCCACACTTTCACATATAAGAACAAAAAGATCTTGCATTTTATCCTAAAAATAATCAAAACCCTCGGTTACATGGATGCAACAATAAGAAAATAAGATTTTTTTGTTTTTAAAGTAAAAAGTTCTTACCAAATATTTTCTAACCATTCTTGAAATGTTTTAAAAATTGGTTCTTAGTGGTATCACCCAATCATACTTTCACCCCAAAAATGTGGTTCATTTAATTTTTGGTGTTTAAAACTTATAATTCGAACAAGTTCACAAATCTAATGTCATCTAATATTATTTGAATGTAAATCTATTTTAATGCAAAGTAAAAAACCATGGGTACACACACATGTATAACAATACTTGTGATCAAGAACCCAAAAGAGTCCCAATTTATGTTGAAAATTATGAAACTCTTCAAATGGTTCACAAATGTGTTTCAAATTATTTAAAATTATCACATATGAAATGAATATTAAAAAATTCATAAAAACTAAAAAATCATTTCTATGACTTTTGAAATAAATTGGTGTTTCTTGATACATATATTACAAATAAATAAATTCTATTCTTTTGCTTGGGTTATGCTCTACCATAACATAAAATTATGAAACTCAATTTTTGACATGGTGTAAAATTAAAGATACATCATCTAAGAAAACACTTTAATGTGAATAGGTAGATGGGTGGTTGCTCATTAAGGTGTCCATTTTTGGACATCATAGGCTAGTCTTTTGCACAATGTTCAATAAATTTTGAATGATATGTTTTAATGGGACTTGCCTACCCATTCTATATTCTTTGTAGAAGTAATATAAAAATTTCTAGGAGAAGATGTTATCATTTTAGTAAGTAGTGGACTTTTGAAATTAGGCAACACACCTAATCATAGTCTATAAAAATCAATATGGATTCATATTGAATAACCTATTTGGGGGAATTGTGATTTTTTTTTCTAACATGATATATGGGTTATAACAATCCTAAATTGAAGAGTTTCCCAAAAATAAAATAAAAGCATATTGTGGTTCTAGTTATGGAAAAATTTAAAAACTTACAAAGTCCTTGATTAATGGAAGACAATGATTTGGGACCTGTTGTTTCATAAAAAGTTGTCCGCAAGCAATACACAAGAACTTCTAATCATCAAATGGACAAAAAAATAGTTTTCATACATGATTACTACTACAAGGTGACATCATGTAAACATGTGTCACAATCTGGCTTTAAGATGTACATTAAGGTTTTTTTTCCAATTGCCAAATTTCAAATGCAATTCTATGTTTCCTTTTTGCATTGTGCGCGTGACTTAGGGTTTAACATTTGTGCGCAAACATTTTGCAAAAGAGGTTATGTGTTGTATTATGTGGAGCTTTGTCCGACCATATTTTTAAGTCTTTATATTATTGTGAGGATTTGTTGAGTGTGATTGTGGTTTGTAAGGCAAGCTCACATGATTTATTGAGTTCATGCATTGAACCAAGTTGTGTGTGAACATGCTAGTAAAAAATGTTGAATATTTGTTTGAAGAGGATATGAAGGTTAGTATGACCTACTTCTACCATTTACATTTACTAGATTGAATCTCATGAATAGGACACCGACTTCTTATCTCTAGAACCAAAGTGATAATTTTGAAATTGAACCTCTATCATGGTATTGTATGGATTGTCCAGAGGAGGGTGATGTCTTGTTGATTAAAGTTCTTGTTGAAGAACATCCATGGGGAGTGGAGATGGTGTTCTTCTCACCTCATTTTAGATTGTATCTTTTCCCATATCAAACTATTTGTGTGAGATTTTTAGGGTACTTTGGACAAATGAACACATTTATCTTGATAGGTGGTTGGTGGATTTATTTTGATGTTCATCCTATAGAAGTGGAGCATGCATTGGTGAGTCTACATCCAATTTATTGATATGAACAAACAAGAAGTGACAATGTTCTTTTGATCCTTAAGTGTTGTGGATGTTTTTGTTATTTGCAACTTTACACATCATTTGTTTCATATTCCTTGATGTTGTTGTTTCTTTCTTTACAAATTATTTCTTGGACATCTTTGTTCTTGTGGCTAGGTTAGCCAAATTTTGGTGCATGCAAGTCTAATAGATGGGTTTTCAAAGGAATGTTGAGAAGAGGGCACAAGGTTGCATACAAGTTGAAAAGGTTGACCGTTTGCAAGCCATTCCTATAAAAAGGACCAACATAATGAACTTTCACCCATGTATTTTTTTTGAATAAAAAGAATCATTTGTCTTTTCTTACACAAATTTAAGCATTTAGCATGGCATCTTTCTATGAAGTAAGGTAGTTTGTTTTTTTTGTAGTTATGAGATCCAATGAATTGGAAAGCTCCTAATGAGGAAGGGTGCATGGGCTTGGTTCCATGATGTTTGGACTTGCAATGCAAAAGTTCTTGAATATTGAATGATTTTTTCATTGAAAATTAAATTAAATCGTAGCTAAAAAATATGGAGGAATTGGAGTGTCCTTTTGGTGTTGTTGGAAAGATCTTGATGAGTAGGATTTAAGGGAATTTATTTAGTAAGATTTTGATTCAGAATGTGGGAAAATTTGATTTCTAAATGATTTTTGCCATTAAAAAAATTCCAAAAAAATCCAAAAAACCAGGTTTTGGAAAGAAAAATCAATTGAGAACGTGGTAAGTCTTGAAGGCTTACCATTCAATTCAAGCAGGATTTCCTTTCATATTTGGTTGTTCAAAAAATCGATACATACATTGCAAAACAATGTTCACATGTTGAGTTTTTTAATTTTGTAATGGGTTCACACTTGGGCCAATATCATAGGCCACACTAGTGATTTAGATATAGATCCTTTTTTTACTATAGAAGGACTCAAAGGGTCATATCATATTAAGATAAGAATAATTAGAATTAGTCTTCGGGTAAAAGTATGGTAAAATAGACATAAAAATTGAATGTCTCTAATTTTATTGTGTATCATGTATATAAATTTAAAAAAAAGATAAAAATGAATAAAAATATAATTAAAACCCTTCTTGCACCTCTCTTATTATCATACAAATTTATAAATCCAATTTTTTCAGTGCAATTGAAAGGCACCATGCCTAACGTATTTTGCCTTGTTTGTGAAGTGTGTAAAAAATAGAATACTTGTTAGAAAAAAGAACGTTCACTCATGCAAACATTATTTTCAAAACACATTGCATATTTTTTTATTTTTTTATTTTTTGTAATACCAAGGCAAGCATGGGAAAAAAAACCCAAAAAATCAGAGTATGTTTTTATGCTAGTAAAGGTTTGAGGTTACAGGTTTTATCGGAATCAGGCCCACACTTAGCTTTGCCTCATGTGGGCCATTATTTTGGTAAAATATGTGACCTAGGGCTTTACCCTACATGTAACATTATAAGGAGTGAAGGGATCCAACAACAACGAAATATTTCATGTATTGAGGTTTCTAAATGTTACAATTGTTGTTGGAATATCGGACCCTACAAGTGTGAAAAAAAACAACGGCACACAATAATCAAAACATAGAACACATATATTAAATGGTAGATACATTTTCAAAATTACCCATTGGCATGAGCCTATGGTCACTTGATTCAAATCCTGGGACCACCTAAGTTTTTGTCTTTTTCAACAAAAAGAGGTTCGAGGTCTCTAAGGGGTCAAAACATTCTAATATCTATCTCTTGAACCCACTAACCTTCCTTCTCCTTTTCAATTTCTTCAAATCATATGAACCTAGAACCACATCAAACTACAACAGAAACCCAAGTTCATGTTTACATTTGGTAACATAGGTCCCTAAGCCCAAATGGATTACATAAACTAGTGCTCATGACATTGTCCTTCAAATTAACAACACATAAGAATAAAAAAACAACACACTTCAACTTCCTAGTGACTGCTTCACAAGTTTTACAAAGAACCATAGCCCCCCTTCATATGGTCCACTTTATAAAATTCAATAGACTACGACTGTTTTTCGGAATTCCCAATAATTAGGGTGCTCTTTCATGATATGCAGGCCAACAACATTCACATATAGATCAACTCGACACACACATATTGAGAAGATTTGGCTCTTGAAATCCCTAGGATTCTCATCATCCCCTTATCAACCTTCAAAACCAACCCTTAGACTAAATTTCTACCTCTTCAAGTACATTACACAACAAATCTCTTTGTACCTCTGTTTGAGACAAAAATCCAACCTCCTTCTCTAAAAACCTCTACAAAGTGAAAAACAAACCTCTCCCTCTCTCATTTATTTGCTTTGCTGTTTTTCATCCTTTCGCTCCACAGCAAGATTTCTACCGACCATTCTTTGCTTGGCAATTCTCCCTTGCCACACAATCAGCCAACGTCCAGCAATATCCATAGTAGCATAGTAATCCCAAATAAAAGAAAATGACATAAAAACATCAAAGCCATCACCACCAGTGCATCTCCTTCGCTCCTTTTTCTTGTCTCCATTGCCGTCGTGAGTAAACACTCCCAGCCGAAAATAGGAAAAAACGCTCTTTCCTTGAGACCCTAAAACTCCTTCATGTTCACACCCAATCCCTAAAGTTAAAAATTTGTTAGACAAGCACTTACATAGGTGACGGATATTTAAGGGCAGGTATCAATGGGGTATTCATACTGGTATCCATCATTGGAAGAGTCCATTAGGTATACGAGGCCAGAAAACCGACGGTTGGAGGCCTGTTGGGCTTCGCATGAATGGAGAGCGGTTAACCCACATCATCAAAACAAACACTCAGCACGGAGCTCACAGCGACGGTTCCCCTTCTTCACATGTGCCCTGTTTCCTCTTCTGTCCAATTCATCTCCCGAAGGAAAGCAACAAGCTTGCTACTATTTCCTTTTTTTCAATCCTCGTTTAGCCACCTAATTTCTTATGCTGTGGAATCATATTACATTTGAAGGTGGGGTGTGCAGGGATTATAAAAATTTTAGAGCCTGTGACAGCCGGACCTGCTTGCAGCATGAGCTAAGAGTAGTAGTGATCATGACATGATCCACGACTCGTGAGCCGTTTTCCCTCCCTTGAAAACGATGCTGCATTGTGTTGTTAAGGACTTCAGCCTCCTTTAAGCAAGTGAATTCATACAGATCTGGCAGTAGACCGCTCGAGCGATTCCAATCAGGGAGTAAAAATGTTCCACGTACAAGAAAACAAGGACGTCACTGCAGGACTGTGGCAGGCGGGGAGACTTGTAACAAGGACATGAGATAATCGTATAATTCGGCGAGAACTCTACTTGGTTAATGTTAAGCCATGTGGGTTATCACAATCCTCTTTCCTTCCATTCTTCATTTTGCATCAGGGGCCTCAGGAATTTAGCATTGGATGCTGATTCCGCGTCATACAATACATATAGCAATGTCTGATCAATGCAGTGTTTTGCTCATGAATACTGGTGGGGTGTATATGTTGATTGGATGCTCCGCGGCAACAGGCATCTGTCTGATGAAATAGGTCAATTGACACAACTGGCGGGAATCAGGAGAATCCATCATGCCTTTGAATGCAGCCATCCCTTCAGCAATAGGTACGTCAAGGGTAGTCCCGTTGACATGTCGACCATGTTTTCCCTGACCAATGTTCCTACAAAGCATGTGTTGTATAGAACAACAGTTTTTTGATGAGGGTACTAGAGTTCGAAAGTGGCCCTTGATAGTTAATTGAGTTGTAATTTTTGAGGAAGTGTTCGTACATGATTTTCTCATGAAGTGCTGCATTGTGGTCCTTGTACAACACAGTTACACCGGTCCATACCGTGCCACCATGGAGTCTGGCAGGGTTTGCAATCTCACCTCAGGAGATTGAAGAAATAGGCACAAATCCTGAGAATATAAAAGACCATGGTGGATTACGAGGCATTGCGATCTGTTTAAGAGTTGATCCAACGCAGGGCATTCAGGGGACTCTTGAAGACGTCAGACTGCGAGTTGATTCGTTCGGCGCAAATAGATATCCAGTCAAGAAACCTAAGCTTTTTATTGTAAGACATAATCCCCAATGAATTTGGAAGATTTTCAATGTCAATTTGCTCTAGAGCAGCTTCTTGGTAGATCTCCTTGATCATGCATGCATGATCTTCAGTAGAACTTCATAAAGCAAGGGCCATGGCTCGACCAAAATTATCACCAATTCTTTCTGAAATTTCGATTTGCCTGTAAAGATTTTCATAAATTGTGTACTTTTTTGGCTTGACATGGGATTGGTAACGGTGGTGACTGGTCCCATACAGGAATACTTGTGGGAGGCTTGTCAGGATGAAACTCTGCTGATCTTGGTCGTCTGTGCCATTGTGTCTTTGATTGTTGGCTTAACGACTGAGGTATTCTTAAAGCTACATGTTCTCAACCTAATTTTGGCAAACCTTAATTTAGTTCAAAAAGAGATGGATTTGGGATCGTGGATGTCAACAACAACCATCAGAATGTACACGACTAGTGCAAGCTTTAGATCGCATGTCCACATGAGCAAGTGGCCAACACATCAACGCACGACCTGTAAATTTGGCACTCTTGAGGCTTGAATTGTTCTCAATTTTCCTTAGAGAGCATGAGTTGGCCAACATGCTGGCCTAAACTCTTATTGTGTTGGTGATGTGCACGGTTTGTGTAGAGTTTGTCAACAGGCTGGTATGATGGAGGAGGCATTACCTTTGCAGTCGTTTTGGTGGTGATGGTTGCTTGTTAGTGTCTATTCACATTCTCTCCAACTCCTTTGAGATTGAAGCACAACGTTGAGAATTTCTATGAATCCTCATAGGAAGGCCCCGGTGACATGATCTAAAATCTGGAAACAACCAATATCTCGACCATTTAAATATGAATTTGGATCTTCTTTTCAATGACACTTTCAAAGATCATATTAATATTCATGGGACTAATGTGCAGCGTGTGGGACCTTTATCACAGCAATCAGTGATTACAAGCAGGACCAGCAGTTCCAACGGCTCAATGATCAGAAAAGGAATATCATGATCAATGTAAGACAATTGTCCATAGCTCGCAGTGTCCAAAGGCACCAACCTTCTGGATCTCAATGCATCTTCTCACACATTTGCTAATTCGGAAGAGCAGCATACAGGACTTGGCTCATTTTCAATTTTGCATTTACCCTGATTAGAACATGGTCCACTTTTTAAGTTTGCGAGTCTCAACGCCAAAATAATACGTTCCAAACGGAAGAAGTAGTTCTAAAGCTCTTTGCATGCAACAGGTCACGAGAGACGGAAGGAGACTCAAAGTGTCCATCTTTGATATCGTGGTGGGAGATATTGTGCAACTCAATATCGGTGACCAGGTATAATTTATGCATTATACTGTACACCTTAAGGGTTTGTGTATGAGCAATTTGGCTTTAACCGAGGCAATTGTGAAACATATGTGTGATCAATTCGAGTGGGACGACAGAGGAAATCTACGATCCACAGGTCCGAAAAACTTAAACATCATGGCATAAGCGAAAATAGGTCCAATCTCAATCATGCTGTGGTGTTGTTGTTTGTTCAACTAAATTTGTGATTCATGAAATCATGCACGTTCTCCATGAATCTATTTCTCTATTTTCAGTCCAAAATTGATTTGCACAAGACAGCTACGCAACATGTGCTCTCTCTCCTTTATAGAATCGATCGTTCTTCTCCAGTTTCTTGTTCTTTAGTGTCCTGTTTCGGTTCCCATATACTTGTGGTTTTGTGTGTGCAGATACCAGCAGATGGATTGCTTGTAGTAGGGCATTCGATGCTTGTGGACGAGTCCAGCATGACTGGAGAAAGTGAACCTGTGTGTTAGTCTTCTCTGAATTTTTCTTTCCCTATTTTATTGCCTTGAGTATAAACACGTATTTGGAAAGGTTTCAAGCGAAATGAGACATTGGAAGCACGTATTACTTTGAATTGTAGATAATGTTACAAGATAAAGAAAAGGATTCATGAGACGTATGTATTACCAAGAACGACTCTTGAGATCTTACGTCACACCGTAATTGGAGGCAGTCGTATTTGGGCTAGATGATCGTTTGCGGACAAAATTTGGCTTTTTCTCAATGGTTGTTTCTCCAAATGAAGAAGACACCAAGAAAGTTTCAGTTCGAGTTGTCAAAGTTCTAGGCCTCAAATTTACACTAAGGGAAGATGTTTTATGTGGCCTCCTTGATGTGCAGATGGAAAAGGACGAAATAGAGCATCCGTTTTTACTCTCCGGGTGCAAAGTGATGGATGGATTCGGTGACATGATGGTAATTAGTTTCGGTCTGCTCGAACATGTCCTCTGTAACTATGTGAGGAAAATGTCTCAGACTCTCAGCATAAGTCCATACCAATGTATCAATTGAGAGGAGGAAGATCTACCGAGTTTTTATAATTTTCTAAGCCATGCAAGTAGGAGTAGGAATGACGAGATTTTATCAAGGGTGGAGCAGGATGGAGAACGAAATGATTCCTTCCTTTTTTTCCCGAGCTCGTGAAAATAGAGTAGTTCTAAGCAAAGTGGAATGGAGGAATGGAAATGCTTGATGTGATTTAGAATAAGGAACAACTGCAGGTAACGGCAGTAGGCATGAGCACGGAGTGGGGAAGATTGATGGCAAATATCAGTGAGGAAAATGACGAGGAGACACCGTTGCAAGAGCGCCTCAATTCCCTGGCGACAACAATTGGCAAAATCGGCCTTGCTGTTGCTGTCCTTGTCTTCTGTATTCTTGTCATCAGGTGAATGGTCTGTTTTTAGCAATTGGAAATTTTGATTGCCCAACATTCTCTTTTGTCCTTTGGTTTCCTCCTGTCTGCTGTGATCATAGTCGTAAGAATCCTACGCATGAAAACTGCTTTTTCACTGCTCACAAAGCACAATACGGCCGGAATCTTGCCAAACTTTTGTGATTGAAATTTGAAGTCACTACCGCGGGGCCCGGTCTAAGTTCTTGAAAATCCTTCCAATATTCTCAATTGATCTTTTGAACATTTCACAGGAATACTCCTCTCTCCACGATTGAATTTGATACTTATGTTGTGAGCGATGGAATTTATGTACAACTTTTTGGTTCAAGTTAGGACCACAGGCATTGTGTTTATTCTTTGTCTTTGGGTCCAAATGTGGTTGTAGATTTCTCGCACAAGTTGATTTTAAACACTTTACTGGAGCTAATGGGAAGACTCTCGTTGACTATTTTGCTATTGCTGTGAGACCATTTTCATCCTCTTCCCACATGCAAATACATGATATTCACACTAAGTCTGGATTCTCTACATATCTCCTTTCGACCATAAGTGCACCTTCTTTACATCCGTTTTTTCATTACTATATCAACAATGACCACTGTAGATTGGAGTTTATGTACAACTTTTTGGTTCAAGATAGGCCTACAGCCTTGTTGCGCTCACTCTTTGTCTTTGGGTAAAATTGTTGTTCAATCTCTGGAAGTCAGTCATTTAGTTGATGTGAATTGCGGAGTACTGATTGCAGGTTACCATCGTGGTGGTTGCCGTTCCAGAGGGTTTGCCACTTGCTGTTACCTTAACGTAAGCTTTCTAAGCTTCTTGAAACAACTTATAACGGTGCAGACTTTCGGTAGCAATTGGCATTGAAGGAATGCACCACGTGGCTTTGCACAGGTTGGCGTACTCAATGGCAAAGATGATGGATGATCGTGCACTGGTAAGCTACAACGTGCTGAAAATTGCAAAGTGCAAGAATCATCATGTAGTAGTTTTCTTGAAATTGTAATATTTGTGAACGAAGTGCTCTGAGTGTCGTAAATTGATGCAGGTTAGACACTTATCAGCATGCGAAACAATGGGCTCCGCTACAACAATTTGTAGTGATAAAACAGGCACCCTCACCATGAACATGGTACGCCTCCATCTTCCTTGGATTTTATATGAATCATGTAACCATAAAGTTGTCCTAAAACTCTGCATGCCATAAACCCTAAACCTCTCTTGCTGTTGTATGCCTCAGTGAATCATTTCTTTACCAACCGTAAAGAAATTCTGTTCTGCTTTTTTTATTCATTATTCGTTGTTTCATCATGTACTTCCAGATGACAGTCGTGAACAATTGGTCTTGCGGAAGGTTGAGGAAGACACTTGATTTTGATGAGGATTTCACCGCACCTGTCATTCAAGTATGAATCTCACAATCTACGTCCTCTTCTAGCATCATGCATCCACTGAATTGTACGCTACTTTTTTTTGTTCCTACCTTTAATCAGCGTTGCAAGTTCGTGCACTACATTAACGACTACATTTTGTGTCTGCTTGCAGACACTCTATCAAAGTATCTGCCTCAATAGTAATGGGAATGTTCACTTCCCTAAGGTACATCAAAGTCCTCTGGACCCACGGCGTTAAGTGACTCATGAGTAGTAAACTGCAGGTGTATATTGTCATATTTTAAATGTTTACCGTACAAGTCTAGTCTTGGCGCGTTGTACTTCAGACTCAAACAGATCATCTCGTCCATGTTGAACTACATGAAAACAGGCGCATTGTCTCAATTAATATGATTCCAAGATTTGAGTGGATATGGTCGAAGTCCTGAAGAACTCTTTCCTTTTCTTCCTGAGACTTCAAATATTCCAAGCTTCGTATATTGAAATTTATCACCTGGGTATTCTAGCTTATGTCTAATCGGTTTAGAATTCATGCCCATATCAATTACACATCTCTCTCTGGTAAAATTTATTTGTGGCGATGGTTTACATATTGTAGCATGGCGCGCCAGAGGTTACAGGGAGCCCAACAGAACAGGCTGTCCTTGGTTGGGGTGTCAAGGTACTCTGATTGCAACCTGCTTGCACGCTCAGAACTTATGAATTGCCCTTGTTTGCTACTGATTTTCATGGTCGAAATTTTTATGTAATCCTATTCTTTGACTGAAATTTTTTGTTTTCAAATGTAATGGCGTCGATGATACGTTGTATACTGATTGATATCTTTCATGCTAGTGTTTATGTGCAGCTGGGTGCGAAGTTCGATGAAGTCAGAAAAGCTGTAACCATCATTGGCGTGGAGACGTTCAATTCAACTAAGAAAAGAATGGCCATTTGTTTCAGAGTTCGTTTTCTGGATTGTACCACCACATTTTAAGGATTAAAAGTGTTTTGTAATTTGCTGTGTTAGTGAAGCACTCCTAGTAATTTTCTAGTATATTTCGAAGGCACCTTATATATGTGAATATCCCTCGTGTATCCCTCCTAGAAAAGAGAAGCTAAATGTGAAACCTAAATTCCTTCAGTCCTACTCCTAGGAATAAGATCCCTCCCAAATTTAAGGAGTAGGTGCAAGATCCTTCCTCTCTTTAGGAGGGATATTGAGATGCGCCTTCCAAATACATGATATCTCCCCCTATCTTAAGGAGTAGGTGCAAGATCCTTCCTCTCTTTTAGGAGGGATATTGAGATGTGCCTTCCAAATACATGATATCTCGCCCTATCTTAAGGAGTAGGTGCAAGATCCTTCCTCTCTTTTAGGAGGGATATTGAGATGTGCCTTCCAAATACATGATATCTCCCCCTATCTTAAGGAGTAGGTGCAAGATCCTT
>Ga0209208_10010973_pt1 | contig 11664 bp, 7 predicted proteins | sample S1TSphfallax_3_FD_187694 | JGI IMG/M metagenome (GOLD analysis project Ga0209208, IMG submission 187694) | Host-associated microbial communities from peat moss isolated from Minnesota, USA - S1T2_Fd - Sphagnum fallax MG (SPAdes) (version 2) | ecosystem: Host-associated > Plants > Peat moss >...
TGCCCATTCCCTGTGTAACTTCCTCCTCCTGTCCCTAGCAGCAAAAGGAAAATTCGAAACAAGGCAAGGCAGGGGCAAGGGCAGGGCAGGGGCAAGGCAGGGCAAGGCAGGGCGTCCAGGGCAGTAAAAAATAAAGAGTAAAAAATAAAATAAAATAAAAAACAATGGCCGAAGGTTACAGGCACCCACGGGGGACTTCACAGTGGCCTTCGGCCACGGGCACCCACTAGTAGTTGTTAATGCAGTCAGTACAAGACAATTTTTCCCCAGTCTGTCCTTTGCCCCATTATTTTCACCTTGGCATTTCTAAACATGTTTTGGGCACATCTTAAGGGTGCTAAGGGCTATGTAACATTCTACACGACCCTTGGCACATGCTACCCGGAATGTTATGTGCTCCTTGGTGCTTGTAACATGAGAGGTTATGGGTGCAAAACATGCCAAAGTGAAAAAAAAAAAGGCAAATGGCGGACTGAGGGGGAAAAAATTGTAGCATTAACTCTTATACTAACTGCATTAACAACTATGTGCATATGTAATGTTAGGGCTGATGTTGTAGCAGTATTATTAATATGTATGTGAAGGCTTATTCCAAAGAAACCAACCAGAAGTTGAGGCAAAATAAAGAACTTTCAAACCCTCCGTCATAGTCACAAAGTGCAAATGGGGCTGCAATTGCTTCAACCTGCGTCCTCCTTCCTCTCATCTGAAGCAGGAGAACCTCAAGAATTCAGGTCTCAACATCTGGCTTAGGATCTCAAATGTGCATGGAACATCATGGCCGCACCATCATTTCTAGAAATCCCACAAAGCCTCCTCCTCAACAACCATCCTAGAATGGAAATACATGATTTTTGAAATCTTAACTGTGGAGGAAAAAAGACAGGAAGAAAAGTTATAGCCAGCTATAAAACTTACATGCCAATCGACTCAACTTCGAACTAAACCATTGTTGTTCGAGTTGCATAGATATATTATGCCCGCCTTGCAACCAGACTCCTAAATTCTTGGGCAGGTATATGAGCATTGGTTGAAAATTAAGTCTGAAGCAAAGTTATAGTCTCTGCTCACTCTAAATATATATGGTAAATGAACCTTAAATTGTCGGCACCCTAAAATGCACACCTATTTTTGCATGTTAAAGTGTGAGATGTATGACTTAAATAAGTCTTCTTAACTTTCTTACCATAATAATGCATGTTCATAACATATTTAAGGTTGAAGGTGGGTCCAAATATCAAATGGAGTATGACTAAAAGGATAAGCACCTATTCTTGTGGTGAAAAAACACCAACGGTTTGGATGCTGAGATTTAACTTGTTTTTTAATTTAATAAGTTATTACAAAGCTTACCTTCTAATCAATTTCGAACTATTATGAAATTATTTGCTAGAATTAATGAAGGCACATTTTTTAACTTTACTACAAGGGTGGCAAATGTTTATTTTTTAAAATAGTGCATGCATTAATAAGAGCGAATTATGGCCGTCAATTTCGAGCCTTGATTAGAACACTTTCAAAAGATAATTAATTTAGTTTTAAAATCATTTGAAACATAGAAAGAAACAAAACTTGTCCATTTCAAGACTAGTAACTATCCTTCACATAGCTAAGAAAAGACACATCAAGTTGCATTTGAGGTTGCAAGTTCCACAACTTGTGAGAATCAATTTAGCAACATGCTACACATTAAGCTTTTTGCTTGCTACAAAATGGATAGCGTGCCAAATTTTAGGCTTTTGCTTATAACTGAAAATGAGGAGACTAAAAATGAACTTGCATTTCAACAAAACGACAATGAAGAAGATGACCAAGATGATGCAAATTGTGAGTAGTGGGCTTAAGGTGAGGAGAGCTTGCCTTTTGTGACCTTCCAACTTAATCAAACACAACCAAACGATCAAATTTATGTAGGTCTCCATAACCACAAACCTCGTTGAAATGTGCACACCGCAAGCCAACAAGTTGCACACCAAGATTCAAGTGTGGAGTTTCGCGTGAATTCACAAGCATCATTGAATGAACATGTGCCACAACAACAAAAACAAATGTTGAAGAAAAATGGCAATTGGTCTAACGTTAAAGTATAGAATGCAATGTTGGTTCTTTGTTGAAGGTGGATTGAAGTTCATGTTGACAACATGATTCTGGGGGGTTCTTATCACCTAATTTTTGCTGCGTCTTTTCTCCCATTTTGGAAGGTTGGGTGAGGGGGTAACGTGAAAAGAAAAAACTTTCAGAGACCGTCCCAGACGAGAGAATGGCGGATGCAGCGGCGGCGGCTTCAAGTAGAAGAGGAGGTGGAGAAACTACTCGGCTTGTCTTATTCGTGTTTGCGGTTCCAAGCCACACTGTTGCACTTCTCTGTAAGCACTTTTTTTGTTCCCTCTCTCGCTTCATTTCTTCCTTCACTAGACTCCCTGCTTTTCTCTCTCAAACTTACTGACTCAAGCTTACTAACTAGAGCTTTTGTAGCGGGAATCTGGATATGGGTCAGGATCAATTTTGCTTGTTTTCCATAATTGCATCACAGAATGTTTAACTGGAATGGTGCTTTGTAGTTACGGAACTTGGCTCTCTCTTTCTCTTCATGTTTTTCATTAGTGTTGCTGCCATCTCTCTTACCCTAACAAATCTCCGCTCACAAGCATATGAATTGCATTAAATTTGTGCAGACAGAAGAAGAAGAAGCAATCCCACCCTTGTGCTCAGGAAGCTATACTTTTATTTCCACTAAGGTTTCATGGAGACCAGGTCTCCTTTTGTGACCTGCACTCAAGAGCTTAGAACCTCATGGCATGGCAAGAGCTCCTAAAGTTCCTGAAACATCTGGCAAAGAGAATGGTGCATGTGCAGACATACATCCAAAGGATTAGCTTGATATTCGGCAGATTGCCTGTGGTGATAATCATTGTCTTGCTATAACTGGTGAGAGTGATGTCTTTAGGTATCCTCACTTCCCAAAATAAGCAATCCTTAAGATTTTTCCTCATGTTTGTGTGATCTAGTACTCTATGGTCCTATTTGCATGTGATGATCTCCTTCATCTGACTGTAGTATAATTTTGTAACTGTGGGGTTGGATTATGAATGAAGCTGTTGTCAAAACCACAATGGGCATACTGATGACTGCAATATCCCTCAAAAAGTCTTAGCGTTTCAAGGTATCAGTGTCTCAATGTTGGCAGCTGGAGCTGAACACACAATGGCTGTGATGGAGAGTGGCAAGCTTTATGGGTGGGTCAATGTAGGACCCTGGGTCTGGGCAATTGTAGCGATCATTTAGTTCCTGGTGAAGTTGCTGCAATAGCTGTGCATTACTCTGCCCACTCCCAATAGCTCTATGCAATCTACAAGTCATAATTTAGCATTTTTGAATATGTGGAAATTCCACTATTTCACCAGCCTTCTTTTGATCTAGTTGTTGCTAACATGGGAGTGTGGGTGGCAGGGGGAAATAATGACACAAGTGGCTTGTGGATGGCATCACACAATTTTGGTTTTGGATTCCAACAAGCTTTTTACTTTTGGGTGGAGCAAGTATAGCCAGTTAGGTCTTGGTGATTTCCAAGATCATCTTATCCCACACCAAGTTAAAGCTCTGGAAAAAACTAAAGTTCAATATGTAAGCACATTTCCTGATGTTCTTCCATATCTTTCACCGGAGTCACAAAATTTCGAAGGCTTTTTTTGTGCAAAGAAATTCTCAATCATAGGGTGTTCTTCTGCTCTCATTACTTCTTTCTGCTGTATTAGTTTGGGAGTGTGCACAGCTGGGAAAGAAATATATATCTAAACTCTGAAAGCAGACGTGCTCTCTGATTTGGATCACATCTACACAGATATCCGGGGGCTGGTCCCATACTATGGCATTGGACAATGAGTGCTGTGAACCATGTTGTGTTATGTTTTGCAGGCACAATTTTGGACATCTGAATTCCAAAAGCAAAACTCCAAAATCAAAATTCACAAATCTCATTTTCTTGCCATTGATTCAAAATGTGTTTACATTGATAAACAATAATTGTTGGTTAAATCCATGACATATATTTGCTGGTCAAATCATTGACATATCAATTTCAGGTTTAAAATTCATGAAGTCCATTATCCAGGCATATTTTCAATTCTAATTTCACTTTTAAAATTAATACATCCCATTTCTAGATTTTTTCCTCTTCCAATTCCAGGTAGTTTCATAAACCTTTTTTTTGAAAGGAAAATGGCAATTCCAAGCTCAAGATTCAAAGATCTTTCTTTTCAAATTTGTAGCAACTTGTGAAAAGAGTGGGCACATATCACGTCAAAGCTTTGGTTAATCCTAAAAGCAAAACAACAAGCAATAATCTAATTCAACAAATTTTAATTTGATTTACGAATTAAATTCACAAAAGTCAAAATAAAAGAAAAATATATGTCTGCACTGGCAGGGCCTTCGTGTGCACCACACCTTGTTGGTTTTACAGACAGCACTGGCCTCATAAGGTCACACATGGGTGCTGTCATTTAATTCCAAACTTGGTTGCCATGAGAAGTACATTTACATAATGGTTGGCAATAAGCATGATAATCTTTTTCATCTCCCAACTTCCAATATCTCAGAAAAATTAACACCCTCAATATTATTTCTAGAAAGACCTTATATGCACCTGCCAACAAACCTACCAAGATTTTGTTCCTTGTCAATTCTCAAAGGTAACCAGCCAAGTTAGACCCAGGATTTCTGCATCCTTGACTCTCACCCACAGAAAAAGAGGAGGCAATTTTGAACCTTTTGACTCTGAATTTTTCTCTGGATGCATCTAGTACCCTGAAGCAACTCCTACAGTTTCAAGAGATCCTGGACAAACAACCAAGAAGCCACTGCCATTGGTCTGGACTTGATACAAACAGCATAAACCACTTCACAAGCATATCAACAAAGTGTGCTACTGCAGGTAAACGAGCAGGTGGAGGAGGGATTGTCCATCTGCACACAACGCAGATTTCCAATAACTTTCACTGCAAATGCAACTACAGACCATGATGCAACAGCAAGGAGAAAAGATGAAGAGAAGGATTGAAGATAAGTTGCTGATAGCAATGGCTTGGAAATTCATGCCCCTTTCCATCTTGAGGTTCCAGCGTGGAGAATTATTTGTATATACATAGTAGATTGCTATGGATGTGCACAATTTAGGCTTTTTTCCCTCTCTGGAACTACTCAACTATTTCCACGCTGCAATTACAAACATTCGTGAATCTACATGCAAGAGCTGAGTTTTGGTTATGGACGGGATGGGAGTTTCAAAAATGATCATACTTCTATGGACCAGTTAAGCCACTGAATGTTAAGGTTCATGGACTAAATCATTCCTCCCTAAGAAAACGAGAGTTTTTTGTTATGTGTGGCATCCACAGGCTTAATACAACAAAATTCATGCAGCAGTTCAGTTGCAGGAGATTCCTTAATGGAATTTTTTTTAATTCTAAAAAACCACCATTGCTCAAATCTTTGAACAGATGGGTAGTTATGTCAAAATCAGTGTACACAGTGGCATCCATGATTTCTAAAAAGATAATAAAGTTGAGCAGGACAGGTAGTTGGTTGAAACCAGTGAAGCATAATGTTCCAGTTCTAGTCAAGAGGGAATAGCAGTGACCCATGTTGCATTGGTTGGGCACTCAGGTTAAGAGAGCATACTAGCGCTGATGAAGAACATTCACAGATTGTAGATTCCTAAATGCTGGATGAGGACTATCCAACTGCTTGCACCAACTAATGCATTGGAGATTGAGGGGCTCGAGGCATATAGCTTTCAAGAAATCATGGAAAAGCATTATGAGATAATTAGGCTGGCTTCTCCATCCAACGAAGCCGGCAGCCACGGTTCTCAAGCTGGGTAATCACATGTGACGGCATCTCCATCCGTAAACGCGTCAGCAATTTGACCTTCTTTAGACAGCCGCAAGCAAGGAGCGCCTCAGCAAAGCAGTCAACAGACACATGCTTCATGTGCACCAGCTTCAAGTCCTGTATGCAGCTCAGTTGCCTTGCTACTGCCATCAATCCTTCATTTGTCACCTGTGTGTATGACATGTTGATCTGCAATATAGAAGGAATCTCCTTTTAGTACTTCTCAATTTATAGAAGCAACAAAAGATTAGGAATGTTAAGGGCAATTTGCACAGGAACTGTTCATTCATGCATCTATGACACACTTGACCCAGCTACAGATATGAAAGGGGTTACTTAGTACTTACCTGTCTAAGATGTGGGCATCCTTGTGTCAGTGCTAAGATGCCAGGATCACTTATAAAAGCACAGCGCTTGATGTCCAGCTCTACCATCTTTTTGCAGGATGCAGCCACATACGCAAGCCCCACAGATGTGAGCAACACACAAGCACGGAGCTCAAGCTGCATAAGATCCCGAAGCTGTGCCAAAGACATCAAACTTGAATCTGTAATGAGCTCACAGTAGGAGAGATTCAATACTCTCAACCGAGGGCATCCACTAGCAATTGCTGCCACACCTGGGTCACCAATGCCCACAGACCTGACAGAAAAAACCCCAGAAACATCTTGTGTTAAATCCCCTGCTTTATACACTTGGCATCTATGAGTAGAACAAAATGTACCTGTCTGAAGGATTAAGGACTAATCACCAAGATCACATGCATGTAAAGAAGATGTTCCAAACCAACCTGTAGACATCAAGTTCACGTAAGTTATGACAACCAGCCCCAATATAGATAAGCGCAGTATTGGTGATGTCCATACAAAAGCCCAGTTTCAAAAACCTTAGGGCTGTGCATCTTGCAATCGACTTACACCCTGCCAGCACAGATAGTCAGTAAGCCAAGTGACCAAACACAAGTCATAGGTGATGCACCCACTTAATTCCTTCCAGGAATGGTCTATAACACACTTGCCTGACATCTCAACCTCAAGGACTACTTAGAACAAGGACTTGGTGAAGTCTCAAGGAGGCAGTACTAACCATTATCGTTCACCCTGCAATCTGTGAAATCAAGCTCTTCCAGATTTGGGCAGCCATTGCCAATCAATTCTAGTCCCTCCTCAGAAACTAGATTGCACGCTTCCATTTTGAGTGTCCGTAGGCCCTTGCAACTTGATGCAATGGCTCCCATTGTCGCATCCGTGAGATCCCGGCAACATGTCAGATCTAGTTTGAGAAGACCTGGGCAGCCTATGATGACACCTATGATGCCCCTATCATTGACACCATTGCATTTGCATACACTGAACTCCTTCAGATCCTTACATCCTCTACCAATCAAGTTGATATGTGCCCCAGAAATGTCACAACCATCCAGCTTGATCCCTTGCAAATTCTTGAACTGTTGAATGCTCTCTAGCAGCATATCTGTTATCTATTGACACACGATTGGAAGCAGGAGAAATGAAAGTTAGGTATTTGGTGCACCTGAAACTGAGCGAGGACTTAAAATAACTCAATCTTACTACTAGAGATGTCCTTTGATGGAGCTCCACCTAACAGTAAGCTCCACATGACTGGTAAGTAGCAAACAAAAAATTGGGATTATTGTAGCTACCAAAGAAGCAACAAATGAAGGTTTTAGGCAAGACAACTGATCTACACAGGCAGGGTTACACACCGGCAAGCAATATGAAAGGGTCAGTTCTTGAAGTTGAACAGAACTGTTGGCCAGAGCCATTATGCCAACGCTACTCACATTGGCACATTTTGCCACATCAAGCCTCTGCACATTGAAATTTCAGCTTGAGAATCCAAGATAACAGAAACAACAGCTATCTTCTAACCATTTCATTTCTTTTCTCCCACAAATGGAAAGAGAACGATCAATGCAGAATCAACTGAGTTGTCACATGGATTAGCGACAATTCCCTCCCTGCACTGAGCTGGTTATTTTTGGTTACTGAGCACTGCACTAAACCTATAACATCAACTCCTGCAGCAAACCAAACAGAAAGAATCAGGAAGCTTTGCCACACCTGTAAAGATCTGGAACCATTCTTGAGGCACACCAATGCTGTGTCATTCACACTGTTGCATGCCATCAGAGATAAATTTTGCAAATGATCCAGAGTTGCAAGTAAGGCCAAGCTCTTATCTGTTACCTGCACAATATCAGAAATTCATTCAGCAACATGTGAAGCAGTTGATTCGATGTACCTTAACATGAGCAAAACCATATTCTATGTCTTCTAGCTCCCTCTGGCAGTCATCAGGTCTTTGCAGCATTCAAGTATTCTACCCGTATAGAAGTAAGCTGTTGAACGGTCAACCTTTTCTTTAACATGTGAAGCTGAAACAGGAACAGAAAACTGATGAGCTCAGTGACACTGTGTGTTTTGGACTATGAATGGCAAGAAGGAAAATTCAGCATTGAAAGCCAGGGATTCTAGAGCAATGAGCTCAGGGGAAAGCGCAACAGAGAAGCACAAACCTCTGTGTAGGACAGATCAAGAGTGTGTAGCTGCTTGCAATTGGATGCAATGGCCATAATGCCTGCATCTCTGATGCCAAGGCACCATTTAAGATTAAGGAGCTTCAGCTGCTTGCAGCTCGCAGCAATAAAACCTAAACCTGTATCGGTGACGTATCGACATCCCAGAATCTTTAAGCTCTGGAGGTTCTTGAGCTGAGCAAGACCTGCAAGGGTTGCGTCTCCGACGTGCAGGCAGTTCGTAAGATCAACTTCCTGAAGAGAGCTGCACCCTCTTCCTATGGCTTCAAGCCCGGCACAAGTAAACCCTCGAACTCTGATGAGCTTGAGCGAAAGAAGGCGTTTCCCCGCCAACCGCGCTACCGTCTCCAAGCTCTCATCCGTGATTTGTATACAAGAGGAGAGATCAAGGTTCTTCACCTGGCTGTACCTTTGCAACACCTTGCTCAAAATCTCCGATCTGAGCAGATGGATATACTGACGGCAGCTCGCTTCCACGGACAGGAAACGCTTGCACACCAGACACCACGAAAGCCTATCTAAGCGGTCAGGCAATCTTTCCAGAACATGCGAAAGGATCTCGTCACCCAACACGTCGATCTTCCCTCCTTTGTCATCAAATCGCTGGTGCTTCCCTTCAGCAACCGCCATCATCTCAAAAAAGCAACAAAAAAAAAACTTCCCAACTCTCTCTGTCTCTGTCTCCGTCTCTCTCTGTCCCTCTCTGTCCTTCTCTGTGTGCCTCTCCGTGTCTATGCGTCAAGAACAAGTTTCGATCAAAACCTGATCTGAAAAAGCAAGGGTATTCTTCAAACCCTTACTGTAGCTTCTCTCCACGACGTTCATATACCCAACACAAACCCTAGTTCTGTGAATGAGACCTACCTCCCTACCTTCCTTCCTTCCTGAGCATCCAGAAACGGGTGAGCATGACCGGACCATATTCGTAGACAACGCCGCCCTACGTTCCAACCGAAACGGCAAATGCAGGAGGCTAGACGTTACTGGTGCGCCCGGAGCTTTTCAAGACCACCATAGCCATCGTCGTCACTCCTCTCCTCTTTCTTCCCTCACTACTCTCCCCGCTCCACCTTCTTCTCTCTGTGCACCCTTTTGAGAACAGATCTTGGGAACGTAATACAATTACTGGGAACCACCTGCTGGTACCTCCTTCTCTCGTTTCACTTCGGGAACAGGTCGGGGAATCTGTGCATGCGAACACATCGAGAACGCACTTCGAGAATTTGTTCAGTTTTTTTCTTTTCACGTGCGTTGCCTTTTTGCTGTTGTCTTATCCAATGATCAGTCGACAGCCTGGCCTTCTTGTACGGCGCACAACGTAGTGACGTACGGCCCTCATACTACCTGGCCGCAGTCCCGGGGTTCTATACCAACCGTCCGATGCGTGTGTTGACCGCATTAAACCGTAAAAGTAGGGATTGTCACGTGGGACACAAACGGTCTGTAGAAACGAGGAAGGTTTAGTTTCGGTGGGGACCGGAGTAGGTGTTTTCTGAGGAATTTTTTTTATGCTGCCTAAGTGGCGATCGTCCATTGGAAGATGAAAAGAAATGCGGCGATCAACCCTAGGAAGATTTAGCCAAATCTGGCTATGAACCACATATGAAACTAAAATAAAATAAAATAAAACAAAAAAATTATTTCTGGCTACTATCTGGAAACAAATATATCAATCTGCTGATTTCCCTTTTTTCTCCCTGACTTCTGGCAATTGAAAACCCCAAAAATTAATTCAGTTTTTCTTTTTCTTTTTTAATTTCGCCTTTTGACGAAATATCGCTAGTAAAACATAAGAGGGGTAGGGAATTTCTCATCCACTCCATTCACCTCTCCTATTCATTCGATGAGGTGCCTCCCAAGTGCAATTTTATTTTTATGTTTTTGCAATGAGCCAATTTGATTGGCCCATCACTCAAAATAATGAAATTATGGCAGCTCCCCAAAACAAAAGGTTCAATTTTGGAGATATAGAGTTCCTCCTCTTTGGCCCACCTATTTAGGTGAAACGAAGGACAATGAGGACAATTCTATTCCGAAAATTGGCTGCCACTATTTTTGGCCTGGACTAATAGCCCTTCCTAACTTCTTTGTGAGTCATGCAAAGGTTTTTTCCAGGACAATTTTTTTTAAAAACTTGTCAACTTTAAAACACTAGGTTTCAGCCATGTCCACAAATTCCTGAAATTTTCTATTTCCTCTTTGATCTGTAGCCAAATTTGGCTAAGTCGTCTTGTGGATGATCACTACATGACCTACCTCCTCACAATTAGGTAAACCTGTGGTGGACCCAATGATTTTTTGGGGGTGAATTTACACTATTTTACAAAAAGAAAAAAAAAAACTTGGAAAAACTTTTTTCTTCTAACATCTTTTCTACATACGATATAATTTTGTGTATCTAAATATTAAAGTGAATTGGTTTTAATTTGGCAACATGTCACTACTATATTGGCTTGTTTAAAGAAAATATTAATTTATAAGATCTTTGGGGGATATTCCTAACAATGTTAGAATTTTTCAAATTTTACCAATGTCACAACTGCATGTCTATTGCCAATTGGGTTGTGTGCAAATGAAGCCCTCTTGGGTCCCAGGAATAATACATGTGGCCCTCAAGTCAAGTTTGGCTAAATTGACAAGATAGAAAGTGTTTGATTAAGTGATGCTACTAGTATGTACAACCTTCAAAGAATTTTATCAAGTTTTTACTATTACAAATTATAAATTTGGAGGTCCTTTTTGAGTGGCAAGTATTTCATCAAATTTTCTATAATGAAGTAATTATTCATACCTTATGCTATAACCATAAGATACAAGATCAACTACTAGATGATTTTGTATTATTCTTCTCTTGATTGAAGTTAAATCACACATTTGTGTCATTTTGCCTCCTTGTTAGCATCCAATTGCTTTAGGATTGCAATGTACAAGACAAATGTTCCAATGTCTTTGGACAATTAGAAATAATGATTATGTTAGGTGCTTTTGGAATGTATGGGTAATCAAGAATTTCTTTTGAAGGAAATAAAATTTTACATGACTCAATCATATTTCACATCCATGTATCTATAATACACATGAAATTTTTTGGTCATATATCACATGTTGTGATACATTAATGAGTCCATTTGAATTATTTTTTCATTGATGTGGACTTATCACAATTTTTTTGTGCAATTTCAAAAGTTCATTATGAATTGTCAATTTAAAAA
>Ga0209208_10010975_pt1 | contig 11661 bp, 10 predicted proteins | sample S1TSphfallax_3_FD_187694 | JGI IMG/M metagenome (GOLD analysis project Ga0209208, IMG submission 187694) | Host-associated microbial communities from peat moss isolated from Minnesota, USA - S1T2_Fd - Sphagnum fallax MG (SPAdes) (version 2) | ecosystem: Host-associated > Plants > Peat moss >...
AAAATGTGTTTACAATTTGAAAAAATGTTTTTTTTTTTTTTTGTTGGTCTTTTGGCTAGTCTTTTGGCTTTGCATTTCCAAGATGATTTATAGAGCTTGAGAAGGTAGTCCTATAACATATTAAATCACTCAAAATGGAGAAAAAAAATCTGCTAAAGTGTTCAACCATAGTTGGTAGGCAATTGACAATGAATTGGTTTACCCTAGCAACACGAAAGGCAGTCAATGTTTATCTTCACCAATAAACCTTTACAAGATTATGCCTATTACAATGTCGTTGCCGATAGTACAACATGGCCCCTATTTTTAGAGCAGCCTTACTTGACTAGTATTGCATAAGGACCAACAATGACAATTATTTTGGAACTGAGTGCCCAGTGCAAGGTGAGAGAAAATGGGGACTTGAATTCTCAAAACCCTCTTCAAGGTTTTTTTCCAACATAAAATCTAGGAGAAATTTAATAGTTGTGATTTTGTTTGAAAAGCTTCAAAGGAGGCGCCTCAAATGGAAGGTGCCCCTTTTGAGGTAGAAATGTCAATGAAGGTAAGGTGCCCTCCAAATACACTAAATAAATTATACCAGTTCTTTACCTATATCTTTAATAGGATATGTCCACACAACACTAGTTTGAACCAATGTTGTGAAGGTATATCTTTTATCTAAATATATTCATTCAATATGGATAGGATATATTATTTATTTGAACTTATTTGTGTAAAATCAATATAAGCTAGTAATGTAACATACATGAAAGGACTTGAGGACATATCAACAACAATATACCCACACACATTGGTTTGAACCTTATTATCTTGTTAATGATAGAAGCCATTTTTTAAGGTTTTTTTAACACAATTGACTTGCCCTCTTTGTGCCTTTTGTACATGTGCATGGGATTCCATGTTAGAAAATAAATGGATTCCTTCACTTTTGCAACAATGGCATAGGGTTTTGCAACTTTTTTTTGTCTAGAATCGTAATTCATGGTTATTTAGGATTTTCTAACAAGTGACCATGACAAATGGGTGACCCAAAAAGTTTTTCAACATTGGAAATTGCTATTATGTGACAATCATGTTCTAATAAAATTATCTCCATGTCTTAGGACTCACCTTGAATCCATGTTTTGTAAACTCACAAGATATAAATTTTTACTTTTATGTGTGCATTTTCTAGTTTTTAAGACAAAAATCTAGCTTGACCTACTCATGACATGGTTGAGATTTTGAGTTCAAATTTGCTTTTATGGCAATCATATTATTGGCTCTGAACATGGTAGTTATACCCAATAGTCAAGTGTTTTTTTAAAGAATTTTGTGATGTAGCCAAAGTGGTGATCATCCATAAAATAATTTAAGAAAATTTTGTTTCATACCAAATATGAAAATTAAAAAAAATTAATCCTTCTTGATTCTTGGCTACTAATTAAACTTATCATATAAATATGATAATTTGGATTTTTGGGTCAAATTTTTGCAATTTCGGGCCATTATTTCCATGAAAAGTCTTTTGTATATACAAAAATAATATTTTTCAAATGAAAATTTGACAAAATTTTGATAATAAAAAAAATTGCACTACCTTGCTTATTTTTATTACCTTCACAAATTAAATTGATCAATATCTAAAATATCTTATGAGACATGTAGTAATTGACATTGTACAAAAAATGTAAATACACATATATTACCCACCATATAAAACTAAGTATAAGAATTTACCTATCATGTAAAGAATGATTTTTACACTTACATCAGGAAGTGTAAAAGAAATTCATTTACACTTACACAACCCCATTTTTTACTGATTTTATATCACCAAAAAATAAATTTTAAAATTCGAAAAGTAAGTGATATTGAAGGTTTTACGTTGTAAGAAGTGAAGCAAAAGAAACGTAAAAATTGTGAAATTCGTATATGTGGTTTTCATTGTGTAACAAAAAGATATAGAAAAATGAATAATTATTTTTACTTTATTTTTAATTTAAGGCCAAACTTGGCTAAATCTTCTTCGAGATGATCACCATTTTAGTTACCAAAAAAATTCCAAAAAAAAACATTAGGCCTTACGTAAATATTTTGGTGAGTGTAAATTCTATATCATATATATACCTTTAATGATTAGACTTATTTACAATCCATATTAATTAGTTGTGGGTGCATTTCAAAGGTCAATGTTTTTTTTAATTTTAAATTTAATCAATGCGCCATTTTGATTGGCCCTTCACCAAAAAAATCATGATTTTAATGCTCCCCAATTAAAATTTTTACTACCAATAAAGTGTAGTGGATGTTTTTCCCTTTAGTTCGCATATATACAATACAAGCCCACAGTTTTGGGCAAAGGATATGGAACAAATTATGGTGACATGGAGGAATAGTTTGGACAAGTTAATGACCAAACACTTAGTGTATCAAAAATATTATAATCCTTGGACATTCTTTTTTTGGGGTTGGAGTTCAAAAACTTATTGTAAAACTTCATTTAATGCACCCATAGCCATGCAAATTGCTTTAAATGAACAAGAAATGAAGAAGATATGGGGTTTTGAAATAAAAGGGGATAATGTTCAATGGAAAACATGTTAAAACAATTGTGATTTGGAGTTTAAGATTCTTGAACATTGTACATGTTTTGTAAAGCTAGTTAGTGGACGCATAACTTTTGGATCTCCAAAAAAACAAGAAATGAAAAAGATGTGGGTCTCAAAGTAAAGCGGTCTAGTAAATTGTTTTTCAAATGTTTTGGTGTGTGGACATCCTATCCTTTTTGTGCTTCTTCTTCATATTTCATTCACCTATGGAATTCAAAAAGGTATTGTAGACTTGCATTTTACGCATCCATAGCCATGAATATTGTTCGAAAAAAAATAAACAAAAATGAGTAAGATATGGGTCAATGTTTGGTGATGGGCATGCATACCCTATTTTGGTTGCATATAATGGGTGCATGCTGCCTCACATCATTGTTTTAGTAGAATTTCCATTCCTAACTTTATTAATCACCATTTTTGGCCTTCGCTTTTACAAGAGCTTGGGTGTTATTGTGATTCATGATAATTAGTTTAACTAATTGTGGTGCATCCCAAAGTTCAATTTTTTCTTTTCTTGGTAATTGGCCACTTTGATTGGCCCATTACCAAATGTTTTTGGAAACTTTGTAATGTTCAATTCACTAATACCCATGTTGACATTTATTGGATGATTTTATTTTATTTTGAAATTTTTTTACATGGATTTATATCATGGGTAAGTGAAAATCATTTACACTTACATGAGGGGTACATGTAAAATCATATACACACCCAAATTTTGTAGCAACCTTGACCATACATTGCATTTGTCACCTTCTACTTGATGACAAGTTGAAGCATGCCATTAAATATTAACTCTAACATTTCAACTAGGTAGATGGTCATTTTAGCTAGGTTCTAGGTAGTAAATTTGTTATTTAGAATCTCCTCCCCACCCTTATGAGTTTGTTATGATTGTTTTGGAAATTGACAATTTCATTGGTAGGGTGAAAACACACTAAGCCCCCCGAAAATTGTTATCAAAAGTATAATTTTTTTGCAATTAATTTTTTTGGTAATGTATGGAGATCACATCTTGGATTACTTTTACTTGTTTAAAGTATGTTTGGTTAGCTTTAAACTTAATTTAATCAATTATTTTGAAAATTCCAACAAACATTGAAGAATTTTGAATGTATGGAATACATTTGTGACCAAATAATACCCGTCACAAAGTTTGAAAGTTTGATTATATAATTCAAAACTAAGGTTGTCGATGGAGTTCTTGGGTGAATTTTTTATGGTGTATTTTATTGATATACATCAATTAAATCTAAGACAATTTAGAAATTTAAAGTTTTTGGATGAAATTTCATTAAAAAAAATGTGTTTTTTGTATTTTTTTTACAAATGAATGCATAATAATATTTTCCATTTACAAAAAAACCACTACCATATCAAACAAAAGGAGATTTTATAAATGGGCATTGCATTTTTTTTCAATTTCTTTTTGTTCATTAATGTTTTATGAATCACAAACATGAAGCCCTATGGCCATTAAAACATTGTAAGTTATATATTTTGTGTACATTGATTTTATTCAATCCTTTTCATCTAACCATTGGATCAACATTAATTCTAACTCAAAATGAACTTTGAATTCCAAAATGTTGTGCAAATTCTAAAGTTTTTTTATTGTGTTTAGGTTAGTCAAAGGATGTCATCAAGATTTTAGTTTACTGTGTATTATAATACTTGTTACATCACCTTTTTTGAACAAAAGTGACTCACTTTTAGTATGCTTTCATCCACTAGAACAAATTTTCTTCAACTTGTGAAGCTTTAAACACAATTTTCACATGTACATCTTTAAACTATCAACACAAACACAAAGGTGGTTCACATGGATTGAAATGCAATGACATAAGAGGTAACCATTATGTTGCAATTATAACTTTTTAAAATTAAAAAAAAAAGTGAAATGAATCAAACACATTACATCAATCCATGTTAAACATGGTATCATACATAAGTGAATCATACTTGGCTATCAAACTATTGGTTGTGTAATGGTCATTTTTCTTGTCTTAGAGAAAAATCTTTTGGTTTTGATCTCCTAAATAACCTATAACTTGGTTAATTATATTAAACAATAGATTTTATTTTTTGTTGGGGTGCATAATAAATTTTTTTATCAAATTATGCCTAGGTAGTTAAAATTTTGATAGGTGTTAATTAATTATTTTAGATTTCTGAACACATGTTAGGGTTTGGGGTGTGTTCAACAAGAAGCTATTTAGATTTACTAGTGAGCAAAGGAGCTCTCTTTTTTTCTTTTCTTTTGGAGAACTTGAAGGAGTTTGGAGGTGGTTGAGAAAAACATTAACATCATAAAAAGGTGAAGAGGATGAACTTTCATTGACAAGGGAGAGATAAAAAGATGATATCCTTGTTGAAGTAACATGGTGGCTACAAAGGACAAGGAAAAGAAAAAAAAGACAAGGAAGGAAAGAGGTGAAGAGATAAAGGTGAAAAAAGAGTGATAAGGAGGCAACATGTTGGTTACAAAGTACAAGGAAAAGATAAAACAAGTCAAGGAAAGAGGTGAGGAGATAAAGGTGAACAAGTAGAGAAGGAGGCAACATGGTGATTATAAAGGACAAGGAAAGGAAAAAAGAGGCGAGAAAAGAATGGAAATGAGGAGATAAATACAAGAGAGGAAAGAACTTTGTTTTGGGCCTCATAATTTCATTTGGCTTGTAATCTGAATTTAAAAAATGAAAATGAAAAACAAGAGAGGGAGGCTTTGGGAGTGTTGTACATAGGAGTTAGGTGAGGATGTTTGTTGTGAGTTACTTGCTTGGAGATGGGGAAATTTGTTTACTTTGTTTAGTTTTAGTTAAACTCTAATAAATGTTAATGTAAGGAGGAGAGATTAGACCCGATAGTTTTTTAATAGATAGTTTTCATTTGAATTGATTGTGGTTTATTATTTGCTAAACATGGGGCAAAAAAATCAATAAAACTTGATGGTTAGAATCATCACACAAAAGACAAAAGGGAAGGCCAAAGAAAGACCAAAAGATGTGTAACTCACAAGAACCAAAGAAGGGAGACAACTAGTCTGTCTTGTGATAGGAAGTTATCTCACCCAAGGTCCTTCTAATGTCGTCGACATGAAAATCGTGAGATCTAATAATAATAGGAGGTCTAGAACAAACATCTCCAACCAACACAATCTTTCTCTCTATAGCAAAAATTAAAGCATGCTGAAAAACAATACTAGCACATTGTGTCATAATTATTTAATATATTTTGCAATCCTTAAATATAAAAAAGTCGTAATTTAAAAGTGGGAAGAGAAACTGAGCCTGCAAATTAAAATTGAATGAAGAAAGGTCAAAGTATCCTGATTTGGCTAGCATTTTTTCACAGTTTGCAGAGGCTGGTAAGAGGCAAAGCAGATCCTAACACCTGCCAAAGAAGAGTGTAACAAATATGATCTGACTGCTATTCACTGTTTCTGGTCGAGGTGGTTTGTTATTAGTAGTCTCCCACCTATTTGCAGTCCCAGTTTTAGTTTGATGAGTGGGGTTGGAAAAATGTAAATAACTAAACTTGAATGTGACAAATATTTTTGCAGGGTCACATGACACACATACTGATCACCACTAGAGATGCTCTAATGGTGGGCATTGGATGGTAGGTGAAATGAAAAATGGTGGCTGATAGTACCGTCATTTCAGTCCCTACTAGTTCTTAGTTTTGAAAAAACCCTCCAGTTTGTCCAGTACTAGTATTTAAACTTTAAAAGAACCTTTAGGTAGGGATCTAGCTAATTTTTCTAGTTGATGGAACCTCAGGTGTGGTTTTGAAGCAGGTTTTTTAATTTACTAATCCTATGGTTCCAATGATTTCTAAAATAATTTGAAAACTTCTGGTTTGGAACCTATCTGGTTTCACACTTTACACACAGCTGAATGTCACAATTGTGTCATATTATCATCATACTACTTATCAATTAAAAGCCCCCACATGATTAAAAGGCATACCTTATGTGATATGTTTTTTATAAAATAATTGATGGCTAAGACAACCAAACTCGATGTTAACATAGATTGAAAAAGGGATCTCATTCATGTATGGCTCTAACAATATATATATAAGTTGTGGAGTCTGAACTCCGAGGGGCAGTCATGACATCCTTCCACCAAGGAAGGACTTGAAGGTCATCTTTCCAGTAGGCTGCTAATTCTGTGATCAAGAGTGTGCAAGAGCGATAACAGCAGCCTAATGGAAAGAGACCCCAAGTTCTATTGGGGGGGGGAGGGGGGGGGTTGGGTTATCACAATTGGGGGCTCACACCTCGCTCCTATACCTGGTAAAAAATTCGGCCATATCTAGGAAGCCATAGTTAGGGTCACGCCTCACAATGTCAGGTTGTGTCAGGTTGTGGTTGTAAAATAGAGTGTAGTGTTGTATACTTAGTGACACTGGGAAAGTGTGGGGGATGAGGGGTTCAAAATTCAAATACATCACCTTTAGGTGAGTTTCATGATTAAATAATCATTTAAACATTTTTATTTATTTTTGGGTGAAAATATGAAACTGAGGTGTTGAAAATCATCATAGTTATTACACCCAGGGTGTGATGGCTATTCCTAGGATCCTTAGACCTCAAAAAGGTTCTGGGTCCAAACCTCACTGGTGTGCAGGTGATAGTTGAGCTGGCTCACGGCCATTGAGCTTGACTTGAGGGTGCCAACGGTTTGTCAGGTCGAGTCTGCTGTTGTGCTTCAAAAATAAATAAAAATCATCATAGTTATTGCAGGCTACTGTTCGAATAATTTCACTATTCATATGACAATATCATAACAGACAACTGTAAATTATGAAAAATAGTGAAGTTAAAAAATGTTAATCGAATTGATTTTTGAAAAACTGATTTATTTGCTTGTGCCAATGTGGAAGCTGACCCTAGTCTACAGTACCACCATGACCTTCAGCTTTTGTAATGTCAGCTCAAAACTTAAAGGGGGTTTGGGAATCATAGGCTCTTTTAGTGTACTTGTTCGATGATTTTGAAATCCCTCTGTATTCCAGCTATGATTGTCGCATACATGTGCTTGAAAGGAGAGAAAGCCTTTCTCTTTGGTCAGAATACTGCTGCTGCCCCCCTCATTATACTAACTGTAAGCATCGGTTTTATCAGATGGCACTCAAGGGCACCCATGTGAAGTATACTGAGTTGAGTTTGCCGTACTTTTTGTACATAGGCCATTGAGAACATATTGGAATGTTGGCGGTTATCAAAATTGGAAACGTATACCCAATGGTTCTCAAAGTCATATACTCACAATTTTCAAATAGTCAAAGAACTGGTTCTGAGATAGAACCAATATTGCAGTCTCAAAAACATTTAAGAACCAGTCAAATAACCCTCCATAAAACTTCCAGTCCTTTGCTGATTATTTTGTAAAAACTGCTGGTTCTTTGAGGCTTTTTAAAAAACTGAAATCAGAGATTCTTTGCTTCCAAGCTTTTTTTCAAAAAACCCGAATCAGAGATTCTTTGATTCCTGATTTAAAAAAAAACTGGAACCAGAGGTTATTTTAAAATCAGACAAACGCCTAACAATGGAACATCCCTGTCTTGTGTTAGGCTTCGCTACCTTAATCTCAAGGAACCAGAGTAACCTGAAACAAAAAATTCTGACACTTAATCCAACTTATGTAACAGGTTTCATTGTCTACTTCATTCAGACAACTAGCATTAGATCCATGCTGTATAAAACAATTTAGCAACATGAAGTATTAGAAATTGGTTTGTGTTTGAAACCCAATTGCCCATTTAGTGGTCTTGGGCCAGACTGAACCATACAAGATGGATGGTGTGCAGACAGGAAGCATTTTTCCATTGTATTCGTGTCTCCAAGCTAACCGTGGTGGTTAGCTATCTACTTACTATGTTGTGAGGGTATCTGATCTGCAGTGTTAAATTTGGCGTTTCAGGGTTAGGTTCTTGTGGTCATAAATTGAATTAGCACCCTTTTGTTGGAACCAACACAAGAACTGCTTCCTGAGACTAGACTTTTGTTGGCCCTACCTTGTAAGGCAGGGATATTGTGTTGAGAATCATTATAAAGTATAGTAGCTCCAAGGGATTTTGCCCCCTAGAATCTAGGTGAGATGATTCATCCTAATTTGGTTGCAAAAGGATTCACATTTCTCTTTTGACATTTTGCTTTCTTCCCCCCCCACCTCTTCAAATGTGCACCCAGCCTCAAGTGACTTTGTCACCAGTCCATAACTCACAAAATTAAATATGAAACTATCTTCACCAAAAAATGGTTAAGGCACTCATCATACACAAAAATTCATGTAATTCTTTCAAAATGTGACAATGTGATTGAAAACATTCAAATACACATGTCATGATAAGTCTTTTTTTTTGTATTAATTTTTGTGAAAAATAAATATGAAAAGGGAATAATTGATCACTTTTTTAATAGAAAAAAATCATAAAATTTTCAAAAAATTGAAAACCATGTTGCAACATTTCCTTATTGGTTTTGGTTTGTTAACAATTTTTTAAATATTTAGATAGGTTCTTAGAATTTGTCATTGTTTAATGTGAGATCCCATTTGGGTTCCTTGTAACTAATGTGATGTAGAAAATTGAAACAATTAATCATGACAATTTTTCTTTACAACAACATGATGAGGTATATTAAAATATATACATTCTTTATTTTCCCCCTAGCTATGACCAATTTATCATACAACATCATTTTTATATGAAATGAATGGCAGGGCTATTGTGTACAACATACCTTGTTAGATTCAGAACTATGAAAAAACATTCTTGAACATAGAGTCAACTTCTTTAGGTATGCAAATTGAATCTTTTTGAAAAGTTGACAAGTGATCTGAAATTTTATAATTAAATATTAATTTTAATTAGTTGTTGAAATCCATACCTATACAATATTTGATTTGATTTTACTATAAAATTATATATCTCAAGAATTTTGCAAAGAATTCCCTTTGCATTTGGAGTGGTTTAATCCTATAAACCTGCCCAGGCAGCACTCTCCAAGCTGGCAAAGGGGGTAAACAATTTTTTTTCAAAATTCTTTTTTAGGGTAATGGATCCTTTCAATGCTTCATAGGTTTCACCCCTTTCACTCTCACAAAGATTCAAACTTTTGAAACTCATTAAGGAGGTGCATTAGCCTACACCTATACTCTCCCTCTAGCTTTTGGGGGTATATAGTGTATACATGAAACCAGACTTAGTTTTTGAACCAATCCTAAAAAAGTTCTTGGATTTAAAAAATTATTTGAAAACTTGGAATTGAAGGTTCTAAAGTTTAAAAGAACCAGGGTTAAACCAATCCCCCATAGAACCTTCAAAATATATAAAATGTTGGAACCAAGACCAAAGGTTCTCTTTTTTTTAAAACTGCACAACACATGTACTGATCTATCTGGTAAATCACCATGTTCATTACCTAGTTACCCATTTACATAGGAACCACTTAAAGTCCATACCTACTTACCTATGGTACTCACCCACATATGCAGGCAGTTAAGTTACCTATGTATTGTTAGGTGGAAGGAAGAGGGTTTAGAATAGAGGTTACCAATTCGATTGCAGTTCATCCACAACTGATTTGAAACAGGTTTCCAATGGATGGTGCACTAGTGAGCACTCCATCAGATATTTCGTATTTTTGTGCGTCTTTCAGTGTTGCTTTCAGAACACAGTCAACAAAACAACCAGCCGCAGACAGTCGCTTCCCCAAAAAAAAAAGGGAGGGAAGACGATGACTTTGTCGGTTTGCTCTAAAAAGTGGTTTTCTTTTGTTTTTTGGGGTGTTCAGTTCAGTATACGGTCAACAAACCAATTCAGCCCTCACTTGACCCTCAGCAATTCTCTTGATATTGTGTTGGGTGCACGATCACCAAACCAACCAGCCTTGCATTGTCCTCATTGCTGAACAATTCATTTGCTCATGTCATAAATGGGATGAGAAGGTTCAACTTCCAAACAGGACTTTTGTTTCCAAAGTTGCCCATGTTTTAAATTTAGATCAGTTATAACAACAGGTGCAGGGCTTTAGACATTGTCAAAACAAAAAATTGGATCCTCATCTTCTAACTCAAAGATCTCCAGAATTTAGGTTATTTGTCTGGATGTGGCGAAAAGCTTCTGATACGTATGGGTATCAACCACCGACCATTAAATTGGGTATCCCAAGTGATGAACACTTGTGAGATTCCTCAACTTTTCTTTTGTTTGCTGTTCCAAAAGACAAATGAAAGCTGTCAGACATTTAGCAGTTTCCAACATCTTTGGTTCTTTTCTTTGTTTCTCAAAGCACAACATGAAGCAAAATCCTTCCCCCCCCCGGCACAAAAAGAGAAATACTATTTTTTCTAAATAAGTAAAAAGTTGTGGGTTAGATGGTGTAACACCCAAACCCAATACCCTTAATGATTTTTGGGATACATATATCATATGATGTTGGTGTAACAAAAAGACAGGATCCTCGATTTCCCCAGTAGCTTAATCAATGATGAGAAGGAAGCACACAGATTCATGACAATGATTCTTGGCAATAAGAAGTGTGACACAAAATTTCTGTCTAGAAGTTTAATTGCTATAATCTAATCTATGGAACTTCAGGGATCAGACCACACTGGTCTCACTCTCACAAGCACAATTGGTCCCTTTTTATGGCATTCTTAGTTGTGATGGAACATGAATCTCAACTCTAATGATCTCAACCCACTAAACCCCTTTATATACAATAACTCAACCAGTGACAAATCATGGCAGATTTTGGATTTCTAATACAGAAAATAACTGTCATCCTTCAACAACAAATAACTGATAATCCCCACAGAGATAGGTGGAAAACAGCACTACTCAAATGATTTAGAGGGTAAACAAAGACAAAACAAGGTCCTAGATATCACTCAACAATTCTTCCCCATAATCAAACTTTCCTAGCACAGAAGAAACCCGAGAAGGGGAGGGAGGCAGCAGCCCCATCAAACATTAAAGAAATCCAAGAAATACAAGGGGGGCAAGAAGCACCACTTGATGGTGACGCAATCAACCCCAAAGATGCCTAAGTGGC
>Ga0209208_10010976_pt1 | contig 11661 bp, 9 predicted proteins | sample S1TSphfallax_3_FD_187694 | JGI IMG/M metagenome (GOLD analysis project Ga0209208, IMG submission 187694) | Host-associated microbial communities from peat moss isolated from Minnesota, USA - S1T2_Fd - Sphagnum fallax MG (SPAdes) (version 2) | ecosystem: Host-associated > Plants > Peat moss >...
TTTTACTTGTCATTGTCGACAACTCTCCCATCTACTTTCTAAACTTAAAACCTTAAACTGTCACATTTTACTTGTCATTGTCGACAACTCTACCATCTACTTTCTAAACTTAAAACCTTAAACTGTCACATTTTACTTGTCATTGTTGAGTTTAAACTTTAGGAAAATTTATAAAGAATTCACAAGTTTTTTTGTTTTTCTTGTGTTGGTTTCTTGTTGAATCTAGTGATGGTTTTTTTTCCATGCCCTATCATGAATGTTCATGACATTAATTTGAATGAAGAAGTCCTCCTAATTTTTGTAGGGTATGGTAGCAACAATATTGGCAATGTACAAGTTGCACAAGAAGGTGGGGAATTCAAGATTCCAAAAGCTATTGATGTTGGCAAGGATGATTTAAATGCATACATCACTTAAATGCACTTGGAAAATATGTGACAACAAAGATTTCTTTGGAAGCCACACTATTGCATTTCACTCACCTAATCATTTTAAAAAGTGAACAACAACCAACACATAGATCTAGATCATAACTAAATCATGAGATGTATAATTTTTCATGTTGATTTTCTTGGTCTCGATATCTTAGCCATGCAAACCAAGTGCAAAACAAGATTGATTACATACCATAAGACTAAGGGCATACCAACCATGAAAAAATATGTTGATGCTAACCATTTTGCCTTGATGAGAAAGCTAGCAAAAGATTTAACCATTGTTTTGGCAAAAACTCCACTTGATTGATAAGCTAGCAAAAAGAGGCCACATGTATCTCCATCTATAATATTTCGGTTTTTTCTTACAAAAAATAAATTCAGAAAAGATGATCCAACACATGTAGGTTTTTTGGAATACCTTATATTGTTTGTGGTTAAAGGACTTTTGCCTATGAAGTCTATTGAATCAATCTGGTTCCAGAGGTAATCATTTAAGTTGTCTCCACAAATTGTTTTCCCATTGAAGAAAGCTTTTGTTGAAAATGTTATACCTAGCTTGGTAGAAAAAACCATGGTTATCTATGTGCAACCTGTAATAGTTAGTTGTTTGTTGACCACTTGCACATTTTATTGATGAATGTCAAAAGGAACGCACAACATCTTTGTTGTGGTTGTAAACTTTATCTCCAATGGTTGGGAACCAAAGCATGTGATTGTTGTCCTATTTGAGGTGACTAACACAAGCCACATGGCTGTGGTTTTTAAATTACAAAAGTTATTAAACAAGTTTACTCTAACCAATAAAATAATTGTTTATGTGAAAGATGAAGGGTCCAACTTGTAATAAAGTGCCTTAAATTATATTGTATCATGCAATAGCTTAGGGTGGTTGGAGCCATTTGATAGTTCGTGTTTTGGGCATGCACTTTTAAAGGTGTGTCAATATGCAACAACATATGAAAAGTTGTTTGTCCATCTAAACTATGCATCTACAAAAGCTACTCAAGACACTATCAGGAATGCATTATATGGCCCAAAAAATCAAGCTAAAGTAGGCAAGGATGGGATAAAGCTTGCATTCATTTTGGATTAAGGCTTAGAAAATTGAACATGTCCTTGAAGACAAAGTAAAAGCTAATAAAATTTGATGTATTTTTTAATTGTTTTTTGGATTTAGAATATAAATGCATTTGATGTGGTTTAACTTGGGTGTAGTTTTGGTTTTTTTTTTTGTTGTTGATAATGTAGGTTTGCAAATTAAGTATTGTTGTTTCAAGATGCCTTGACTTTTTGAAATGTTATTGCATTATGTTATAACAACCAATTTGTGGCATTGCAAATCATGTGCCTTCTCCACAAAGATGGGTTATATATGAGGCAATTGTGAAAAGTATATTTCCAATTATTTTTAGTTATGTTTTGAACCAAAGTTGTGGACACTAGTTGCTTGCAAATACCTTGTAATTTGCCATATCAACTTGTCAAGACATTTGAGAAGAGTTGACCTTCAAGCCTATTCTTAATAGCCTAACTGAAAATGTGTTTGATTATGAGTTTAAAGAGCGCATGCTTTGAATGAGACAACAAATCCGAAAGGTTTTTTTTACTCTTCATTTTTTTTGCATGCATTTGATAAGAGAAAGGGCCATAATATGTTGGCTCTAACGCTTGATCCAAGGTTCAAAAGCATGAAGTTAATTACCATGTTTATGGGTCATGAATATGCTACTCTTATGGTTGCTAAGTACGATGAAAATTTGTTGTTACATTTACTAATGGAATCAAATAAGTTTTTGATGCCTAACAAGGTTAAAGCAACTTTAACCTTCACTCAAAAGGTGATTTTGAAGGTTTATTTCACACTACATTAACAATAGCAAACACTTACAAGGATATTGTGTCAAGGGAGCTTGTTGGGTTTCAATGGATTCCTATTGATGTCTTTTCTTTTCAATGTTTTTTTTTTGTCTTATGTCTTTAGTGTTTTCATTGTTTTTTATTTTCTACCTTGTCTCCCTCTTTTGTGTTTTTAGCCTTTAGTATAATTTTCAATCTTCTATATCTCACGTGTTATGTTTTCAATGGCTCTTGTCTTGAATCTTAATATGCTATCTTTTGTGGTTTCAATCTTCTATTTTTAATGTATTCTATTTTTAGTCATCTATCTCCCATGTTGTGTGGCTTTAGTCTTATATGTCAAGTCTATCTTATGTTTTCAAGGTCTTTTGTCTTGAGTTTTCATCTACCTTCTTATGTGTCTTTAATCTTCTATCCTTAGTGTTTTTTGTTTTTTATATTTTGTCTCCCCTCTTTTGTTTTCAATCTTTAATTTTTTCAATATTTTGTCTTCATTGTCTTTTGTCTTGATTTTTCATCAACCCTTTTCTATGTTTTTAGTCTTCTATCTTCAAAGTCTTTAGTTTTTTGTATTTATCTCCCCTCTTTTGTGTCTTTTGTGTTTTCTATCTTATATATTTAATGTCTTTTATTTTAAGTCTTCATCTCCCTTCTTATGTATCTTTAGTTTGTAGGCTTCAATGTTTTAGATGTCTTTTGTCTTGAATCTTCATTGTCATCCGATTAGTGTTTATTTTTTAAAATCAATCTATTTTATTTTCAATTTATTATTTTCATTCTTTTCAATTTGTTGGTTTTTTTATGTTTGCAATCTATAATATTTCACAAATCATTTTTTATTAGGTTTTATGTTTTATCTATCATGGTTAAAACCTTTGTGTTTCTTGGAATTTTATTGTATTTGGTCTCTACTTTAATTGTCTTTTGAAAATCTTTGAAGTATGTGATTTTAAAGTTGAAAGATGGAACAAAGGATGAGTTTCCTAAAATCTAAACCCTTGAAACATGGCAAATAATTTACAATATGATCATCATTTAATAATTATTTTAGTGGAGCTAAGTTGTTTAATTGTAAGTTTTTTTTTTTTGTTGATTAATTGTAAGTAATATTTTAAAAACTTCCAAATGACAAATCCATGAACCTTGTAAATGTGTTCTCTAACACAAAAATGGAAAGACATGGTTTGTTTATTTGTCCAAAGCATGGGCATGTTGTAAATGTGTGTTGTGTATTGTGTATTATTTGCTTAAAATTACAAATAATTAGGGCTTCATATTTGTCAAAGATCCGAAATTGGTTTTCAAAAGGGATTTTGTCAAAGAACATGGTTAAGTAACAATAATATATTTTACTGCGTTTCTACAAGAAAATTGGGCTAGAAATTTAGAGAAATCATGTAATCAAACACCCGCCCATGCCTCATACTTGACCACCAACATGTTTTTAAACCACGGACTCAAACAATTCCTTAAAACTTGGAAATGCAAATACGTAGATTCGGGCAGTTCTTTCAAAAAAACAATTTCCTAATGTTTAAATATGGTTAAGGCTCTAAAACAAATACCTAACCAACACTAGTAAATACCTTACCTTAAAGTTGGTTTTGCCATTGAATAATCCTCAAAATAATGAATGAAATTTTGTGAAAATATTAAGTTGACATGCTGAAAATTGTAATTATCATAGGCTACACTTTGAATAATTTCATTATTCATATCACAATATTAGAATAGATGATGAAAAAATGTATAATTTTAAAGTTTTTAAAAAAATTCTTTTTTTGAAAAAAATGAATTATTCATTCTATCAATGTGGAAACTAACCCTAGGTTACGACATTCATATATATGCATATATATGATGTGTAAGATCATGCAAATGAAAACTATTATAGCTATTTGTCTTGTTTTTTTCATTTCCACTAACCACCATGTGTATATAAATTCACTCCCTAACTATTGTAGTTTGTTTTCAAGTTTTACATTCGAATGTTATATAATCAATTTATTTTTCAATTTTCATTTCAACAATAAAATAAATAATTTATGAAAATTTGGCAATAAATGTAGGCTTCTTCTTTGGCATGTTGCCCCACTTCTTTTTTTGAGTATAAAGTTATTAATTAACTTTGTTCATTACCATTTTTGACTTAAGCTTTTACAAGAACATCGGTACATATTTTTATTTACATTAAATAGTTTAATTAGTTGTGATGCGTTTAAAAGTGTTTTTTTTCATCAATTGTTTTTTGAAATTTTGAACATGCTCCCTAAACCCAAAAATAAAAGTGACAAGTTTTTACATGGGCATGTAAAATCAAGTAAGTGCATTTGTTTTACATTCACATTATTTTACATGACATAAAATAAACTTACATAGTTTTACATGGCATAAAATTGACTTAGACAATTTTACATTTACATATTACAATATAAGTTCTAAACCATACACATGCAAAATATTGGTTTGGAGACCTTTGGGAGTTGAAATTTGGAGCTTAACAATTAAAATATAAAATTTTCCCTTTTTTTCCATTTCCATTTTTTTCTTCCTTATTGTTGTAATTTCTTTAGCAAATATATATTTTAAACATAAAAGAGTTGCAAAATTTAGCAATTAATAAACGATTAGTAGTAATTTTAGGAACCACCATTCAAATGCTATGTGTTGGTATGATTCCTTGACAACTAGTTTGAAAATTGAACTCATGAAACCTTAGCAAGCATTATAAAACAAAACACCCAACAAAAGGGGAAAAGAAGAACAAAGAAAAAGGACCCAAAGTCCGAACCAGAAGTTCAAAAACCCAAATGGGTCACAAATTGAACATTTTTATATTACATCCATTTTTTTCAAATGATTTTTATTGATTTTGTGAAATTTATTACTTTTAGCTTGAAAAATACATTTTACAATATAAAACACCAAAAGTTTCAAATTTTTGTCAATTTTGATTTTTGCACAATAGCATGAATTTATCACCAAAGAATCATTGCCATTACATTTTTCTAGTGATTACACCTATATAACAAATTTATATTTATGAAAGAAAAGTGAGACAAAAATAATTCTTGAATCTTAAAAAGAAATTTGAATTTTTTAAAAAATGAAATAGAAAATAATAAAATGCAACAAAATGGTTTAGGGTTTAAGGATTGAGAATAGTATTTTAATGATGTATCTATCCATGAATAAAATCAAACTTTCAATATGAATGTGCCATTAAATTATAACAACATGTTTTAAGTGAAGGGATCCATAAGATGTAAAAGGCGATGGTCCTTTTTGGTACTTCAACCATACTTTGACCCCAATATTTTTTTTTCATTATGTTAAACCAATCCATATTTTTCAATTTCAAAAATTCATTACTTCTAGTTAATAAAATTTTAATCAATAAAAAACCACACAATTATCTTCATAATAAAGTTGTTAGTTTAGATCTAAGTCCCAATTAATAAATCTAAAGATATATTGATCATCATATGCACTTGAATGAAGGGTACCCATGAATAGTTGTTCATTTTGTCGCAAAAGTGAACCATTCAATCAAACATTCACCCTTGAAAGAATCTAGCATTTTAGAACTTCATTCAAATTCGAAACGTCAAGTTTTTAATTGTTTTGAACATTATGTTTGACGTTGGTGCTAACGCTGACAATCCTCTATTGCAAGAAGTGTTGTTGGAGACCATGAAATGCCAACTGACTTCCTAGAAACCTCACCAGAAGACTTCAACCACATGGGCTTTTCTTCAAGGTAAATGATAACCAAGGTGTTGATTTGAAGCAAAGTCAAATTATGCGTTGCATTGTTCGCCACAATGAAACAATGGGCTTCAAAATTTTGGCCTTGTGCACAAGATTTCAAAAAGACCTTATTACTTACAACAAAGCTTGCATGATGTTTTGCATCCTGAAACTCATTCCAGAAAAACCATGATAGCTAGAAGAGGTTGTTGTTTGGGTCTTCTTTTCTTAGCTTTAAAATACATTAGGAAGCTATTTAGCTTTGTGGATTATGGCTGCCATGGCTGATTTTGTTTTCGCATGGCTGATTTCTTCTTTCTTCCTCGTTGTTTGCTTTCTTGCTCAAAAGCTTCCTTGCTTGAGGTGTAAGTTGTAAGCATGAAACACCTCAGTTGAAAGAAAACTCATTTTATTGTGTCACAAGTGATAGTTCTGAAATCTACAATTTACCCAAAACATGCATATTATGTACTATCTCTGCATATCAAGGAACCACCCAACACGGGTTCAGGCCCCACTAACCCGCCTTGTGAGGCTGAAATCTCCTCAACCTAAACCTGAGAAATTCTTGTAGATTAGAAGAATCTCCTGGGGGGGAGCTCAATCTAGCTTCTAATAGCTAGAAAGAAGAAGCCTAATTAGACAGGCAACAAGGGTTAGGGATATAAACCCTTGTTCAAAGAGCCAGTTTTGATTTGTAATTACACTTCTCAAAAATCAAAGAACCAATTGAAGAACCTACCCTGAACCGGTGGTTCTTGGCTGATTCTTTCACAAAAACTTGCCCATTCTTTGAAATTCCCATAAAAACTGAAGGTTATTTGAAAACTTTCAAAACCCGAGAACTGAAGAATTTGAATTAATAAAAAACCCAGAATCAAATATTATAACATCAAAGACCTACACAACATGATTTTATGATGGTGCCATTGTAGGTGTTGGTTCACCCAAGGGGCCATTTTGCTACCTTTAATTTATTTTTTGCACAACTTTACTTTGAGCTAAATGGAACATGCTTGTCATAGTAAAGGTTGTTGTCCTAGTGACCTAATTAGAATCAACCTTGGTTGCATAAGCAATGTGGGTGAGGGAAAGGAAATATTTGATTGATTTTCTTGTAAGAGCATCTCCACCCCAAGCAATAAATTACATCTCTACATTAATTAAAATAAGGTGTTGTTTAACACGTAGTGTCCCCACCCACAAACTTCAAAAAAAATCATTTCAAACAATGAAACACCATTTACACTCTTACATCTAGACCAATAATTACCCATTGATTGAATTCATAGCAATTTTCTTTTTTGTTTAAACATGTTAAAATGTTCACAATATTTTGAGCAATGGTTATTAAAGAGTAACAAGATTTGTGTTAGCTTGTTGCAAGATTCAATGAAAAGGGACCTTTATCATCATGTGGTGGAGATGCTTTTAAGTTATAGTGAAAAGTTAGGTTAAAAGAATTCTAAACCTTTTTTTTTTTTCCTTCAAACACTTGTCATGCATTCTTACATTGACATGTACAACTATTGTTATTAACACATATATAAAATATAATATAAAAATATCTTAAATGATAAATGATGTTTTAAAATGATTTGAGATTATATCTCATTCACAAAATATCATGAATTCTATTCACACTAAAATTGATTTAAAATTTTAAAAAACCAAACAACTAAATTAACTCGATTTATCTCTAACTAACTAGAACTTAACCAAGCAAATAAACTAACACACTTCACACACCGTAAAACAAAACAATATACATCAAATTAAATGATATGCTTCTTGTTGAGTTAAATGTTAGTTAGTTTTTTGGGGACAATGATAATTTCCCACTTGGGAGAGCCCTATATATTTAGTACTTGGTTTGCATGTTGAAGCTCTGATGAGAGAATGGAGTTATGCCAGCCATATAGTCTATAACTTAAATCTGCAACTCTAACAACTCTGCAAAGATTCTTGCTTCTTTCTCTGTTCTGCATGCATGCAAAAGTTGGGTTCCATTCTTCAAGGCAGGACCACTTCTTCTTTCTCTTCCATGAAACAATTGCATCTATAAATGTGACCACTACTTCCTTCTATACAAAAAAGGCTTTCATGTGAATTCAATTTATCATCCATGATCTATATACTATACCAACTAGTTTGGGTCCCAGTTATTTTTCCTTTTTTGAAAAATTTTCATTCCCAGTTACACATTTGATGCCCTATTATGCCAAAACTCACTGTTCTCGCCCCCCCCCTAAGTGCCTGACTTTATGGATAACTCTAATAAATAAGAGGAAAGATTTTGGCACCTGGAATTTTGCCTTTGTGCAACCAGTTTAAATGCAAGGACACAATGACCCACACATTTGGAGCTTGTGCATGCAAAGTCATTTCAGTGTGGGCACTGACTGGGGCCAATAGACACACTTCTCTCACCCCTCATCAACCCCCCTTTCCCCAAAAGAGAAAAAGCTCATGATTGCTTGACAAGCTATCTGGCTCAAGAACCAATTTCATGAACCAAATCTATGACATCTCAAGTTTGATAGTACTTGGTTCCTAAGGGCAAATCTGGTGAACATGTACTAGCCTAGTGAAGCTCAAGTGGTTGCCATGGATTTGACCACTTCTTCCTAGTGAATGGATATGGGTGATCATGTACTCAATGAACAAAACACCTTCCAGGTGGGGGGGAATATGGTAGGTTCCAAAGATGACAAAATGTCACCTCATATTCATTGAAGACTGTGTAACATACAATGAGTGTGTTGTAAATATATGTTGAAATGGGAGCAAAATGATCGTGTTTATTGTATTTATGGGTTTAATTTATTTTTGTATATCTTAGTACATCGCCTAGTTTGACACTATATATATATTTATTTATTTATTTAAATGTTAAAATTTTCCACCAAATTTTTTTTCAGAAATAATTTTTATTATGAAAGAATATAAAGAATCTGATGCAATATTTGGGAATATGTTATTTGTTGAAATGGTATCCTCAAAATTAATTATTTGATATACATTTGTCAAAGTGGCCAAGGTATTGCAATACAATGTTTTTATTTTTGGCAATTTGTCACCAAAATGCGACTACTACAAAAGTCCTATGATATGGCCTTTGTTTATTTTGAGTTTATTTTAAATAAAATCACCTAAAAGCCCCCTTCTTGCCACCTATTGTCACCATGTGTACTTCCATGATCATTTTTCATTGCTTGCAAAAAGTGAGCCACTACTTTCTACCATCGCCATTAGCACATAAAGTTTTAGGGCACATCGCATTTATAACTACATCTCCATTGTTGGGTAAACCAATCATGTTGGCCCATAAATCTCCAATTGCCAATCTCATTGTTGAATAAATTTCAACTCACCAACCCTATTGTTCGATAAGCTTTCATTCGTCATACACCTACCCTAAAATAGGATTTAGATCGTTAATCCCCATTGTTGAATAAAATTGAAATTGCCAAGTTCAATCCCCACCATTGGATGGGGCTATTCACCAACTACATTACTCTTGGTTAAACCCCCATGTATTCAAGGCTCTTTGTTCTTTGTTGATAGGGGTTTAGTGCATAGATTTTTTTTGAACCATGTTTTGTGTGTAGATTTTTTTCTCTTGTTGGTAGCATTAGTTCAAGGCCAAGATAATTATTGTTATGTTCATAATGGTGCAACTTGAGCATAATGGGAGGGTGAAACAGGCAAGAACGTCATCAATCTACTCAATATTATGTAAGCTACATGTGTGCACATAATGACTACATGTTACAATGCAAGTGTTTAAATGCACAAAACATGACCAAGTTTTTTTCCTTCTTCTCATCCTTGTCATTTTTTCTTGTTTTTTGTGTTTTTGTGTGTTACATCTATATTTTACATTCATTATAGGGTTTCCTGAAGCCATGGCTCCCCTCCAAGTGTTAAAGAATTTTAAGTTTAAGTTTTTTTTAGTAGTGAACCAAATGTAACCTCAAATACGTTGCCCCATGTTGCATCTAATGTACAAGCAACTTCTAATAGTACTATAAGCCTTGGTTCAAATAACATTCATGAAAGCATGAGAAATGGAAAGGAACCTTTTGAATTTGTTGAACCTTTTGAAAAGAAACCGCAAAGATCATATGAAAAAACTCGAGTGTTTCAAGATACGTGGGCTTGTCATTTCCCATGGGTTGAAATAGTTGTTGGGGAGGATGGTTTAGTTGCACAGGTCTGATGTAAAATTTGCAGCAATATTGAAGGAAAGACAAAGTTGTTAACTCCCAAGTTCGACACACTTCAAAAACATGTTAGGCATTGTAAGGCAACAATACCTAGTTCCAACATAGTTGTCGAAGATTACTTCTATTACAAGGATTTTGCACATGCCAAGAATGAAAGGACTTATTTTGTGCATAATTCAGAGTTTATCATGACCTTAGTGCAATCAAGGATTCATTTGGTTGCTTGGAAGAAGTTCATACAATTTGCTACAATCTTGCATATTCTCCTACATGGGAGGCCAATGTTGGAATATGAGTTGTTGAGGGAGTTGTTTTTGTTGTTGAAAGTCAAAAACACCCCATTAAAACATTGGCTAGATAGTAGTGACTGGCAGATTGCAGAGGCCATGCATGATGTGGTCCTTTTCAAGACATCATCTATGATCTTAAAAGCTAATTTTGTTGTTGTCAGTGCAGATGAGATGACCGCCATTGATGCGCAACAATGGATTAATATCCATGGGTATGTGATGCAAAATTGGAAATGTGTTTTTGTTTTATTAACCTTTGAGAAGGTTGAAGTGGGTGCAACTTCAAACAACATTAAGGGTGTGATTTTGGATGCGATGGGTAGATACAAGGGCCTTACAAATTCTGACATGGCTTCCAAGTGGATATGCCTTTCGATGTGATGGTGATTCAATTTTTCAAGGCATTTGGTATGGGGTGATTACTCAAACAAAAGATCAAATTGCCCCATTTCTCATTGGTGTGCATTGTGTGGCACATTGAACCAATTTGGTTGTTTTGGTTTTAAGCGAATTATCCTTGGCTATGCACATTGAAGGTATGTTATAATCCTTGTATGCCTTTTTTTTTACATAGTCCAAAGAAGGTGTTGGAATTTGTGAACCTTACAAAAACACTAGAAACAAAGGGCTTGAAGTTGTGGAATATAAAAACTTGTTCGATATCAATGTTGATCCCTTTGAAACATGTGTCAAGAAGGTACAAATCACTTATTGTGAAGATGCACATAAATGCACCAAAGAGCGAGCTTGTTCGGGAAAGTCTAGATCTATTGTGTGATTTTAGCTAATTCTTGGTCTACCATGCATCCTTCCAATGTTGGAAGTGGTGCACACACTAATTAAATATGCTCAAAGGCAAGATGTTTTTATTTGCGAGTTCATTGATGCCATGAAATTAACAAAGGCTAAAATACAACTGATTTCATGTTGATCCTTTTTGTAAATATGACGATTTTGTTTTCAATGAGTTCATTGTTGTTTATGAACATTATAGTGAGTTGATGACCTTCACTTGGGTTTCAGATGAATTTGATGTTGACTTGTACTTGTTGCCATACTTGGCATCTAACATTGTTGACCATAATTATAGACTCCATC
>Ga0209208_10010977_pt1 | contig 11661 bp, 8 predicted proteins | sample S1TSphfallax_3_FD_187694 | JGI IMG/M metagenome (GOLD analysis project Ga0209208, IMG submission 187694) | Host-associated microbial communities from peat moss isolated from Minnesota, USA - S1T2_Fd - Sphagnum fallax MG (SPAdes) (version 2) | ecosystem: Host-associated > Plants > Peat moss >...
CCCAATTGCGCATGAATGCCGTCTGGCCGGCATCCCACAAATTCACGGAATCATCTTCGTGATACACATATTCGGCGGGAGGCGAAATGCTGCCAATCCAGTCCGTCGCCCTTTGCAGCGCGCTGGCGAAAAGCGGACTTCGGACGTTCACCTGGCCCGGAGGCTCCAGGAAATTGCCCGCCCCGGCCGACGACTGCCATTCCAGCGCGTTGCACGTTCCACCTTCGCTCGCCGATCCCTGCCAAACGTATCCCCAAAATTCCTTGTTTCCCGTCTTTCGCTCCCCGTCCTGAATCCGCTTGGCCATTTGCGTCAGTTGCTCCCACGTCTGGGGCGGTTTGGAAAAGCCATACTTGTCAAGCAGGTCCGGGCGGTAAAACAGAACCCCAAGGTCCACGTAGACCGGCAGTGCCACAAGCTTGCCGTTTACCGTGTAATTAGCCAGCAGTTGAGGCACAAAAGCCGCCCGGTCCTTCACGTAGGGCCCCAGATCCACCAGGTCGTCCGCCAGAATCGAGGCCCAGACCACATCCAGTTCCAGAAGATCCGGTTCGTTTGAATGCGTGCCCAGCAATTGCCGGTATGCGTCCAGCCGGGCGTTCGGGACGTACTGAGTTTTCATGCCGTTGCGCTTGCCGAAAGACTCCCAGAACGCCTGCTCAAACTTCAGGTTTGTTCCCCACGTGACCGACATCGCCTCCAGCACCGGTCCCGTTTTCGCTTGCGGCTTGACGATGTGGTTGAAAGAGCAACTGCAGCCAGCCAGGAAGCACAGTACGGCTAGGGTTAGTCCTATGGTTTTGCGGGCAAAATAGCGTTCCATAAGGGTGCTAATCAAGCAGTGTGCTGACATACCACTTTTTCGCTCGTATTCCTCTATATTTGTCGGCAGGAACTTCCGAGAGTAGGTTTGAAGAGGCTATTCGCCTCCAAATCATGGGCTTAGCGCATTTACCATCGCTCAGAAAGCTGCGTATCGGAACGCGGCTGTCGCTGTGCTTCAGCTTCCTCATTTTGCTGATGGCGATGGCTGGCGTTCTGGCTTCCTGGCAGTGGCGGTTATCCGGAGCGCAGATGGCGCAGTTGGACCAGACGGATGTGCAGATCATCCTGGTGCTGCATGTGAATAACGATGTCGTGCGTTATGTGGAAGTCCTGCAGAATGCGGCCATTCGGGAAGACCTTTACCAATACCGTTCGGAAGTGGAACCGCTGCGCGCCCAGCTTCTGCGTGACGTCCAGTTGGCGGTGAAGTCGTTGCACGCCAATCAGGCCGGCGGGCGCGAGGAGGCTTTGACCATGAGCCTGCTTTCCTATTTTCAGTTCACCGTGCCGGCGGAAATTCAAACCGTCACCGATCTGGCGGAGGCGGGCGACTGGCAGGCGGCGAAGCTTCGCATTCAGAATCAGCTGATGGAAAAGAGCCGTGCAGTCGCCGAAATCAGTTCCGCCATTGAAGCGAATGGCGAGGCGGAACGCAAGGCTGGTCTGGCGGGTATTGAAAGCGGGCGTGTGCGCATGACCACGTTATGGGCTGTTTGCGGCCTGCTCTGCATCGGGATCGCCTGCGGGCTGGGAATCATGGTGACGCGCAGCATATCCCGTCCGCTCGCCGCGCTGGAGAGCAGCGCGGCCGCGCTGGCGGCCGGCAACCTGGGCCATCGTATTTCCGAAGAAGGAACCGACGAACTGGCCGTCTTATCGGCTGCCTTCAACCACGCCGCGGCATCCATCCAGGAATCGCACGCAACGCTGGAGCGGCGCGTGGCCGACCGCACCTCGCAACTGGAAGCCGCGCGTGAAACAGCCGAAGCCGCCAGCCGCAGCAAAAGTGAGTTTCTGGCCAATATGAGCCACGAGATCCGCACCCCCATGAACGGCATTCTGGGGATGACGGATCTGGCGCTGGAGACCGCCCTCACACCCGAGCAGCGCGAATATCTGACGGCGGTGAAAAGTTCCGGCGAATGGCTGATGACCGTCATCAATGATGTGCTGGATTTCTCCAAAATTGAAGCCGATTGTCTCTCCATCGCACCCTACGATTGTGATTTGGTTCAGGGACTGTCTGACCTGCTGAAACCGCTGCAGGTTCGCGCCAGGCAGAAATCGCTCGATTTGTTGTTTAAGGCCGCCCCGGAGGTGCCCCCGTGGCTTTCCGTGGATCTGGACCGGGTGCGCCAAATTGTCGTCAACCTGGTGGGCAACGCCATCAAGTTCACGCATTCCGGTTATGTCGAATTGGGGGTTGAAGTCGCGCCCGGACCGGAGCTGGAACCCATGCTTGCATTTTCGGTTCGCGACACCGGGATTGGCATTCCGGCCGATAAAATTTCCGCCGTGTTTGAAGCGTTTACCCAGGCCGACGGTTCCATTACCCGGTCCTATGGCGGCACCGGGCTGGGTTTGACCATCTGCACCAGGCTGGTGCAACTGATGGGCGGCCGCATCTGGGCCGAGAGCACTCTGGGCAAGGGAAGCTGCTTCCGCTTTACGCTCCCCTTCACTATTAATGAGAGGGCAGTGTCTTCGCCGGACGAGCTAGGCCGGCTCGCGGCGGGGCTGCTGTCAACCGACGCGCAGGAGACACGGAGTCTCAGAATCCTGCTGACTGAGGATAATGCGGTCAATCGCACTCTCGCGGTCCGAATGCTGGCAAAACTCGGGCACTCCATTGTCTGCGCCACCGATGGTCAGGAGGCGGTGGAAACACTGGCCAAAGACCGCGCCTTCGACGTCGTTTTGATGGATCTTCAAATGCCGCGCATGGGCGGGTTCGAAGCCACGCGCGCCATTCGGCAGGCGGAGGAGGCGGCGGGTCTGCCTCGAATTCCGATCATTGCGCTGACCGCACATGCGATGAAAGGCGACGACGAACGCTGCCTCGCGGCCGGGATGGACGATTATCTTTCAAAACCGATCGATAAGGCCGTCCTGGTCGAGAAGCTGCGGAAGTGGACGCACCATGCGGACGTGCGCGCGCTCGACACGGCTTCGCTGGGCTCACGCGGCTGAGCACCCAATTTGCAAAAACGAACCCATTCCCCAAGTTCGTTTCGCAAATAACTCATTCCATTAGCCTCTCGGTGGGGCGGACGCCCTCGTCCGCGGCCGCCCCCCTGGTCGGCCTCCAGTCAGCCCAAACCCGAACCAGAACCCAAAGAAATGCCCAAATTCCGCTACTTCAACAACGACACTGGCGAATCCGTCGACGCCCATGGCAACGAATACCTGCCGCCGCCCCGACTGGAAACCCATCGCCATCATTCCCGGCGTCTACCCGTCCAACCACCCCGCCCACCCAGACAACTGGCGAAAATAAGGTTTTCAGTCGCAACGCACTCCGCCGGAATCAGGCATTTTAGTGGTTTAGTTCACAATGAAACATATGGCATTGAGAGTGGTGGTGCTGCTGTTGGCGGCGATATCGGCGGTTGCAGGGCAAGACGTGCCTGCTATTCCGAAGCCGGACCCGCAAGAAGTGGAAGAATTGCAAAAATTTCTGGCCATCGGCAAGCCGCCCGATCCGGCGGCGGTGGAGCGCGGGAAGGCAAAATTTATTGCCACCTGCAGCTTCTGTCATGGCACAAATGCCCATGGCGGCCAGGGCGGACCCGATTTGATTCGCTCAACCCTGGTGCTGCACGACAATAACGGGGACAATATTGGCCCTGTGATTCTGCATGGGCGTCCCAATAAAGGTATGCCGGCATTTGCGTCAATGACGCCGGCGCAGATTTCCGATATTGCCGCGTTTTTGAAATCGCGCTATCAACTGGCGGCGAATCGCGGGAGTTATCAGATCTTGAATCTGGTGACCGGCGACGCGAAAGCGGGTGAGGCGTATTTTAATGGCGAAGGCGGCTGCACCGCTTGCCATTCACCCACCGGCGATCTGGCGCACATTGGAACGCGGCTCACGCCGGACCGTTTGCAGGAAGCATTTTTGTATCCCAGACCCCGGAAGGCAACCGAACCGAAGGAATACGCTCGCGCGCGGGAGACTGCGGTCGTCACGCTGCCGTCGGGCAAGAGCTATGCGGGCGTGTTGAATCAGTTGGACGATTTCAGCGTGACGGTCACGGACAATACCGGCGTCAAGCATTCGTTCCCGCTGAGTGAAGATGCCGGGCCCAAGGTGGAGGTGCATGATCCGTTGGCGGCGCACCTCGAATTGCTGAAGAAATACAGCAACGCCGATATGCACAATTTGCTCGCTTACCTGGAGACATTAAAATGACGAAAAATTTGCTGGTCGCCGCGGCCGTTTTGGGCGTTAGTTTGTTTGCCGCCGTTCCGTTGACAATTGATTTGACTTCAGCCGAGATTTTGCATCCGGCGCCGGGCGCCTGGCCGACTTTTAACGGCGATTATTCTGGCCGCCGCTTTAGCCCGCTGACGCAGATCAATTCCGGCAATGTGGCTAAGCTCACGCGCGTCTGGACGGCAAAGGCGGTGACGGGCGACGGCGAGACGGAGATTAAGGCCACGCCGCTGGTGGTCAACGGGGTAATGTACTTTACCGCTCCCGATCATGCGTGGGCGATTGATGCGCGCACCGGCAGACAGTTGTGGCATTACAAATGGATCTCGAAAGGCGGCATCCATATTGGCAACCGCGGCGTGGGCATTTACGGCCACTGGCTGTTTTTTGAAACGCCGGATGATCATTTGATCTCCCTCGACGCCGCCACCGGCAAGTTTCGCTGGAGCGTGGAAATTGCCGACTTGGCGCTCGAATATTTTTCGACCCCCGCGCCACTGGTGGTGGGCAATCATATTCTGGTCGGCGTGGGCGGCGATTCGCTGGACGATCCAGGCTATCTGGAGGCGCGCGATCCGGAAACCGGCGCGGTGCAGTGGCACTGGAACACGTATCCGCAGCCGGGTGAGCCGGGTTCGGAGACCTGGCCGAATAAGGATGCGATGGAGCACGGCGGCGGCATGACCTGGATGCCGGGCACGTATGATCCGGAATTGAATTTGATTTATTGGGGCACCGGCAATCCCAATCCCGTGCATGCCGCGCAGGGGCGCAAGGGCGATAACTTGTGGACCTGCTCCATCGTGGCGCTCAATCCGGATTCAGGCAAGCTGGTCTGGTATTACCAGGTCTCGCCGCATGACACGCATGATTATGACGCCGTGCAGACGCCGGTTTTGTTCGATGCCGACATTGACGGCAAGCCGCGCAAGCTGCTCGCGCAAGCCAGCCGCAATGGGTACTTTTTTGTGCTGGACCGCACGAATGGCGAGCATATCCTGACAACGCCGTACGTGAATGTGACGTGGACGAAAGGTCTGGATGCGCAGGGGCATCCGATTTCCGATCCGGACAAAGAACCGAAGACGGACGGCGCGCTGGCGTGGCCGGATGCGGGCGGCGGCACGAACTGGTACACGCCTTCCTATGATCCGCAGACGCAGTTGTTTTATGTGAACACGACCGAGAGCGCGGCGGTTTATTACCTGATGGACACGGATCCGAAGCCGGAGGGCTATGGCGGCCGCGCGCAGGGATTGTGGACGCAGCATATTTTGAAGGCGCTGGACCCGGTCACCGGCAAGCCGAGGTGGGAGCATCCCTATCATTCCGACGGAGGCATTTCCGGATTGCTGACGACCGCGGGAAAGCTGCTGTTCGCGGGCGATCCAACCAATCATCTGATTGCGTTCGATCCAGAGACCGGGCGGATCTTATGGCATGCGAATTTGGGCGATTCGGTTTCAAATCCTCCCATCACGTTTGAACTGGATGGAAAGCAGTATGTGGTGGCGGCTGCTGGGAATACTTTGTATGCTTACGCGCTGGGCGGATGAGGATTTAACCTCTCCTGCGGGAAAGAGCCAGCCAGCGTTTGAAGCTTCCTTGAAGGTCTATAATAGGGTTTTTATTGAAGATAGACGGTCGATGGACCGATGGACCAAGCAGGCTCTGAGTGCGTCCATTTCTAGTAGCGGCTTTTGTGTTTGTCCACTCTGGAACCGCGGCACCGGAGATCGGCAGTCTTGCGCAGGTGCTTAAGCTGACGAATGCACAGGCCGCCGAAGGCCGTCCATTTCATCTGCGCGCTCAGGTGACGCTTTACTCGCCGGAAGCGACTTGGCTGTTTTTGCAGGACGGCTTGAATGGGATCTACGCGGGCGAACTGGGCAAAGGCTTTACCGTTCATGCGGGCGACTGGGTGGATGTGGAAGGCATCACGGCGCGCGGCGGCTTTGCGCCCAATCTTGAATTGCGCACCGTGCGCGTGGTGGGACATGGCCCGCTGCCGGTTCCGGTGCGGCCGCGCGACGCAGCGCCGCAGGAGATTCCTGAGTCGGCGAATGTTTGGGCAACGCTGAGCGGCCGGATTATTCGCGCCCAGACCAGCCATACCGATGTGACCCGGGTCACTTTCGAGATTAAACCGGATTCGGGTGCCGTCATGCTGATCCGCATCGCCAACGGCGCTGGCTGCGATCTGAGCCGGTTTGTGGATGCCGACGTCTCCATGCAGGGGGTCTACGGCACCAATCCGGCGGGGGCGGAGAATCGCAAGTCGGACGTATTGTTTGTCAGCGGATGCGGGGATATTTCAGTTTTGCGTCCGCCGCAAGCCGACTGGTCGGTGCCGCGCACCGACATCAATATGCTGCTGACTTACCGGTCGGGGATGCACTTTTACGATCTGGTGCGCGTGCGCGGGCGCGTGACGCTGACGCAATCGCCGAAGCGCTTCTATATTCAGCAGGGGCGCAGCGGCATTCTGGTGGAGCCGATTGAGCAGAAACCGGGATTGAAGGTGGGCGATCCGGTGGAGGTGCTGGGCCGGATCATGCAGGATGAGGAAGGAAAGCGGCTGCTGGTGGCGGCGCGTTACCGTCCGGCCCCCGGTTTGGGGCCGATTGATGTCCGCCACCTTACTTTTAAAGATCTGGAGCAGCCGAACTTTGGCGGCGCTTTCGTGAATGCCGAGAGCCAGATTCTGTCGCGCGACATCACGCCGGACAAGGTGGTTTTCGGCCTGGCCATCCGCAACCGTACCTTCATCGCGGAACTTCCGCTGGCCAGGAATCAGGACACGGAAGGTTTGCCCGAGGTGGGCGACGTCATCAACGTGACGGGTGTGGCGCGGGTGCATGATTCGGTGGAAGCGGGGCATTTCCTGCTGCAAATTGAGACGAATTCGCCCAGCGACATTCGCATCGTGAAACGGCGGCCCTGGGTGGACCGCATGCCGTGGGGCCGCGTGGCGGGACTCGGCGGCAGCCTCACGCTTGGTCTCGTGATTTGGGTAGCCGCTTTGCGCCACCGTGTGCGCGCGCGCACCCGCGACCTGGAAGAGGCGCGCGAACAGGCCGAACGCGCCAGCAAGTTTAAGAGCGAGTTTCTGGCCAATATGAGCCATGAGATTCGCACCCCGATGAACGGCATTCTGGGGATGACGGATTTGGCGCTCGATACCGAATTGACTGAGGAGCAGCGCGACTATATTGAAACGGCGCGCTCTTCGGCTGACGGGCTGCTGACCATCATCAACGATATTCTGGACTTGTCGAAGATTGAAGCGGGCAAGCTGGAACTGGAACAGACGGCCTTCTCCGTGCGCCGCCAGATGGACCAGGCGATGAGAGGCCACCGGCTGGCGGCTTCCGGCAAAGGGATTAAGCTGCTTTGGACGATTGATCCGGATGTGCCCGAGAGAATCCTGAGCGATCCTACGCGGCTGCGCCAGGTGATCAATAACCTGACGGGCAATGCCATCAAGTTCACGCTGGCCGGTGAAGTGGAGCTGCGGGTGCGCATGGAAGGCACCGGAGCGCTTCGTTTTTCGGTGCGGGACACAGGTGTCGGTATTCCGCTCGACAAGCAGCAAAAGATTTTCGAGGCGTTTTCACAGGCCGACCCTTCCACCACCAGGAGGTTCGGCGGGACCGGGCTGGGGTTGACCATTTCCTCGAAGCTGGTGGAAATGCTCGAAGGGCGGCTCTGGGTGGAAAGCGTTTCCGGCCAGGGGAGTTGCTTCCACTTCACCGTCCCCCTGGTTTTGCCGCCGGCGGAGGAAGCGGCCACGGGCCGCGACGCCCCGGCGCTGGCGGCAAGTGTGGCACATGTCCCGGATTTGCTCGAATTGCGAATCCTGCTGGCCGAAGACAATGCGGTGAACCAGAAGGTGGCGCTGCACATGCTGGAAAAGGAGGGCCACAGGGTGACGGTGGCATCGCAGGGACGAGAGGCGCTGGAACTTTGGCGGCGGCAGGAGTTTGATTTGATTCTGATGGATGTGCAGATGCCGGAGATGGATGGCTTTGAGACGACCGCATCGATCCGGCGCGCCGAAGCGTTGCGCGGCCACGGCCGGATTCCCATTATTGCTCTGACGGCGCATGCCATGTCGGGAGACAGGGAGCGCTGTCTGGCCGCGGGCATGGATGGGTACGCGTCGAAGCCCGTGCGGCTGGAAGATATCCGGAAAGAGATTGGGCGTTTGTGGTTTCTGTTGGAAGAATCGCGGTCTAAGGGATATGTCAAGCGACCTTGAGAGAATGCACCACGTTGGGTTTGTTGTCGCGAGCATTGAAGCGGCGATGCCGGGATTTCTGAAGGCGATGAACGGGCGCTGGGACGGGAAGGTTTTTCACGACCCGGTTCAGTGCGTGAAGGTGGCGTTTTTTTTCACTCCCGGCAGCGATGTCCAGATTGAACTGGTTGAGCCGGCGGGTGAGCGGGATCCGGTGTCCGCGTTTCTGGCCAGGGGCGGCGGCATTCATCATGTCTGTTATGAAGTGGAAGACTGCGACGCGGTGATAGCGCGCATGCGGCAGGAAAAAGCGCTGGTGGTGAAGCGGCCCAAACCGGCGGTGGCTTTTGAGGGGCGGCGCATTGCGTGGATGCTGACGGCGGAAAAGCTGCTGATTGAGTTAGTGGAAACGCGGCTGAAGTAACGGGCATATTATGGAGCGGTGAAGACACCTGTCGCTGCCGAACCTGTTGCCGCGCCTTTGACGCAACTGAACGAAGATGAACAATTTTTCCGCGACTCCGTGCGCCGTTTTGCGCGCGAACGTCTGGCGCCGCATGTCCGGTCGATGGACGAGGCTTCGCAGTTTCGCAAGGATCTTCTCGATGAGATGTTCGAGATGGGCCTGATGGGCATCGACATCAGGGAAGAATATGGCGGCCAGGGCGGGACGTTTTTTCAGTCCGTGCTGGCGATTGAACAACTGGCCAAGGTGGACCCGGCGGCGTCGGTGATTGTGGATGTGCAGAACACGCTGGTTAGCAATGCCATTGAAGCGTGGGGCACCCCGGCGCAGAAGAAAAAGTATTTGAGCCGGCTGGCGGTGGAATGCGTGGGGTCTTATGCGCTGTCGGAACCGGCGGCGGGTTCGGATGCCTTTGCGCTGACCACGCGCGCGCTGGAGCGCGGCGATCATTATGAGATTTCAGGCCGCAAGCTTTGGATTACCAACGCCAATGAGGCGGATATTTTTCTGGTTTTTGCGACGGTTGATCCGGCCGCCGGGTACAAGGGAATTACGTGCTTCCTGATGGAGCGCGGCATGCCCGGATTTACCGTGGGACGCAAGGAGGACAAGCTGGGCATTCGTGCCTCTTCGACGTGCGAACTGGTGTTCGACAGCGTGCCTGTGCCGGCCGAAAATATTCTGGGGCAACGCGGCAAAGGTTATAAAGTGGCGATTGAAACTTTGAACGAAGGGCGCATCGGAATTGGCGCTCAGATGCTGGGACTGGCCGAGGGCGCGCTGGAGCATGCGCTGCAATATGCGCGCGACCGCAAACAATTCGGCCAGCGAATCGGCGATTTTCAGGGCGTGCAATTTGACCTGGCCGAGATGGCGACCCAGGTGGAAGCGGCGCGGCTGCTGGTTTATAACGCGGCCCGGCTGCGCGATGCCCGGCAGCCGTTTATCACCCAGGCCGCGATGGCCAAATATTTTTGCTCCACGATTGCCGAAGAGGTCGCTTCGAAGGCGATTGAGGTGCTGGGCGGGGTCGGCTTTACAAAAGATTACCCGGTGGAGAAATTGTACCGGGATGCCAAAATAGGCCGTATTTACGAGGGAACCAGCAATATGCAGCGGGTGACGATTGCCAAGGCCCTGCTTGAATATGGGCTGGACTCACAAAAAATCGGTCACAATAGGGATTAGCCATGAAGTCCCTATCATTGTTTGCATTGTGCTGTTTATTTGCTGTCTCGGCCAGCGCGGCTGAGATTGGGAAAGATCCGACGCCGGATGAAATTCAGAACATCATCAGGAAATTCACGGATAAGGAAACCGAGTTTGCCAAGGCGCGCGAGCTTTACACATATCGCCAGACCAGCAAGATTTCCGAAGTTTCGCCGCCCGGTGGGAGCTATGAGATTGTGGAAGAGGTCAGCTTTGACAACCGCAACCGGCGCACTTCGCATGTGACTTACGCGCCCGTTCAGTCGCTGCAGAATATTGTGATGACGGGCGAGGATGAGCAGGATCTGCGCAACGTGATGCCGTTTGTCATGACGAACGACACGGCGAGCGAGTATAACGTCGCCTACAAAGGCCGCGAGAAGGTGGATGAAATCAGTTGCTATCTGTTCACGGTGACACCGAAGGTTTTGACGAAAGACCGGAAGCGGTATTTTGACGGCGAGATTTGGGTGGATGATCAGGATCTGCAGATTGTGAAGACCTTCGGGCGCGCGACCGGCGCGCTGCGCCGCGGAGAAGATCAGCAGTTTCCGAAGTTCGAAACTTATCGCGAACAGATTGACGGTAAGTATTGGTTTCCCACGTACACTTATGCCGACGATACGCTGAATTTTAAAGACGGGCAGTCGCAGCGAATCAAGGTTGTGGTGAAGTATGACCATTACAAGAAGTTTGAGTTCAAGACCGACAGCAGCATTCAATATGGCGGCATTGAGAACGACCCGCAGCCCCCGAAACCGCGACCGTAATATGCTCAGAGTCTTCGTCTTCATTGCACTGGCTGGCTTACCGCTTCGGTCCGCGGAGACCGTTGCTCCGGTCGCGCATGTCACTAATTTTGGCGTGGTGAACGAGCATTTATTTCGCGGTGCAGCGCCGTCGGTTGCTGGCTTGTCCGAACTGGGCGCGGCGGGCGTCCGGCTGGTAATTGATCTGCGCGAAACGGGTGCCGCAACGGAGTTTGAAAAGCAGCAGGCGGACAAGCTGGGAATGAAATACGCGAATATTCCCTTTCAGCCGCTGTCGGCGCCCACGCCGACTCAGATTCAGACGGTGCTGAATTTGCTGGCGCAGAACCAGTCGCGGACGGTTTTCGTGCATTGCCGCCGTGGGAAAGACCGGACAGGTACGGTAATTGCCTGTTACCGGATTCAGCACGACGGCTGGGATAACAGCCGGGCGTTGCAGGAGGCGAAGCGGTTCGGAATGAGCCCGGTGGAGGTGGCAATGCGGTCGTTTGTGCTGCACTTTACGCCGCCTATGGGTGCGGGCGAAGCAGCGGCTTCCCGCTGAACCCTAAATCTTCTAAATTGAACCACTTGATGGTACCTTTCAGGTGCTCGCGGGCTGACCGTTGCCTAAACCTTGTGATTTAATGAAGTTGTCCTGCATGACTGAACCCGTATCCACTCCCCCCGGCGTAATTAAGGCGAAAATGAGTGCTGAGCGGAAGCGCCGGAT
>Ga0209208_10010978_pt1 | contig 11661 bp, 5 predicted proteins | sample S1TSphfallax_3_FD_187694 | JGI IMG/M metagenome (GOLD analysis project Ga0209208, IMG submission 187694) | Host-associated microbial communities from peat moss isolated from Minnesota, USA - S1T2_Fd - Sphagnum fallax MG (SPAdes) (version 2) | ecosystem: Host-associated > Plants > Peat moss >...
TTTTCTGATGGGTTGAGTGGAAGGTCTTCTCTAACACAAAAGATTTGTACATACCATGCAGTGGAAGGAGCGATCGGAGTGAACTATGGTCGTGTGGCGGATAACTTGCCGCAGCCGACGGTGGTGGCAAACCTGGTGCAGAGACTAGGCATCAAGCATGTGAAGATTTATGATACGAATGCGACGGTGCTCAGTGCGTTTGCAAACACGGGTATTTCCGTCATCGTTGCTGTCCCAAATAATGAAATCGTTTCTCTCGCAAGCAGTCCTTGTGCCGCTCTCACTTGGGTCCAGACCAATGTCAAGAATTTCTTCCCTGCCACACAAATCACTTACATTGTGGTCGGAAATGAGGTACATAATAAACTATCTCTGTAACAAAACGAAAATACTGGATCCATAACTTGGCAATTTGGGGATTCTCTGGAATTTTATTTTTTATAATACAAGATTCTTAACTTGACAATTTTGGATTTCCGTGGGAAAAAAAAAAGAGATTTGTAACTTTGGCAATTTTGAGGTTTCAAGAAAAAAATTAAAAGTATGCAACTGTTTAAGCAACTATAACAACCCTTTCAAGTTCAATTGATATGCAACTAGGCATATAGGCATCTAGTGATCCTGCTCTAAATTAGGGTATGAACTCTGATGACGTTTTGCAACTCTTTGTTTCTTTAATCAGGTTCTCAGTGGCGACTCGTCAATCTGGCCATCACTTGTACCATCAATCTGGCCATCACTTGTACCAGCCATGCAGCAAATCTACTCAGCTCTCCGCTTTTATAGCTTGGATACCAACATCAAAGTCTCAACGCCACATTCACTGGGGGTGTTGGCAGCTTCATTCCCACCCTCAGTCGGCGTTTTTCAACCTAACATCGCAACATCCATCATGGCTCCTCTTTTGAGTTTTTTGAGCTCCACCCAATCTGCTTTCATGATCGATGCATATCCCTACTTTGCTTATCTGGCTGACGGGGGCCAGAACATTGCACTCAACTATGCCTTGATTGAGCCTGGTGCTGTTGGGTTCACGGATTCGAATTCAGGGCTTCACTATTCATCCTTGATAGACGCCATGCTTGATGCTACCATCTATGCAATGAAGGCTTTGAATTTCAATAACATCCCATTGATCCTCACCGAGAGTGGGTGGCCTTCAGAAGGTGACCCGAATGAAATTGGTGCTAGTGTGGCAAATGCTGAGATCTACAACAACAATTTAGTCAGGCATGTTACTGTTGCACAGCCTTTGGGAACCCCCCTTCGACCTGGGGTCGAAATTGACACCTACATTTTTGCCTTGTTCAACGAGGATCTTAAGCCAGGAGCAACTTCAGAGCGAAATTTTGGTCTTTACTATCCCAATTTGACTCAAGTTTATCCCATCAATCTGAAACCGACTTGTTCTCAGTTTTCAACAAATTTAGCATTAAGTTAGTCATGTTAGGTAGGCTTCAAGTTGAGTGAATGGGCACAGTTGCAGATTCTCAACATATAAACTACTGTTGGAGTTGATCACATCAAAAGCTTGTCTTCCATTGTACTCGAAAGGGAAAGTTTTGAATCAACAATAAGTTAGTTAGTGAATGGCTTGTGGTTTAAGGTTCCAACATTCAACACCCACTGAAGCTTGATGACTAAAGATCATCATGACAGACCTAATGGCTCTCCCCTTTATGGCAAGCCCTAAGGCCAAAAATGTTGGGCTGTTATTAGAAACAGAAAATGAAATAAGCAGCCATAGAACCATCTGTTTTTTACTCTTCTTTCATAAAGACCACAGGTCCTTTAAGGTTTTTCTGAAACAACCAGAATCGACCGGTCGTCTCTTCTGATTTTTTTCAAATAACTGGAACTGATAATTCTCTGGATCTGGAACTCACAACCTGAGTCCTGACAAAGTAAAAACCACTGCTAAACATTCCTCAAAATGTGAGACCAAATGAAAATTACATCCTTGGCTAATCCATTTCTAGTCCTGATCTGATCCTATCCATTCTTAGTCCATCCCCATAATTTTTAGTTATTGTATTTTGCACTACACTCAAAGGTGATCCATTTATGGTCCCCATTCTTCGTTGATCTACTTTTAAGTAGGCAATTTAGATTTTAATACTTTTATCAATTTTGTTAACAAACTTTTATCCTAATCTAGTAACTAGATATAATATAATTTTCATGCTTAGTTGATACATTTTTGAAAGTCATAAAATAGCTGTTGGGAACATCATGGTAAGATCTGATCTATTTCGACTAGTGATAGGTTTTGATGGTCATTGGTAATATCATAGATAAGTTTGAAAAGAGTTTACTAGGATGCAAGGAGTAGGACTACAAGAGATATAGACTTGAAAATAGGGACAAACGTGGAGAATGAGGGATTAAATAGGAGAGGAATATACATAGAAAGGCCAAAAAAAAACAGGAAAAAAAGGCAAAGGGACAAAATGAAGGAAAGAAATAGATGGCAACCTACATGATTTATATTTTAATTAAATTCATGCAATTATCGTGCTATAATTTTGCATAAAATTATGTGTTGTTTGTGTATTAAACATGAACATTCACATATGTTTTTTAAAAAAAATGTTTCATCCATTTGAATATTTAAAATATTGAATACATATGATTTCATTCATATTAACCATAACATAGAATTTATGCGATTTTTGTATGAATTTATGAATTTTGGTAAGTTTGTGATGATTTTTAACTCTAGGAACTTGACAAATGACAAAAGGCCAAGATGATTGAGGGAAAAAGGCAAATTGGATGCTAGAAAAAACATGTGCGATTTTGCACTTGTCATTGAAGAATTGATGTAACCTTGGTTCCTTGAGGAACAATATGAGGCACCAATTATAGCAACAATATCTTAGCCATAAATCATTTGTTGCTAAGCCACAAAATGTAATAAAGTTAAAGGACATATTGTAGAAGTCCAAAAAACCACTAAGGTCTTCTAGCTAGTCTCCTAAGGCAAATTCATAAATGGAAAGGAAGCGGTAGCTAAGTAAACCAAAAATTGGAGCTTAATATGAGGAGGACGAAAAGGTTTAAGTGTAAAAGGACGAGGATGCATGGAGCTATGGAACAACCACCTCTACCTCTAACAACATTTACCATGCGTAGAAACTTTGCATCACACACAAGCAAAAAGGTTATGTTCTCCAATAGTACAAACATAGTGTAATAATGCAAAGGGAGGAAGTGCATGCAAAGAAAGATTGGGATCAATCTTTGTTTCCAACCATAGAATCTTGAACAACCATGTTCACCACGACATTCAACAACAAGTGAATCCTAAACATGTACTTGTGACACCATAAGAGAATATATGCTAGGTTTTTCTATAGGTTTTTGTGCAAGAGGTCTTCAATTCCAAGCTTATAAAAGCATTGGACAATCATTAAAGGAACATTCTAAAGATGCTAGTTCATTGTTTCATGCTCCAAAAACATCAAGTTCATTATTCTATTGGACAAGAGGTGGAACACCATTAAATGGTTGTAAACATGTTCCATGAAATGGCATAGTATGTTATGATGTTGGAAATGTTAGGGTTAAAACTACAATATCAATATATTGAAGCTAATAAGTTGTAGTTAACAATAGAATACCATAATACATTTAAATAAATACAAGGTTTAAAGTAACAATTGAGCTAGCACAAAAAGTTTAGCAAAAGAAGAAGTTAGTTTTGAAATATTAACAATTCAATAAAGGTGCAAATGGGATAACATGAGCCACACTTGCTTATTTAGGGGACTACTTTTGGAAGAAGATTTTTTTTAAAGTCTTCAAAAAAGTCTTTAATTTGTGAAAAAGAAATTTATGTTATTATGTCAAGGTTTATGTAAAAGATTTCAAAATATATGTAATTCTCAAAAGTTTTGAAGTCTACTTATAAGTTTGAACACACACATTACAATGTTTAATGAGTGCTTTTGAAAGCTTTTTATTCATCAAATATTTTTCAAATTAATTCACATGTTCCAATGATATATTATGAATCTTAATATATATAAAAACCTTATACTTTCAACAACAAATTAAATTATCAATCCTAAACGTGAAAAATTAAACATGCATTACATTTATTATGGCTCCTATTAATGTGATTACATTCATAAGGTACATATAGATTTTTATAATGAAAATTAAAGGAAGTATAATTTGGAGCTACATGTAGATGCATTAAAATAGGTTAGGGTGGAAAAGGAGATGTTATAGTTGGAATTGAAACATTAGGATGATAAATATTAGGAGTTGAAAACACATGTTGATGGGAGTTCACCTTAGTGTGTTACATTGACTACACACAACACTAAATGATATCATATTGTAATTGAATAATAGTAACAAATTTTACAAAGTCTAGAAGAATAGTTATGAAGGTGCATGAAGAGGCATTCCCCAATTTTTATATGAGTTCCCATCATAAATTGCATAATATAAAACAAATAGTCTTAAATTTGAGGTAGAATTAACAAGTCCAAGTAGAGAGGTTGTAAAAATGAAAGTAGAAACAACAATAAACATGAAGAAATGAAAGGTGGAAGCATAATGGAGATGGCCTAGGGAGTAGATGAAGTAGCACAATGATAGGAAAAGCTTTTAATAGATTTTCTTATTATCATATATCAAAATCACATACAACAATCAACACATTCATTGCTTATACAATTAGATTCTACATATCATGTGACAACATTAACAACTATAATATTCATAGATTTTGTGACAACATTTGTACCATAAGTTTTTGTGCTAAAGGGGAGGATAATGGCCATACAGCATTCAAGGGGGAGGTTCAATGACAACAACCTAACCCAATAGTAAAAGATTAGACAATTCAAGGTTTGGTGCAGGAATCTATAATTGAAACATTAAGTACTTTATAAAATGTAGTAATTATATTAATAGGTTCAATTTTGTGCTTTGTATTTTCAAGATCTTGAAGAGGGAATCCAAAGTAAAGAAGGGTAATGTTAAGGGTTGGTGAGGACTTACATTGTAATTTTGGACTTATTGGGACAAAAGAAAGGATTTGAATTATGCTTTTGGAGGGAATATTTGAATTAATTTTCTTCCATGAAGGTGTTCATGAGGAGAATATGAAAAGGAAATCATTACTAGGCATAGGACTTCAAAGTAGAAGAGAGGAAGAAGAAGAATTTAAACATGAAAAATTCTTTTCTTGGATTTTGTGTTTAAACTTATATATGTTCATTTTGTTTTAAACAATGAAGAATAATATGAATTTTGTTGCATCCTAATAATAATTGTGTATGTGAAACAATAGGATTATTGTTATAATAGAAGTATATGTCATCTATATTTCATTTTGTAATATTTTAGACATAAAGATTGAAATGTAGATTTTGTGGTAAGAAGTTTCAGTTTAGGAATTGCACAATTTAATGCTTACCAATAATGTTTTGAAACATTGCAAAGTTTAATTGATGGTACCATTAATCCCATTTATTCTTGCATATACTATTGCATATACTACTACATTCTTTGTGGATTTGGACCCTCCATCACATGGGCTTAGTGTAACCTAAACCCCAAATCTATGTCCATCTTAATGGAGAAGTTTGAGACCACTAGAAGAAAAGTGGCAATTTACGACTAGTCCTTGCAATTAGTTTTTAATCACAAATGACATTTGTGACTATAATCCCATTAGTTGTGTTGGAAAAGTTGCATACGACATTAGTCGCAAATGATAATGGACTTTGGATGTAAGAAAAAATTAACAAAATAGACCTTCATCATTTGATTGGCCATATATGTATTGTCATTTACAACTAAAAATTTGCAAATATTTTGGTGAACAATGAGAGCAAACGATGTGTTGCCACATGTGCCATCTATTAATTATTTTAAATATCTTAAATATAAATTTGAAATAATCTAAGACATCTAATTTATATGTTTGGAAAGTTTTTCATTGTGACATGTGGCACAATCAAAATGTGCCATGTTAAATTTGTCCAAAATCAATTTACGTAAGTAGGTGAATATGTAAGTAGGTCAAACAAAATCGGTAAGTAAAAAGGATCTACCTACCTATTTATTTAGACTAGGCACCTACCCACCTACTTAGGTTAGAATCCTAGATATCTATTTAGGTAGGTAGATAAGCAAGTAGTTAAGTTGATAGGCTGGTTAGGGAATTAAGGTAAGTAAGGGGTAGGTATATAATGTTTTTAAAAAATTTGGGTTAAGCTTTTATAATTGACTCGTCCCATATGGCCCATGTTATTTAATTGAAAAATGTAAGAAAAAAACGTATTTATATACTTTTCAAGATGAAAATGGAAGACATAATTTATGGGATAGAATTTGAACTTGGAACTTCATTGTAAATTGTATTGCAACTAGAGAGTTTAGTTGCAAACTACTTACAACTAGAAAGCTTATTACATATCTTTAATCCTTTTTTTTAAAATATATATAATTAAGTAAGTATGTGACTAACTAACTATCTAACTAATTAACTAATGAGAAACCTAGTTATTAATTAATTAATAAACTACCTAATTCAATACTTTAAAAACTAATAGATTAATGACACATAGTAAGTTTTAGTTACATAATCATATATTAATTAACTATTTTAAATATTGGGCAAATTCATGGTAAAGTAGACAACTAAATATCCTTGGCAATCTACTTGACAAGTAGAAAGAAAATAACAACAAAATCCATCATAAACCATTTGTATGTGGAATATTTTTTCTTGAATGATCAAAGACAAAATAGTTCTTCACTATTATGCATTAACTTTCAAACTTCACATTATAAAAGTAGGTTGAAAGTAGATTTTGTAATCTACTTTCATCTACTTTTTACATTGTGGATTTTTGTAAAGTACATGGTAAGTAAGTTTTAACAAATAAAAAGTAGAATAATTTTTTTATGGGGACTTTAATAATACAATTATCTTTATATCCTTATCTAGTATCAATATGTCTCATTGAATTAAATGTGTTAAGGATTCCCAAATCACAATCTTTTGAAATAAATTCTTACAAATGTAATAGAAGGCACCAAGGATATTATATCATATTTCCATCCATTTCAATGTTATTTTATTACATTTATATGCATGATACAAAATAAAAATGGAGACATTTAATTTTTTGGTATACTTTGTCGTGTTTTTTCCCTATTAATAGATAAATAAAAAAGTGTATTCAATTTTAAAATTATTGATTATGCGGTATTATTATCTAGACTTTAAATATTATATATTAATCATAAATATTAAAAATAATAATATAGATGTTACTTATTAAATCAATATTATTTTTGTAAAAAAAATAGAACCATTATACCTAATCCGTCATGTACACGTACGTGTACATCCTAACATGCACCCATATAATAATGAATAAAATACACTTAATACACCATTATAAACTTAGACACCTTGGAGTATGCATAATACAATATGAATCCACATAGGGTTGGGACTCATTTGGCCACATTTGTACCTGATCGGACATAGTTGGGTTTTCTTGGATGAAAACCATGTTAAAAGTTGTCCAATGGAAGAAATAAAAGATCATTAATCACAAATTAATTGTAGTGTAGTTGTAAGCATAACCAAATGCAAAACATAGTTGTAGAAATAACCAATGATAGTCATAACCAACAAATAGTTACAAATAATCACAAATTGATTGGTTACAAAAATCCAATTTTCTTCTAATGGACAAACATGAAATATTTGCAACACTAATGATGAAAGCATTGAGCATATGACATGCACTATGCAAGTGGATTCAAAACAATGTTTAGATCTAATGTGGGCACACATCCAAATTAAAGTTGGCAAAATGAATAAGTTTAAAAGTAGTAACTTTAATACTTTTAGGAAGAGTTATTAGTGAGGATGAGTTCAAAGCAAAAATTAATTAACAGATTTTAAACCTATAAAAATAGAAATCTCCATCCCATCCATGGTTAATAAGATTGGGCATTTGTTCACCTATGACTTGAAATCTAAAGACCATTCAACATCTATGCGAAATGTTTGTAAACATAGTTGTGGTTCTAAACAAAACTATGTATTTAAGTTTTTTGGAATCAAACCTTCTCATCAATTGTCTCCATTTCCTTTTCAATCCACCAATCTACCACTCCATTTACATTATGTACACATCAACAACCACAATCTTGTTCATTGATACGTTGTTTTGTGCCCATTAAACTAAACTTTGTGGGCCACATCATTGTAAGGGCGCAATGACAATCAAATGAGCCAACAGTGACAAAGGATTTAAGGACTAGAATCCTTTTTTGGTCATTTTCACTTTATCATATAAAGGACTTTTGGGATGAAGTCTTTTACAATATGTTACTAAAAAAACATATAATTTTTTCAATACATCACATGTTTTGTATTAACTTTTCATGAATAACTAAGAATTTTTAAAAAGTGTATAGTTCTACCAAATTCTATGTTTTGTTTTGAAAAACTATTTTAATTTCGAATTGTATGAAAATATTTTTATTATTTAATGCTTTATTTTATTGTTTCATAAACTACAACTTTGTTTTAGATGTCATGTACATTACACTCCATTTATAGTTGGTAAAGGACTTTTGAAATTTTAAATTATGTTCAATAGATTTTTAGTTTATAAAACTTTAAAATTTCACAACTTTCAAATTGTGAGTGTTTTTTGAATGTGGATAATCAATTAATATCATTTCAATTTTTTTCTCATCAAAATTCCTTTATAAAGAAAGTCTTTAGCTTAATAATTTGTAAAATTGACTATTTTTTATGCAATTGTTGTTCAAGTCTTTTATTAAAACCAAAACCCCAAAAAAAAAAAATTGAATTTTTTGAATTTTTTTTGGAATTCTTCAACATTCATATTAGTCATTTGACACTACATTCCATGATTAGCATGGCATTAAAGTGGCACCACAAAAATATATTTAACAAAATTACAGTTTTTGTAAAGTTTTGGCAATCACCTAACATGTTTTTTGACTCGTTTGATTGTGACTACACACGTAGGGTTTATGGATCTTCATGACCATGCCATCAATGAGCCCATTGCGACCTTAGAATTATAGTAAGGTGATGCCCAACACAATTTATTCTTATATTATGGGCCACTGGAATTGATCCCCAACTACATCATTGATGTAAAATGCTTTAAGGATGGCATTATCACAAACAAGACTATTCAACTAATTCCGTAAAAAATGCATCATAAATGTCAATATTGTCATGTTTCATGTACAAAATGAACTACAAAAAACACTATTTTATCAATTTTGAAAAACACCTTGTTCAAATGTGGTGATCACATATAAACCCATATTGTAATTTGAAACTTTAAAACCAAAACTTTAACCCAAACCCCTAAAACTAAAACTCTAACCTTCACCTTTAAAAATAAAACCTTAAACAAAAACCTTAAAACTAAAACCTTAATCCTCAAACCCTACTTCAAATGCTAAATCTAACGCCCCTAAAACTAAAACCCTAATCTTAACACTTAAAACTACAACCCTAACTTTAATCGTAAAACTAAAATTGTAATGCTAACTCCAAATCACCAAAGCTATAATCCAAACCTTAAAACCAAATCCTTAATCCAAACCCAAATCAAAATCCTAAAACCAAAAGTTTAAATTCAAGATTTCAAGGTGTTGTTCACTTGTAGATTGTGTGTGGCACGTAATGGTGGGTACCATTAGTAACATCAACTCATCAAGTTTGACGAAAGTGAAATTCATCAAAATTTTAAACAACCTTTGTGTTGTTCACATAACAGGGAGCACATTTGAACTCTTACATCGAAATCCATTAACTAGCCCAACAAAACATGTACACCAAAATCTCATTATTCTTATGCATGCATGTTCAAACTAAACACAATGTATAGATTCAAATTCAAAAATAACAAGACAAACTCTCATGCATGTTATTAAAAATGAACAAAAATACAAAAGATTCAAACTCATCTCCTTATATAGATGAAATGATTTTTGCGAATAACTAAAGTAGTTACCTAACTAAGTAGGAATTGATATACTAACTAATAATTAATTAGTGAACATTTATATAAATTATAATTTAACATATATAAATATAAAATTGATAAAGAGTTAAAATTATATTTCTCATAAAGTTAAAACCATGGCATGAAGATGAAGCCATGATCTCCAAATTTAAAAACCCCTCCACAAATGAGAAATGGAAAAGAAAAAGTAAGTGAAATGTGTTCCCTCTTATGTAGTCACCACCCATTAAACAAAGCTTATGGGTTTAAAGCTAGAGTCATAGTTTTACCTTTTTGCAAAAGGGTTGAATATAAAATTTGGATTGTATTTTTGGTTTTGAGGTTTAAGAATAAGGATCGGGATTAAAGGTTTGGATTATGATTTTGCAATAAAAAATTTGTAACCCCTATACACCTAAATAGGCCCTATGTAGCACCCAAGGTAGCCCTTCACCCATAAGTTTTTATGTCTAGTCTTCTAAATACCCCTTAGGTAGCAAATTGACCCTTAAATTGTCCCAAAATAATTTTTACATAACCCCTGAATAGCACCTTTAACATAGAAAGTTGTTAGGTAGTTTCTTAAATAATTTTCAAGTAGCCCCAAGATAGCCTCATATGGAACCCCACAAAATATCCCCTAATTTAGGAAGTCTTTAGATAGGAACTTAAATTCCCTTCTAGATAGTCCTAAAATAGCCTAAAATAGCCCAATATAACCCCTAAGGTAACTTAAAAATAACCCCAATATAGTTCTATAAGGAGCCTTTAACTTAAAAAGTCGTTAGATAAACAGGCCCAAATAGTTCCTTAGGTGAATAAGTGACCCATGGGTAGATAGATAGGTGACCTATGGGTAAATAAGTAGCTGATTAATTCTTGGGTAGGTAGATAGGTAACCCCTAGGTAGATAGGTTGGTAGGTAGCCTATGGGTAAGTAGATAGGTACTTCATAAGTAAGAAGTTAAGTCTTTTTAAACTTGTTGAACCCTACTAGGTAGCCCTTATTTGGTAATCCTAGTCTATGGTCATGAAGGTAAACCGTAGTGTGGTTATCTTTGGAGGACTTTATCTTGTGCTTATCTTGTTGCTGCACTTTCTGGATAGCTCAAAAAGGGGGAATAAGTGGGACACTCCGGATCAAAATGAGGCTGAATTTGAATATTACTTTACGGATAACTTTCTTATGTCACATTTTTGTACACTTTTAATAATATAAATTTCAAAATTTTATTTTTGTTAAATTGACCCTTTTATGGGAAATCTTACTTGAGATGATCACTAATGATTCCAAAATTTGGAGAAAATTAGGTCACATTTTGACACACTTTAAAAAGTTTTGTGACAGTTTTTCATTAGTTTTCGAGAGTTTGTCTAAACAGTTCTCTACAAACTTTTCATCAATTGACAAGAGATCTTGTTTTGGCATAATCACAAATAATACTCCCCAATCCATACAACACAAATTGCACCCACAAACAACGAGAAAAAATAAAACTCTGTTTTTCAGATGGAGAAACCCAAGAAGGAAGCACCCTATGTAGACAGGAAACTTTTTTTTCATTGTATTTGTGTCCCATAACTAACTCATGGTGGTCAACCATGAGCTTTGCATCCACAT
>Ga0209208_10010980_pt1 | contig 11658 bp, 6 predicted proteins | sample S1TSphfallax_3_FD_187694 | JGI IMG/M metagenome (GOLD analysis project Ga0209208, IMG submission 187694) | Host-associated microbial communities from peat moss isolated from Minnesota, USA - S1T2_Fd - Sphagnum fallax MG (SPAdes) (version 2) | ecosystem: Host-associated > Plants > Peat moss >...
CGCACAGGACCTGCAGGGACTCTCCCGTGGCCAGCAGGGGATGCAGCAGTTGATTAGAAAATGAAAACGGTTTCCCGTTGCTGACAGGTCGCCCGTTGTTTCACCGCCCTGTCCCTTCCCCCACCCCTCAAAACTTCCGTCACAGACAGACGGACGTAGTGAATTTATATATAAGATGATGATAATTTTGTTCCAACTGAAATGACTTGTGGCTGTGATGTAGATGAATGTTTCAATAACAAAAACAGATTCGTCTATACAATTGGCACCGATATCTACCTAGCATGCATAACAAGCATCACCTCACCTACATAGTAACCATTTACATTCCTTACCTACTTACCTAATATACTTACTACCGTCATACCTTAGGGGGCTTCAGCATAAAATTAAATGTTTTTAATTTGTTGAAATTTCGAAAAAGTTGTTTGAAATGTAAAAGTTTGATCTTTGGTCGTCTTAAGAGAGGATACTAAATATGGGTCCACCTGATCACTAAAACAATTCAATTTTTTTGAAATAAATGTACCTTACAATAACTTTATTTCTCATTTTGAAAAACTAACAAAATGAAGGTTACATACTAAACTAAAAATATATATTCAATAAATTTATAATACAAATTTAATCTTGAAACTTGGTCACCACTAAGTTAGTATTGAAAACCTTCAAATTCAAAGAAGTTGCACAGTTAATAAAATTCAAATTTCATAATAGGCAAATAAACTTTATTGAACATTTCATATAAAAGTGAACATGTTGGCCACTAGGTTGTTAAACGCAGAGGAGTTTGCCCAGATTTTTTATACAATTTTTGAAAATAATAAACAAGTTATCACAAATGAAAAATTCACAGTTTGAAAGTGTAATTATTCTAGAAGTTTTGGAATATTATTCACATTTTCAAACAAAAACAAATCAATCCAAAAACTTTTATAACATCAACATTTGAAGAATTTCTAACACATCCTCAAATTTCATACAAGACCAAATTTCAATTTTTTTTAAATTAATGTCATGGAAAGGAAATGTTCCACTCTAATTATTCCAAACATGCAAACATTCCCTTGTAGAACAACACAATGTGGGAAATAACACAACACAACATTCACCTTGAAAATCAAAATTTTTTTACAATCTAGCAACCTACAAACATAGACATTGACACATTCAAATGTCTTTGATGATTGCATCTTCCCCCAAGGAAACATTGAACAACAACAATATGATGTGTCAGCAAAAATGTGACAACTATATACACATAAAAATATCAATTGATTAGAAAATGACAAAGTGTTCTACAATTGATAAAAAAATCGCCTTATGGACACCAAGCCATTGAAATTAGCAAGGATGAAAAAATATAAACAATTGGCCAACACATGATTAATACAATTGATAATTTGAAATGCTTAAACATTTAAAGACAAAAAACATGGTGGCCACCAAAAAAATATTGAAGGAAGATCAATTTTAAAACCTTTTTTTGAAATATTATTTATAAAAAATAATGCATGCATAGTAGATTTTTAAGATTCAGTTGCAATTTCAACATATAATTTGGTAGATATATGTCACAATAATCATTTTTTAAAAATTATAATTAAAATAACAACAAATATATTACATCTTCTTTTTTTTCAATTTTGCATTTATATAGTATGTTGCTCATCATTACAACTCTCAAATAACATTTTGTAATGAAGATGATTGCAACTTATACTGTTATTACTCCCAAAGGGATTGCATCTTACATAAGTTTGAACATTAAATCTAGATGAACCAAGCAACACCAAGTCATGAAATACAATTACGAACAATTCATGAGATATATCATAATGCAATATGGCACTATAGGAATCATTAAATATGGATTTATATGGCACATGATCTCAAACAAAGTGTAGTGCCAAGCATATGGGAAGACAACACAATAATAACTAATACAACTAGTCTTCACCTTGTGGGCACCAAGCATATGTGACAACAACATAGGAACAATTTATCCAACTAATCCTCGCCTTATGGCCACAATAATTAAACCTAGGAAAAATTCAATGCATAATTTAATAATGCAATTTGACCATGTTCAAGGGAAACAAAAAAACAAGCTAAATTGCAAATAGATTTGTATTAATTAAATTCACCACATTTTTTGCAATTCAGGAAACCTTAATCACATTTTTACATACAAGTTGGTACATTAAGGGATCACATTCCAATTGATTTTTTTCCAATAAGTTATGTACATTAGTCGATTACATATATTTCATTTCATTAATATTTACCCAAAGTTAACAGTGATAATTTTTCATCATTTAAATTATAAAGGGCTCAATGTTTCCGCAAGTTCAATATTCCAAATTTTCTCACAAAGCTCTTCCTTGAGGTCACATTCATTTCTAGTTCTATCTTCCATGTTGACTAATGAGGTTATTGATGTGTGCACAACTAACAAATTCAAAGAAGGATGCATGTCATCATTAGCTTACACGTGAACCAAAATGGGTCCCTTTCCTTTTTTTTTTAACCATTGATTATTTTGCATTGAATATTTTTGTTTTTGGAAGCTCATTTTTTATTGTTGGACAACTTGGTGGATTTTTTATCTCTATTCACATTACTTCACTTGCTTTTGTCGATTGGAAGCAAACATAGAAAAATTTCGCTAACCTTTATATTGTCTTCCCTTATGTTTTCGTCATCTTCCTTCCCTTCCAAATTGATGTCTTCACTCATTTGAATGCTAATTAATGTCATACAAAGAACATTGACTCATGTTAGTTACCACATCTTATGACACCATTCCAAAAAACATATGAAGACATATCGAAAAGATGATATTGCAATTATTCCTTCAAGATCATGCAAGATGATCTTAAAAACTTAAATTTTTTTTCCTATGTTTATAAGAGGATCTAAAATGAGAAACCCAACAACTGAATTAGCAAGAATATCAAAACTTTAAAAAATAAATGACTATTTTTTTCATCTTGGACTTACCAGGAAAAAACAGGTCACAACTCCACCAGCAAAAATGTTCATGCATACCATCTCACTACTCAATGTTGGCTCCAAAATTCTTGATAATGCCTCCAAGCATATCTCATTGTAGTGTAGTTAATAATTTTTAGAAAACATTGAAACTATGTTTTCAATGAATGACGATGGTTTCTTATTCCCCAAAAAATCAGCCTAGACCAACTTCCCAATCCTCCAAATGAATAGGTACACATAAAAGAAGACATGTTCTATCATTGTTAAAGAACTCAAAAACTTTGCTCTTGCTGCCATGTATTGTCCAATTTTGAATCTCAATTTGATGACATAAATGGATTTCATGACAATTAACAAGAAAAACTTGAATGATTCACTATCACACAAATAGACCACTATCTTGAAAATTACCTTTAATTTGAGTAGCATATTTAAAAAGGACTCCCAATATAAGCCTTTCCAGACAATAGGCATCTTCTTTGTTGTGTTTGTGGTTGAAACGACAATGAAAGTATTCATGGTTTCATCTTGCATAAATGATATTGATTCCCTTTTGTCAATTACATCCAAAAGTTCCACCATGTCATTGATTCTATCATAGGTCTATAATGTGTATCCAAACGAATGGCCTCTTTAACAATTGTTTCTACAATTGTGTTCTAAATCTACTTTTCTAGAATAATTATAAATCATGTAGGTGGAGCTTTGTTAGAGGGGTTCAACTTCATATTTTTGTTATAAAACTCTTCATTGAACTCTAAATCCAAATTGAAAAGAACATATTATTGAACTTGTGCTTGACCTTCTTTTCATGCTAATACCCATCAAAATATAGCTTCTAGTTGTTGGTTGTTGGTTTCGGGGATTCAAAATATCATAATCTCATTTTGAATCATGGCCATCCTTTTCAAAACTTTTGTGAACTCATACAAGACTTGAGGTTGGGTCTCCTTCCCCCCTTGGCAAAATGATCATGTATTGTCATTGTTCTAGTAATGAGTCCTTTTGTTAGCTTCTCAAGCCACTTTTCCTTTAGGTTGGAAAGGCAACGAAATGCTGATTTTTTTATCAACTTGGGAGGACAAACTAGTACCTTTCCCATTCCAACAAAATTGTTTCCCAAAGCTTGAAAATAGGGTCCAACAAAAAAAAATGCTTGTGCTTATTTGGCGGAGTTGACATTGAACACTAATTTCATCCTTTCCTGAATTTTTACACATTTACTTGGGATATTAACATCATTAAAATGTTGAAAACTCAAAATTGTGGGTTAATTATTTAGGGAGGTGAAATTCAAACACACTCAAAAACTAAAACAGATCCTTTTATTTCTTGTTGTGAGGCAACGACCAATATATAATAAGTAGTAGTCTTTCATAGGCATTCCAAATTCAATGGGCATGTGCAAGGTTTTTTCAATATGACGATTTGTTTCACAAGTTACAATCCTTGTTATTCAAAAAAATTGACATGCTACAAATCTTCACAAAGTTTATGTCTTAGACCACCATAATCTCAAATTCATTATACATATTCTTCACTTGTTGGGTGGTGTTGTAATCGTCCATAACCTCCTATATATAGCCACAATTTGTTTCATGGCATTATATCTTATGTTTCTCAAAATATTTAGGAAACTTCAATCAAGAAAACCAAAATTGAAATGATTCGCCTTTGTTGCAATAATCATGTGCTACCCACCACCAATAAGAAACTCCAACTCTTGGATTTCCTCCCACTTCATTGGGGCAAGCAAAAGAATGTCATTTGGTTTTTTTGAATCTTTTGGAATTGCGAAAATTGAAACCTTCATGTGAAACTTGTTGTAACAAATAATACAATTTTTTATTTTGTTTGTGTGGGGCCCTAGACAAGGGATGATATATGATATCTAGTGCTGGTTTTTTAAATTTTGTGATGGGCAATAGAATGTCTTTCACAAGGGTGAATCCTAATGGAAAAGAACTAAAATACTCATCACTTATTGTTTCATCCTTAAGTTGACATTCCACAATGTCAAACCCTTTTTCATCCTTTACCAAGACAAGATTTTAAAATATTTTAAAAAAATTCCTTGGCCTTAGTCATCTCCTTTCATGGCTTCTTTGTTGGCCTACATCCGTTCGATATGCATAACCCATCCAATAATTTATATATTTAAGATTCTTGTTGGAAATTGAAACTTTTCACGAGAAATCACCTAACGGCCGCTAGGCCATTTCCATTCAAAATTAATCTTGGAAATCAACATGTAGTCGCTAAGTGATTTCTAACACAAGGCCATTTCCATTCAAAATTAATCTTGGAAATCAGCATGTAGTCGCTAAGTGATTTCTAACACAAAATTTGACTAAAATCAACTAACAACTGTTGGGCAATCCCTAACACAAGTTGTTGATAGAAATCGCTTGTTGGTTGCTAAACAATTTCCAACACAAATTATTCATTAAAATTAGTTGGTGGCTACCAACTAATTTCCATTACAAATTGTTCATGTAAATCACCTAGCAATTGTTAGATGATTTCCATTAAGGAGTGGTGAATATGTATGTTGCTTGGGTTGCCATCTTGTTTTTGTTGGTGTTTGGTTCTTATGGAATATCGTAGTTTAGGAGTTGTATAGTGAGTAGACAATCAACTTACATTCATTCAAGTAATAGTAATGTTAAATAAATTTAGAAAATTTTAATGTAGGGAGTTTTATATGCTTTCATGTGCTTAAGGTTGAATGCACATTAAGGTGACTCATTTTTTGAGTCATAGTGCCCATTTCTATAGAATTCCTTTTCTTTAGACACCTATAACAAATAATAAAACTTATCATCTTGAAAATTTGAAATCAATTATACATTAAAAACTTGGTTATGAAAATACCTATATAATTATTTCTCAATAAAAATACCCCCGCTTTTCACAAATGATTTTTGAAATATAAAAATATGGACTAGTCAATAAATTAAAATGATACAAAATAAAAATGTTCATATTGAATCCCATTCCAAATTATCTATAGTGACTCAATATATGGTGTAACATCGAATAACAACTTTTTATGTGAAAATGTTCCCTAAAAAATCATAGCCAAATTTTAATTAGTGACTTTAAAATGGTCAAAATTGAACCATATTTTCATAAGTTTCATAGTTCTTTCTTTCCCTTAAATTTCAATTTTTTTTTCTAGGGGTATATTTGGAATATGTAGTTGGGTTCATATTAATATGAACTTTATTGTTTTTGATAAATGGATTTTATTACCATTGAACCCATGATATTTATTTAAAAAATTCAATATTTTAACATTGTAAAATAGACTTTTGTGAACTCTCGTTTTTTCAAAAAATGAGTCACTTTAGAGTATAAACACCCCTAATTAGTTATAGATGTTGACAATGATTAGAATTGAAAGTAAAAACACTTATTTGTTGAATTAAAAGCATTGGGAACACTAAGAGAAACATTGATTACACATATTCATGTAGACAAACAAAAACATGAAAATCATAATTTTTTTCACACAAGCATAGACATTTGGATAAGGGGATTGAATTTTTGGCGGATTGTAAAATATTGATGAATTGCATCATGTGAGGCAACAATTAAAATAGAAACAATGACAGGCACAAGATGTTGTTTTAAGGATGGAAGCAATCCTTGACAAACATAGTTGCATACCAATCAGAAGCATATACAAGGTTGCTAAGAGAGACATATAAATTGACACATCTATGAAGATATTTACTTAATATCTCAGACATAAAACGAAACATGAAATTTCATATAAAGACCAGGCACCTAATTGCATACAAACATAAACAGGAACATTCATAATGATACAAATATGTACACACATTCACACACAAACATAATGCTTGAGAAACAAAGAGGTAGATTCAGACACGCAGACATGCACATACAGAACCTAGAGATAGACACCTAAACCCATGAAAAACATTGTGCTGAAATGACACAAGATCATCATATTCATCATGCCTTGAACATGTGCATAACGTTATCTTAATTTAATTATGTCCTTAAGATTTTATCCTGTCTACCTAATTCTATTTGGATGAACATGATGTAAGGACACAAAGAGGGTTGTTTCTTTTGTTGAAGCACCCTGAACAGTAACACTATGTGACGTTAATTTCCTGGAGGATTAAGGTGCATTTGTTGCATTATAGGAGGAGCCAATAGCAATCACAGTTTGAAACCATGTACAATCACATTACACAAAAAATTATAGATGGCTCCCCATGTATTTTAGTAGGGAAGAGGGGTCAAAGGTAGGTAAGGTCAGTAGATAGGAAGAGGAGAAAAGAAATAAGAAAAGTGAAAAAGAAAAGAAAGAAAACTTTTAAAAGAAGGGAATTTTGTTTTTTTCCCCCATAAATTGACCCAAAACCCAACCAATGCTAGTTGGGTTTCATGCCACCGAAACCCATAATGAGTTTTTCCCAACTGGTGCATTGGTGGGTGCTGGTTCACTCTGGCCGTTCAAAAGTGGATAGGTAGCAGACAACAGTTGTACAAGCACAAAACATTCAGAAAATATGTGGCCAGGGTGAATGGACACCTACACTGGTACCTTCACCTTCTTCAGTGAGGCCTTTAGTGGCTGTATTTAACCTAGGATACGACAAATGTGATGTCAGAGACCCTGAGTTGGTCTTAGAACATGATAGTTATAGTGTCTAGAAACATAGAACATGATAGTTATTGTGTCTAGAAACAACCAAAATAATTTGGGGTTCTTAACTTGGTAAAAGTGTAGGTGCTGGTTCACCGAGGGCAAAATACATCAGCTCGATAAATGTGAAAGAGTGTTTTTTCGTCTTTTTCTTTTCTTTTGAAACACAACAGCAGACCTGACCAGAGAAGCAGTTGGCATATCCAAGCCAAGCTCCTTGAGCCAAGGGCCAGCAGGAGTCTCACCTGCACACCACTGGGTTCAAACCCATGACCTTCTTCAGGTCATCCCACCATTCCAGAATGGGCCATAGTATGTACGAGTGAGCCACAGCCCTTGAATGAGCACAGGTGAAGAGGTTTTGAATCATTACCTCCTAACTGAATGTATTAAGATCACCGTCCTTGTATTTTGAATGCTGGTAAAGATCAATTTCAGAGTGTATATAGTACCCTGCTACCTTGGCAGCTTTGACACTAATTATATTATATTCAGTAATTTAAAAAAAATGTGAATTCAAATAAAAATATTTTTGTGAAGGAAAATATTGAAACTCAAAGAAAATTCTACTTATTCAAATGAAAATTTCAAAACTAATTAATTATTCTACAGACATGTGTCAAAGCTGCCAAGGTACTACAGGATACATGTGCCTCAGCAACTGAAAAAGCAGGTGTACACTGTACAGTTAGAACTTTGGGCCCTCCTACGTACTATTCATCAGTGATCACAGTGCTAGAAAATGGAGAGGCGCAGGGAGCTGATAAATTGTGTACAGAGAGTATTATTCATCTGCACACACACATTCTTGAAATCTTTCATTTGGATCTTCTTCACATCTCTCACTCTTGAGTGCCGGAACAATGTCAGAAATCTGCAGCAAACTTACTTGGTCAAGTGTGACTTTGAAACCCTGAAATCTCTCAGTGAGTTTTCTGGACAAAAAATGTCTCAGGGAGAGTTCTTAGTGGTCCTGGAGTCTAATAACTAATTCTTTGTGTGCACCTAGTAGATAACTTAGATAGATCAAAACCAAGCCTAAATTTATCCTGTGTATTTATGGAACCTCACACAACATATTCTTCTTCTTAACAAATAGGCATTGTACAGATTTGTAAGGTCCTGATCAGTGTGGGGGGCAGGTATTTGTTATTTTTGGTAATAGTTGGGTTCAGGTGTTTGAAAATAAAAAATTCAAAAAATCGCTCAGGTCCAACTCTTTTCTTTTTCTGCAGATTCAAAGAATCACCTGGGTCCAGGTCTTAGAAACTCAAAGAAGGACAATTATGAGGTGGGGACACAGATTAGAGTATGTGATTAACCACATACAAGGCTCGATTCTTTAACAAAACTTCAGACAGGCACAAAGAAGTTCCTTTGTCAGGGTTTTTGAAAGGCCCCCTTCAAAACACATGTCAGGTTTTTAACAATGTCCTGCAAGGTTGGGTCTTTGCCAGGTTTTAAGACTTTGACAAATAATCTTAAATTTTCTAAGCTTACAAGGCAAGGGTTTTTTTTTTGCAATCTGAAGATAGCACAATTACAAGTTATAAAGGCAAAGTGCAAAACAAGATAAAATCTCTTGTCATGGTTGCCATTAAAAATTTTACTCAAACTATTGGTTAACCCAATTGTGGCTTCCTCTGAGTATGAAAAGGTTATTGATCTGGGTGTTGGAGAGACACCCCGCAATATTATTTTCCCTGGGTTGGGTACAGTTACGAATATTTGAAGTTTTTAAATCATTGATTATGAGACGAGACAACGGTTAACTTTCAGAAAATGCTGAGTAGGAAGAGGGTCTGAGTTTTTTTTAAAGTAAGACTTGGTGGGCATATATGCATATACCCAGTCTAATACCCCAATAATACCTAGCACAGAAAGAAATACCCATCCAACATTGGTCCTACCCAGATTTGGAAAATCAGGATATCCACCTCGAATATTCAGTCAAATATCAAAAATGATATCCAATGATATCATTATGAGTGATACCCAGGTTGATATCCGGAACCTTGATATCCAAAAACTATGTTGGATATAAAAATGTTGATATTCGACTTGGATATCAGATCCAAGGCCGGATATCAAGGTTAGTAGTTACTAAGTAGGTTAAGTTATCAATTAGGTTAGGTTCAAAATCAATTGGAATGTGATCCCTTAATGTACCAACTTGTATGTAAAAATGTGATTCAGGTTTCTTGAATTGAAAAAAAATGGTGAATTTAACTAATACAAATATATTTGCAATTCAGCTTGTTTTTTTTTTCCTTGAAATGGTCAAATTGCATTATTAATTATGCACTAAGTTCTTCTTAGGTTTAATTATTGCAATCGCAAGGTGAGGATTAATTAGATTAATTGTTCCTATGTTGTTGTCACATATGCATGGCGAGCACAAGGTGAGGATTAGTTGGATTAATTGTTCCTATGTTGTCGTCACATATGCATGGCGGCCACAAGCTGAAGATTAGTTGGATTAATTGTTCCTATGTTGTTGTCACATATGCATGGTGGCTACAAGGTGAGGATTAGTTGGATTAATTGTTCCTATGTTGTCATCACATATGCATGGCGGCCACAAGGTGAGGATTATTTATTACTGGGTTGTCTTTCCATATGCTTGGCATTACACTTTCATAGATCATGTGCCATATAAATCCATATTAATGATTCCTATAATGCCATATTTTTACAATCATTTGATGGTTCTCGTTGTGATACATCTCATGAATTTTTCACAATTGTATTTCCTTACTTGGTGTTGCTTGTTTTGTCTAGATCTAATGTTCAAACTTATGTAAGATGCAATCCTTTTGGGAGCATTAGTAGAATAAGTTATAGTGATTAGGTTACAATTTTTTTCTTGTGAAGCTAATGTGGCATTTGCTTGTGCACCATTCTCTAATTTTTTGGAGCATGTTCAATGCATGTTTTCCTAAGGGTATAATTGGGTGCATATTTTGAATTCTTTTAAAGACTTGAACTAACTCCATGTTGTTTGTGTGTGCAAATGTTGGTATTGATTGAAATGTCTTGTCCTTTATTGATCCTAACCCTTTTCTTGGAGTTCAACAAATTCCTTTCTTAATGTTTCTTAACTTGTGTTCTTTAGTAGCAACTATTCTTATTCTTGTGCATCCTTTCCTAGTTTGAATGTTACCAATGTTCCTCAAATTATATTGTTTTTATTGCTCTTCAAAGGAATTTGACTTTCCTTGGTTCAAACCTCTTGTTGCTCCTCATCTAGTGACCCTCTTGATGCTCTTATTGTTCCATCATTGATGTTCTTTAGTTAGTGACCCTGCTCTTGTTCTTGTTGATCCATTACTACTTCTTAATTAATGACCCTCCTAATGCTCTTACTGTTCCATTGTTGTTATTCCTCAATTGGTGCAACTATCATAATGTTATTATTGTTCCACTCTTGTTACTTTCTATTGGCAACCCTCTTCATGTTCTTGTTATTCCTCTTTCATATTCTTTAGTAGTAACAGCTTCTCCTCCTTATTCATCCTCTACAATCAATGTTATTCCTCCTAATCCTTTGTTCATCCTCATCAACAATAGCTCCTCCTTTAGATCCTCTTATTATCCTTAACAGTAGTAGTTCCTCCTCTTGATCCTTTTGTTCATCCTTAGTAGCTATTGTTGTTCTTCATGATCTTGTTCATTTTTAGCAGCTATTGTTCCTCTTGATCCTTTTATTCATCCTTAGCAGTTGTTGTTGCTCCTCTTTATCCTTTTGTTAATCTTGAACAACTATTGTTGATCTTCTTTATCCTTTTGTTCATACTTAACAACTACTATTCCTCCTAATCCTCTTGTTCATCCTCAACAATTGTTTTTCTTCATGATCTTTTTATTCAGCTTGAATAACCCAACCCCATGATGTTATTTTTCCTCCTATTTTATTTCATTGAACATTAGACCCCCCCTAAGTTCTAATAACTTCAATTATGTGTTTGAGGTTA
>Ga0209208_10010982_pt1 | contig 11658 bp, 7 predicted proteins | sample S1TSphfallax_3_FD_187694 | JGI IMG/M metagenome (GOLD analysis project Ga0209208, IMG submission 187694) | Host-associated microbial communities from peat moss isolated from Minnesota, USA - S1T2_Fd - Sphagnum fallax MG (SPAdes) (version 2) | ecosystem: Host-associated > Plants > Peat moss >...
CTACCTAGGTACCTACCAACTTAATATTAATATTTTAATATTTTTCTTCTTAATGCCACGTGGCATACTTACATTGGGCCACATGTCATAATATAAGATCATCCAAGTATTAGAATTGAACGTCCTAGATTATTTCAAAATAATATTAATAATATTTTAAATAATCAAATATTAAAACACATGGCAACACATCATTTGCCCTTAATTGTTACCAAAATAGTTGCATCTTAGTCGCGTGTGACAATATGTATACAATGTAGTCAAAGGATGGAATGTATTTGTTGACTTTTTTTTCATACAATACCTTTTGTCATTTGCGACTAATTTATCACATGCAACTTGTCTTAAGCGACTACAGGGATTTTAGTTGCAAAATGTCTCTTGCAACTAAAATCTAGTTACAAACACTAGTCGAAAATACACAATTTTCTTCTAGTGTCATGTTCAAAGGTCTAAGAATAAATATGCAATAGAATGTTCTTTGTCAAGTTTCATTTTTCATGTATGTGCAATCACAAAAAATCATCAATATGTGATTTAAATATGTACTTGATTTCTATATTAATTTAATTGATTTATAACGAAAGACACCTTTGTCACACACTTGGAAATATATGTCCTTGACAAAAGACATACAATGTTGACACAAAAGGAGCCAAGGATAGTATAAATCGTTGTATACATAACATTTTTCACACCAATAAAACATTGATGTATAAAGTCATTTACCCCTAAAATTTAACCATAAATGATACGAAGAATTGATTAAAATTTTGACGCTTAACACATAAACTAATAAGTATTTGGCTATGACAACAACTACAAATTGATAGTCTAATATTTGATAAACATAATCATCAAGACCATTTTGGACTTCATTACATGCCATCACAAATTTATAGGTCTCATGGGTTTGTTCCAAATCCATGTGAAATATGTTATTTCATGGGTTTGTATCATTTAAACATGAATGTCATGCATTATTTAAACACAAAAGTTGTGTGCATGACTTTCATGTGTAAACAATGTGAATATACATACAACATCCATGTCTAAATAATATGAACATACATATGACATTTGTGTTTAAACAATGCACATGACATTGATGTTCAAACAATACAATTAGATGAATGACATTTGTGTCTATTCCATATAAAACTATGAAAAGCAAATTTCGCACAACTATTATTGCCAATTCATGACCCATGAAGTCTATGATGGCAATGTTGTAACTACCTCATCCCCTGGAATTTCATAACCAACAACCACACATTTATGTATTTATAATGTTTCTACCATCCACTAATCTTGCACTAATGGAAACAAGTATTTTTAATACAACCATGTTAACAATATAAAAATTGGGCTATTAATTTTCAAGAACAATTTTCAAGAATGCATTTAATGAACCCTTACAATTTTCCTATATGTATATTTAACAAGTAACTCCCTTCTATGCCACCTATCATCATGCCATAAACAAAAATATAATGTTATAAGGAAAATATCTGGCGAGGGGAATTAACATTGCAAAACCTCCCAAATTTTTTATATTTCCAATTGCTTTCATGTCAAAAATGTGTGTATGAAATGTTCATGATCTATCACCCACACATCCTATCATCAAATCAACATTTGATCACATTTAGGATTTTCCTTATACCATTAAATTTTAATGCATGGAAAGGTTAATCCTTAATATTCAATTAAGATTTTTGAAAAATTAGCATGGAAAGGTTTAGTGCTAAACCTAAACAAAACCTTCACCAATGCACTTTTCATACTGCAAGTGCAATGTTTCCTTTAGGATTTTCCTTATAACACTAGATTTTACCATTGGAATTTTTTTTGGCAATTCCAATTTTTTGAATCAACATTGCAAGACCTCCCAAAAACTTTATATATTGAAATTTTTCACCTCAAAAATCTATGTGCAAAATGTTCGTGATCTATCACCCACACTTGCACATCCCATCATCAATTTCTTATAGCTTATAAAAACTATCAAGGTTTTAATATTTCATATCACCTAAAATTATTTTTTAAAACAATCAAAGGTTGAAACCTTGGGAATTAATCCTACAACAAATGATTTGGTGGGTTAATAATTTAAAATAAAATTCACCTTTGAAGTCTAATGACCATAAATGTTTTTCCCTATCATCATCACAATAAATAAAAAAGGTCATATCCTCAACCATTACTTCAAATCAAGTGATCAATTCACTAACCATTCATCATGAACATGGTTTTGAAAAGGAACAACCATTGCATCACTAGGTTTTGAAGAGGTTTAAGTTGACTAATTTGTCATTTTTTATTGATCAATTTCACTATAGTGATTTATTTGACTAGATGTACATAGTTAAATTGTATAACTTTAATCAAAATGGCCAATGGTCTTTAGTCAAGTTGAATAGTTAATCAATATGGCCAATGATATTTAATCAAAATGACAAATGTTTTTTAGTCAAGTTGAACATTTAGTCAAGATGGCCAATGATATTTAGTAAAATGTGACATTGTTTACTACCCTATACGTATCTACCTCCTACTTATTTACCCACCTATTTATTTAACTACCTACTTAACTACTTATTACCCACCCACGCACCTACCTACCTACTACTTACGTACCTACCTACCTACATGTTGGATGGGACCCTTGTAGCATGTGGATTAAAGATTGGTAGAGGACTTGATGTAGTGTTTAGGGTATCCTTTAGTACTATAATTATGTTCCTAGTGCTTAGCTTAAAATCTTGAAAACTAAACAATGGTGTATTCACAAGGTTTTGCACCACTTCACACATTTGAAGTTGGCACTCCATAAGTTGATTAATGGAAAATTGTATGTTTTCTTGATATACATGTACTCCTAAGACATGAGAATTTGATGCCCTAGCAACTTGTGGTGTAATAGTCTCTTCCCCCTTCGTTAACAAGGTGCGTTCTTTTTCCGTGTTAAGAGGACGAAAAGATTGTGGCATATTTGCTCAAGCTCCTCTAGCCCCAGTAATAAGACTTGAACCAAATGTGAGTCCATCGGTTTGAATTACTTGACTAGTGGCATAAACTCTGGGTGCCACATTAGTTTCTTGTGTTGCAAAGTAGGAAGGGTAAAAAGAAATGGCAAATTTTGGTGTGAGACTAGAATTGTGTGCATTGGAAAGAACATACTCCCCAACCATGGCATCTTGTGAAAGACCATAGAACAACATAGGAGGTCCCTCCCATGATTTTGAACCTTGTATAGGTTGGGCATGATTAGCTAGTTGGGAAGACTTACATTTTAGATTAGCAAGTTGGGCCTTCAATGATTCGAGTTCATTTTGAAGAGTTTGAATTTGAGTGGCATGGGCTTCAAGCATCTCCTTCTTGTCAATATTGTGTTCCTTCTTCTTAACATTTTTACTAGAATTACCTTTGGTGAGGAAAGCTTGAGTGGAAAGCTGAGGTGCCTTGGCTTTTGATTGAGGGGTAGTGAAAGATGTTGGCAAATTTTGCTGTGGTAATTGAAGTTACTTCCATTTCGGGAGCTTGGCAAAACAAATAGCTTTTTGATGTCCCTCTTTCCCACAATAATCACAAAAGAGATCCTCGAAAAGAATGTTACATTCATTAGTTGTGTGGGTAGGTTTGCCACAGTAGTTGCAAGAAGGTAGGATGGGTGTAGCCGAATGCACTGTTTTGGCCCTTGAAGAAGAATGTGATGATCTGGTTGTTGTAGCTAGTGGAGGCTAAGGCCTTAAACATGATGGAAGCCTCATAGTATTGGCTTCATAGTGTGCTTGAGCCAATTCCAGCTTTTCAGAAATGTTGTACACATCCAACAAAGTGTACAAGTCTCCAAATTATGCAAAAAACCCGTTGCAAAACCTACGCATGGAGTGTCGAAGTACCTTCCAATGAACGAAGATACCGATGGGTAGCTTTTAGGTTCATGATGCTCTAAGTATCCTCTTTGAGCTTGAGAAGCCTCATATATAACATTTTGAAGGTTTCATCCTTCTGTCGAAAAAATGTGGCGAGTTACAAAAAAAATTTCAAAACCCTTAACTAGAAATTCCAGCTCAAGAACTCAAAAGAATTCCCCTATTGTATTAACAAAAGCTAGTGCATCAATGGTGGGAAGAATGTTTCCGATAGCAACAATGAGTCGTTGAGGAAAAAGATTTAATGAAGTAGGTACTAGATCTGGATTATTGGGCATAGTCCCATGATGTACAGTGGTTGCTTGTAATTGAGCTTAAAAGGCGATGGTGATGGCTATGCCATAAGCTGGATTACGGAGACACCCAAAATCCTCATAGAATGTTGCTCGTAAACATCCAATGCTTCATAATGGAAATAATGGGCCAATTGTTTGAATGTGAATGCTTCGATGTAATTAACGCCATACTTAAGCTCCAATTCACAAACCACACTTGAGAAAGTTGCCTTGAACTCCCTCAAAGAAATGGTACTTGGCCGTCTGTTGAACTTCTCAATTTTCCCAAAGGAATTGTTGACCTCCATGGTATATATGGGTGTAGAGGTAACGACTTACAGTAAAATATATAGTGATGGTATGAAAGTTGGTGCAGCAGCATGCGTATCCCATTGATTAACCCCTCCAAATGGACTCTCATGTACCACTGATGTAGTGTAACTTGAACTTGAACTCCTAGTATGAGTTGTACTACATGACAGTGGTGTTGTAGACGCTTGATGGTATCGTCGTGAAAATCGTGAGCTCAATGAAATTGGCTCAAATGATTATGTGTTATTTCGTAATTGAAACCTTGACTTTGGCTGAGCGGTAGTCCTCTCATCATTCGAAGACATGGTGTTGTCCCATGCCCCAAAATTTTGTAGCAATACAAAGCACTAGTTACAAAGTTCTAACAAAACCTATGCAATTAAATGCAATTGTAATGGAAACAAAAATGTGAAATGTTTAAAAAAATGTACCTTAAACAACTTTCAATTTCTATGATCATTAATGCTAAATGATGAAGTAGAAGAAAAAAAAGTTATATATTATGTATCAATAAGATTACATAAGTGTATGTATTAATATAAAAATAACGTAGATATACGTATTAATATGAAATGTGTAGATGTATGTATTAATTTAAAAAAATTATATACGATGTTGAAGAATATGTACATACGATATGAAGAATACGGTATCAAATACATACATACGATTTGAAAAATATGATGCATTGACGGGGATGAACGACGATAGATTGACCTCGGTGGATGGACAACTATGGATGGACATATGTGGACGGATGTCTATGGACGGATGTTGGTGGATAGATGGACAAAACTCGAATGTCGGAACCAGATGTCAAAATCGGACATTAGAACTAGATGTCAAAACTAGATGGATGGAACTGGATGTTAAAACCAAACGGATGAAACCAAATTAATTGCTACACAATGGCGATGACATTGTAGAACGATCCAGGTCTGCGAGCTCTGCAACGATGGCATGTAAAAAAGAAGAGAGATTTTAAAGATGGAAGGTAAATAAATTCACAAATTGCAAATATCAACAACAAAGAAATAATGTAGAATTTGAAAGAAAAATCCTAAAGCTCATATCTATGTGGGAGTTTGTAATTGTTGGAAAACAAACCTTTGTTTTCTTCATGTGCTAGCTACAATGGAACGACTTAATTCTCTTCTAACAATAAAATACAAGAAAAAGTGATGGCTTGGTTTAGCTTGACGATGATCATGATGATGTAGAATAGTTCTTAAGCAAAGGCAGTTGGTTCAAAAGAAAGCAACGTAAGAACAAACAATTGAGTAATAGGAGTTCGTCGAATCTTCATTTCCGCAACCACAAACGACTTACTCTTGTTCATAGGAGTGCACTTAACTATTGTCATGTAGATTTGAAGGGATCTATGAAGCTAATGCACTAATGTTGTACACCAAGAATGCACCTCTTAGAAACAAACTTCCAAGAAATGTAAAACTGGTACTCCTCCAACGTAAGAGTCGTTAGTTTTTTACCATTCATCGAGCATGTAGATGGTACTATAACCATTTATGTTCGCACCATACTTCTTCACAAATTAATAAACTCCTTTCCCCTTAGGAGTCCTGCTTGAAGCATCCACACCCTTCCACCACTTGACATCCCCAGAAGGACCGAGAGGTTCTTTGCGTTGAACTTCTTGCTAGCCACAACTTGGAGAGAAACGAAGAAGAGAACAGACGAAAATGCACAATGCACAAATGTAAATAAACACAACGCACACACACATAAACACAAGAAAATTTGGATGTAAATCAATGCATAAATGTTCGGTGGATACTCAATAGGCACATGAGTGAGATCCGAAGCTTAGGTTTGTAATAATAGCCATTGTGGACTTTTTCGGTGTCCCTTTTCCCTCGCTTACACTATTGCTAATTATGGTTATCATTGTTCTTGTTGTAGCTATAGTACAAAAGTAGAAAAAAAAAAAGTAGCAACAATTCAAGAACAAGAAACCAACAAGAAAAAAAACCTAAGAAACTCAAAGCTAAGAAGGATATGCCGCTTTCAACATTAAGCGACAAAGAACAATTTTTCTAAAATTAAATTGAATCGAAAAAAAAGAAAGAAAACATAGTGTATGTAAACGGTAACCATGTAATAGCCGTTGTGAGCATCTAGAAATCTAGTTTGACTATGGAGGAAACTCTCCCTAACAAAAAAATTATAAAAAAACTAACAAGAGAAGGGAAAAGCTTAGCCTTTTATATAATCGCCAACAAAGTTGAAACCTTAAACAAGTCATAACCCTAAAACACCTAATAGCGTACAATAACCTATGAATGTACATTAACCTTAAAGGCATTATTGGCATGCCCATAACCAACTGTCATGTATGAGGCCATGCATATGAGCATGATAACTAAGATTTAACCATCATATTTAATAATTGTTTTAAATCATTATGTTTGACCACTTGATTTAGCCAATATTTTTAGCCAAATTTTAATCATTAATTGTCACCTAGGTTTAACCATTATGTTTAGTGATGTGAAATAAAAAACTTGACAAAAGTTGAACACCTTTGATGGTGTAATCCATTGGTAAGGACTTAGTTTATCACTATGAGGGTTAGGGGTTCAATTCCTTATTCTTGCAACTTATGTGAATGTTTAGAAGGTAGGGTAGGTAGGTTAGACTAAAGTAGCTTACTGAAGGTAGGTTAAGTTAGCACTTACATACCTAAATGTTTTATTTTGACCTACCTAGACCTATTTACTACCTATTTATAACCTACTTATATACCTATCTTAAAAATATATATATATAGAAAATGATTTTAATTTAAATATAAAATTGACCAAGTCATGGTCCATTGTCTAGTAATTAAATAATTAATCACTTTGCCAATCAAAATGACAAGGTCCAAATTGATTGCCTAATCACATTAATAGGTCCACATAAATTTTTCTAGATTAACAAGGTGATTTTTTTTATGCATATCATTTTGGGTATTTTGTTATTTAAAAAACCCAGTCAAAAAAACCATGAATTGTAGTAGGGTTACCTTTATTGGATTTGTCATTTTGAAACATGCATGGCCAACATTGTTCCTCAAATCAAACAATGCAAGCTTGAAATTAGAATCTATAACAAACTCTAACCTTCTTTATCTTAGCTCCTTGTGCAACACAACTTTCCAATTCTTTGTGACATTACATCCTTTACAAATAATACTTGTTTGATATGCATTGGAAATGTAAATGATTGAGACTTAAATAGAAAGTGGGATAAATTGTTCAAAGTTCATTAGACTGACTTGAAGTCATCATGTTTTGCTATTGTCATAAATGTTTCATAATTTGCCACTACTCAATTGTAAACAACCACAACCATTTGGAACTTCCCATCGTCCAATTCTACGATTTTCAATCCACCCAACATATTCAATAAACACAATTACAAGGTTGCGATCATTCAAATGGGACCAACATTATTGTTCAAATATTGTTTCAAACCCTAAATCTATAGTTGAAAGATGCATTTCTATACTTGGCACTCAAAGATGGTTTTCAAACACATATATTACGGTATGATGTGGTTAATTTTAAAGGTAATGTATTAATTAACACAACATTTTCCAAAACATTCTCACTTCTTGCCATAACATTTATAATAACATTAATCAACCATTGTTCGATTCATATATGGTGACAATTTGGTCATGGTATCAAGATAAACCAATCATGTATCATGTTTTTTTTACACATTTTTGGCAAATTCTTTATTTTCAATTGTTCTTTATGTTAATCCATGAAGTATTTCATGTAAAGGGTACAATAAGTTAATGGATGATTAAAAGGAAAAAAAATCATCCACAAAGATAGATGTTACATGCACACCTTCAATGTTTGCATCAAAAGATTCTACACATTACAAATGTATTTCCATTTATTGGCCTTTCATTATTATGACATCAAGTTCTTATAATTTATAAAATCATTCAGCTAAAGTTTTACAATGATTCTAAGCATATCATGTTATAAAACTAAGCAAACATGATATAATATATGTAATATTTAAAATAATTGAAGGTGTAGTTGTAATTATTGACAACACATTTAGTTCAACTTGACAATTTTTGAAAATTGGAATGGAAAAACAATTTCCATCATCTAAGCCATTCAAAGGGGAAACCATCACCTATATTCTACAAACATTTAATTCACATTTAATATGGACACAACAACATAATCGCAAGTTCAAATATCCAAGCTTATTATATACTTACATCATTTATGTTCAGCTTATAATATATAATATATGAGTAATGAAGTTATTAATAATTCCAAATGCAACATATATAAATAGGTTAATTATTATTTTTTGAATGTTAATGTTGAAAAAAGACTATTTTTGAAATTTGTTTTAAAACTAATTTTTTGGCACATTTTATTGTGCTAAGACCTTCTAGCCTTAACATTTCCATAATGTTGGGGTCGATCACCTTTGCATAAAGTATTTTGAACATGCAGTTTAGGTTTATAAAAAACATATGAAATTCTTCTTGCATCAAGGTACGAAGGCAAAAAGGCAATACATATTGCATCATCATGTGGTAGTCATGCAACTTTAGTCCTTTAATTATCTGCCCATTTTTTAATGCCCTACCTTGTAAGGTTGTTTTGTAGCTTGTTGGAGTTTTCAATCTTTTTGTAATTTATAGAAAAACCTTTTCCTCAACCAACATGACATAAGGTGCAATTGGTTTAATGTAGGATCCATTTGCTACTTTCTACAACCAAAGATGAGGATAAATTTCAACCTCTTCATTTTCTTTTCAAACCAAAACAACATATATTTTCCCCAAAAATCATTTTGATAATGTTCTCACAATGCATAATGTTCAAGGTGTGCTTCAAATATGCATGAAAGAAAGGTAAATTCCATTGTTTGCAAACATATTAATGTGTGATTTACTTACATAACAACATTTAACAATCATGACACAACAAACAATGTCACATGTACAAGGTACTAGAGGCAAATATTTCTAATGAGTAGGGTAAGCAACAAGGCACAACTTTTCTTAAACCACTTATAACTACACAAAAGTCAATTCTTTTCTTGGTCCATTAATCAACACCCCATAAATGGTAAAAGAGTTCCAAATTTTCAGGCAACCTCAAATAGGTAAGGGGATTCATATTCATAATTAGTAATGAAACAACCATCACATCATTATGAAAACCACCCAAATCTACCACAATACACATTCATTATAACAAAAAACAATATATATTTCTTCGCATGTCAAACAACCATACAACAAAATTAAATTTAATAAGGGCATTCGACAAATCATAACCACCTAGTGGATCATTTAGTTTTAGGTTGGATGGTAGTTCAAATTATTTTGAAAACATAATTTGGTATTATAGTGGTAAATTATAGTAACACAAGAGGTGACCTAAAATGGAATTGCAAACATCAATGCATATAACATAATAGGGTTATGGATTCATCTTCACAATCAACCCTTCAAAGTCTATAGGGGTAGATGGCATCATATAAAATCCAATATCAACAACTATGGAATGTAATCAATGTAAAACTATAGTTAGTGTTTCACCATGCAACAAATATCCATACCGACATCCCTCTTTACAAAAACATTCAAAGTCAATAATACATTGATAGTTCATGTATAAGATGCAAGAGCAACAACCATGGTTTCTAAAGAGATTTCAAAATCCAATTAAATGGCAAATTAAGTGGTAGTTCACGTAACCACTTATATCAAAACTATGGATTGATTGGGTACTTCATTGTAGCACAATGGGCAATGTTTTCATGCCTATAGGCATTTTTATACAAATATTCAAAGTCAATAAATGCAATTGGTAGTTCACATAAATGTGAGAATCCACAACCATAGCTTCAAAGGAAGGACTTACAAAACTCCAAAACTTTAGCAAATTAATAAGGGGTAGGGACCAAACAATTGTTTATGTCAACGAATGAACTTGTCATGATATAAAAACATTTATTACATATCAAAATGGTAATCAATACAATGCAATGTGCCTTACAATTTTACATTTACTCAAAAGAAGCTTGAATCATCATAGAAACAATAGGTTGCAAAACACATACCTATTTCTTAATATGGAAAATGGTAAAATATGTTTTTTTTTCTTTTAGTGTCATGCACATGAACTAGATCATCCTTGTCTTGTTTTTCTTTTTTTTGGTTTTTTTTGTCAACCATTCCTCACATGTTCATTTTCCCTTTTGAAAAATCAATTGCAAATATTCTTCTTGGTGTAGATCTATGTTTCACATGTCCATTGAAAGTGACACAAATCTTTGATATGGGTGGTGTGTACTTAGGTAATGTCGATGCCCTTGATATACATTCTTTTTAAAATGGGAAGAACATCTTGTATCCACCATTGGATCACGCAAAGGGCATGCCATATAACCCTTCATTTGACATACCACAAGTAACCCATATGTTAGATGATCATGTATGTTCTGCATACAAATATTTCAAAGTGAAAATGCTTGTGACCTCTTTGGCCTTATCACATCAATTATTGTAAACCCTTTTCCATAAAATTTATAATTTTGCTAGCAAGGGTTGCAAATACACATTTGTGTTCTCATTTTTTATGATTTTTTCCTTCTAGCATTAATAATGTTAGCATGACAAAGGCACATTTTATTGCCAAATAAGTGGCAAGTTGTAATTAAGAAGAAAGATCGTCGAAGTGGTGATGCGAAGGATCATCCAACTTGATTTAATGATGAACACTTAAACATTCATTATAATTATGAAATTAAAAGGAATTGATGGAAAACCTGACAAGAGACATTATTTGACCTTTCAACCATGAGATGTAAAATTCAAATCAATAATAGTTTTAAAAAAAACATTAATTGTTAATCCACTAATAATTACAATAGTTGTTTAGGCCAAATGGCCTACCACCCAACTAATAGATGGGCATTTAATAATCCTCTTCCCTTTTGAATTATTAGAATACATTTGCATGTGTTTAAAATTGTCATTACAAGGAGTTTGTTCCTTTCACACCCATTTTTCTCTTACAACAAAATGCAACAACCATTTCAACCATCACAAGATTTTCCATGGTCATAACCTTATGAAA
>Ga0209208_10010984_pt1 | contig 11657 bp, 4 predicted proteins | sample S1TSphfallax_3_FD_187694 | JGI IMG/M metagenome (GOLD analysis project Ga0209208, IMG submission 187694) | Host-associated microbial communities from peat moss isolated from Minnesota, USA - S1T2_Fd - Sphagnum fallax MG (SPAdes) (version 2) | ecosystem: Host-associated > Plants > Peat moss >...
CAGACAGGGCAGGGCGGGGCAGGGGGCAGGGCAGGCGCCAAATAAAGAGTAAAAGATAAGGAAAAATAAAACTTCTAAAACTTCACACTGGCGGCCGAAGGTCACGGGCACCCACGGGGGACTTCACAGTGGCCTTCGGCCACTGGCACCCACTAGTTTTCATAAAGAGTGGAGTTCCTCCCCATTTCTTCCTGCTGCAGCAAACTCTGGACACTAAAGACTCCTTAACGAGCTCTGTCCGACGCCGCCTTCGCTCTGACAGTGCAGCCCTGCTGAGAACTGCGTTGTTCTGCCGCAGGGTTATTAAATTTTTGTCCTTTTTCACTTTGTATCTGCAATAAACTACAAAAATAAACCTCTCCTCAATGACCGATAGTATGCCTGCAATTCAAAATGTGGGCCCAGAACAGTGGCGCTGAAGAAACAATAGAATGGTTCTTCAACCTTTTTGAAGAGCTGAAGAACATTGAAAACCGGGTTGCATGGTTTCTTGCAGAACTGTGCAAGGCCAAAAAAGGTGTGCAAAAAGACAAGCGAAACCAGCGCCAGACAAAGCTCGTTAGGGGGTGTTTAGCGCCCCACGCAGCAAACACTCGATAAAAAACACAAGGGGGGGCATCGCGGCCCCCCATGTTCTTGCTGTTGCAGCAAGCACTGCGAAAAAGAACACAAGGGTAGGACATCGCTGCCCCCCCCCTCTTCCTCCTAATACAGAAAATGCTGCCAAAAGAATAACAAGGGGGGGCATCGCGGCCAGCCGTCTTCCTCTTGCTGCTGCAAGCACTGCGATAAAAAACATAAGGGGAGACCCACACATCACTACTTTAATGTAGTGGGACCGGACTGAAGAATTTCTTCATCCGTTCGTTTTCGTCGCTATGGTTGATACCGATGTCGGTGTGATTTCGCCCTGGCCCCTAATAAATACCTGAAAGACGATGAGCACTTCGTCCACTGGTATTTACAATCTCCAAGCTTTATTTGCATCCTCTGCCTACAGCCTCTCATCTGTTCCTCCTACTGTGCTTCTATTCATGCGAGAGACGAGTACCAAGTTTTCAGTTTGCTTTCAGAACGGACAGAAAGGTTTGAGAGGCAGCCAAGTGGTGACGATTTCTGAAGTTGGGCGAGCTGGAGCAAGCCGGTTTGTTTCTGCTCCTTTTCCGGGCTTCATGTCAATTTGCTTTGTCTTCCTTTAGGTGAAAGCAACTCAGCTCGAGCTCCGATTTATAAGTAACCATCTCGAGGTCTGCCATCTGTGCTTATTGGAAATATGTACATGCAGCAGCACTAACTGAAGTTAAGGTCCTTTAATAGTTGGTGTTAAGTTTGCTAATGACACTAGAGTTTGCTAACTTTGTTAACTTTGCGCCATGTGACATGATCTACAGCCAACTACTTAAACTAATATTCATCCAATCACACTTGGTGTTAGGGACTTTAGTGTTAAGTCCCCTAGCACCAAGCTAACCGTTTAAGACTTAATCCTAGTTACCATAAAATACAATGCTAAGTTAGCCTCTTAGACTCTCATACTTATGATGTTAAGTTGCTTACTAATGACTAGGTTAACGTTCAAACCTTTATTTGTAAATTTCTTACCATTGAGTTATGGATGACTTACCAGCGTGTGTGAATCTGCCTTAAAATATATCATTGACTTACCACTTAGATATTACTAGGTGTGGATGGCCTTAGTCCAGAAATGTGACATTTTGTGGTATGTCTTGTCCAAATGCAGGTTGTGACTGGAGCAACATCTGAGATGTCGAGGTACCCATTTTCAGAAGGACAATATTGTTGATATGGTTTTTTGTTTTGGTCATATTAGTCGGAAATTTGTGAAATGTAGACCGAATTTCAGTTGAGCTCAAAAGTTTGCCTTTTTCTACAGTTCAAAAGATGAATACGTAGTGCTGGTACTAGACTCTGGACAGTGTTGTTTGGGTTTTTCCTTACCCGGATATACCCTCCGGGTACTTATAGAGTATATCATTTTACTAAACCTGTTTTCTTAAAATCAATATACCCTAATCAAGTGCATACCCCAAGGGTACGTAAATCTGAAAATTTATAACATATTCAGTGGGCTGATTAGGAATGCTCCCATTCTCAGGGCATTATTGAGTAAAAATCGGTGAAATGTTTTTTAATTTGTACTTTTTCCCATGATACTCTAGGGTATAATGGGGAAACAATTCCACTGGGCATTTCGAAAAAGAGAATGCTCGCGCATTTCATTTTTCTGAATGCTCGACGAGTTTTATGCTCTAAGCGTACCTCCAAATACTCTAGAAATTTGTCTAAGGTTTTGACATTCGTAGAGGGCTTTCATGTGCTTCTTGAAGGTTTTTGAATATAGTTGCAATTTTTGTTGGATGATTCTTTCATTGCAGGTCAGGTGCAGCAACTGAAGGTGATCCCAAGTCCGGGCAAATGGGGATAACTCCAGAAGGCCAATCTAATAATGCCCCACCTCAGATTCCAAAAGGGTATACATCTTGTTAACAGTCAATCAATGCTTGATGCATATATGCAACAATGAAATTAAATAATCTTTTAGTCATGCAATTTTTATGAACTTCATAAACTGAAACGAGACTAATATCCTTTACTTTTCGTACTTTTTCATGTACCCAACATCACCACAGTGAATTCATATACATTTGTGATTAGTGTTCACTTTCAGGCGTTTGGGACTCCATTTGTTTAGGTACCAGTGTGAACATATACCAACCGTTTCTCTGTCCGAGAATTCAATGGGATTGCACATGAAGTGATGTGATGTTCATATGGAATGTAATTGTTATCTTGCAGGTTGGGTAAAACAGACTCAATGTTGGAAAGGAGGAGTGAAGCAATCCAGCTATTTGAAGCTCCTGCTAATTCTGACTGGTTTCATGCGATAGAGGCAAGGGATTGCAAGTTGCTTTTGGAGCTCTTCCAAGCTGATCGCAGTCTGTGGGTCCAGACAGGTCTCAAGGGTCGGAGTGTACTGCATGTAGCCGTCATGCAAGGGTGTTCGGAGTTGGTGAAGCAACTTCACCACTATAAGGGGGATTTGATTCCTCGCGGGAAAAACTGGCAGACTCCATTTGAGTTTCTGTGGGAAAATGCGAAGGATGGTAGATTGAAAGATGCATCTGCTAGAGACATGTGGATTGTTATGGAGGGATTATCAGAAGAGGAGGACTTAAAAATTGAACCTGTTCTGGATCTGATACCACGTCGTCAACGTTTGGATCTGCTGATTTTGTTGCTAGCTGAATCTCTACCTCCGTCTCTTAGCTGTTCTCGCGATGACTATCTACAGTCACATGTTACATGCATGAAGCCTGTTGCAGATGATAAAATGTTGCGCCTACGTGAAGTGATAACCTCGATTGCCAACAAAGAAGCCTTCGTGATGGACGAAACTGATGTGGATTTTAACTTTGAGGATGTTGAGCGGAAGGAATTGTACGTTCACATGGCTTGTAGTAGGATGCGAAAGGTCGACAGCGAGGATGATTGGGAAAGTTTTGGCTGTGGACTAGCCAAATTCATGATTGCAGTATTCACTGCATTAGATCAGGAGGACAAAGCTCTCCTAAAGAAATTGTTCGATCAACAGGATGCACAAGGTAGAACAATCTTACAGATTTTTGTTCTCCCCTTCCCAGATGTATTTGAGAATATTGAGTATCCAGAACCGATAAAGAGTTTCTGCGAAACGTTACAACAAGCGTTAGAAATCTTGCCGGAGGACTGTGTAAACGTTCTTGACAAAGCTGGAAGGACTTTACTCCATTGGGCTATTGCACACAATTCTCGTTGGGCGGTTGGAGTGCTCCAGAAGAACGGAAAAACAGAAAAAGATCTTAAGTTTGAAACCGCAACTATGGCAGGCATTACGGCCTTTCACTTACAATTATGGCCCGGTGTTGTTTCTCAAGCGAACTATTTTGCCATGTTGGAAAAGGAGGTGAGCAAACCACTCAGATTACGCGGATTTACGACTAACCTGAGCTATCAAGGAAGTGCAACTTGGAATACTCTAGAGTGGGCGATACTTATGGGTCGGAAGGACATTGCTGAAGACTTGTTGCTGTCTGAGGTACGTCCCCATATTTATATGTGGACATAATTCTCAACTTGCCTTGAAGATACAAGTGTGAAAAAAAAATTTCTAAATCTTGAACTTAGAGTGATTGAGGAAATGCACTCAAGAAATATGGTTAAAATATTCCTAAAAACATGAATATTATTGGTTCATTATTAAACCCTAGGCCCTGAAATTATACTAAAAAAATTACCAATGTGACAATTGCTCAAGATTTTATGTTCAAATCACCATAAACTAAAATAAGATGACCAATGTACTTGTAAAATTTTGTGCCTTTAACATCTTGACCAGTTCCGATGGAGGGATGGAAAGTGAACTGCAGACATATGGTTTAAAAAATGGGTTAGTGGAAAAATCCAATGATGCAAAAATCCGTATCCATAGAGAGGTTCAATTTTAACAATTTGACATGCTAAAAACTTTGAAGACCGGAAATGAACGATCATGATACAACTTTGAAATCTATGCGTAACAATTGGGTATGTGGTCGACATGTGAGCTTTGCTTAATATTTTTTCATAGAACTTTGAAGATTGTTCAATGAATTGGTTTGTTAAGTAATGTTCGTGCATTGCAATGTAATTTATGTACTTCTGTGAACTTATTCCAGGAGGTAGATGGCAAGTCGTTTGACTCGCGCAAGGTTCATGATCTTCTGATGCTTGCTGCTTACGGAGCAGATCTTGACAGTCTTCAAAACCTCTTACGAATCGATTTGGCCATTGATAAATTGAACATCGGCTGTGATCGGTTTCTCGGGGTGCTTCCCCTAGCTGCTGCTGTAAATCCACTGCCAATAAATTATTGTATTGGGGAGGATGTGTCTCGACGTTTTGATCGCTTTCTTCATTGTAACGACTTCATGAGTATAGCATTGCTGGAGAAGGAATTGGACAAACGACACCCTGAAGAAGACAAGAATATTTCATCTGGAACATTGCATGTGGATAAAAATGGATACGAAGGGAAAAAACAATGTGTCACCTTGTTATTGCAAGCCGGTGCTGACATATTGGCAACAAGCAAAACTGGGGATCTTGCGGATCCTGGATTCTCTGCCCCTGATGATATACGAACATGGTGGTATAATCTGGTTGACAAACAAATTGCCATCATAAAAGGCGACCTGAACACCGCCGCAACTGCAACAGCTGTAGTATCAGCTTTGGTTGCAACTTCCTCTTTTGTCGGTCCAGCAGGAGATATTGAGGCAGACTTAACAAGGCCACTCATCAGAATGTCTATAGTGTGCAATAATTTGTCGTTTTATCTTGCCATCGCATCTGTCATGTTGTCTCTTCTGCCATCTCTTCCTGTTCCAAAAGAGGGTCTTATGTCTGGGCCAACTAATGAACTAATACGAAGCCGAAAGGTTATAGTTGCAGCCATAGCGACGCTTTTCATAGCAATTATTAGTGAGGTTATTGCTTTTTTCGCTTCCTCACTTGCTGGGATACCTTTGGAGCATCGAGGGTTAATTGCCTACTCGACATCGATAGGTGGCTTGGTTTGCTGTTTAGTGTTTTTCTTCTTTTCTTTAAGTTTTTTAAGATTGGTTTTCCCTCGAAATGCCTTGATCAGACAGTTGTACCAATTGAAATAATGACAAATAAGCCATGTCGCACATGCGCAGGTGACATATTAGCCATATATTCCCTTAATAGATCAGATTAGTAGCTTAAATTCAAGATATCTCTCTAAGTAGCACAAGGATTTTGTGTATATAATAAGTCTAGTGACATGTTAATCAATGTCTTTTGTACAGATGTTTGCACCAAATAATAAATTGTCTAATATTTGTGTACATGGTTTTGTTTATCATCCTGGAATTAGAGTGCAATAATACCACACTCCCGGTAAACTTTTAAATGTAGTAACATCAACATGTGTACGTGTATTTCTTGCATCTTGTGTTTTGGGATGATGAAACTGCTGAAAAAGTGAGTGCTGTTATTCTGTTTAGATTAGAGGAGGTGGAGGTGCGGCAATCATTAATATTCACCAATGTCCTCATCTGACAGAAAATTGCTAGGATGATGCAGTGTAAAAACATCCTGTGCAAGCTTCACAATCGAAAGGGAAATTACTTGCCAAGGCAAAATGAATTCAACTAAGGCACGTAAATTTGAGGCAAAAAGAAAAAGAAAATTGGGCTTGGGGAATATTCTTCAGATACAATAGCTCCCAACTTCCAAAACCATATCGCTCTACATCCATACCCTATGCACTTTTGCCAAAGGACCTCTTGATGACGGTATAAACAGGGAGTTTTGTAACTTGTAAAATTCTACCCCAACTGGGACATATATTACCTTGAGACTTGAGCGTGCGCTCATGGAACCCACCGAAGGCCCAGTGTCATGAGAGTGTTATAAAAATTGTCAAACATGACACCCCTTGGTTGGACCATAATGACAATCACCCCACTCTAGGCTACAAAACCATGTATTTTCATTGATGGAGTCCATTGCTTGCTATCGACCTCCTGCCAGCCCACCCAAAACCCACCACCCTCCCCAAAACCTGGCGATTTCTTCTGAACGGCAGGAAGTTCTAAAGCAGGATTGACATTAGACTTGGATATCACCATTGGTGAAATTTGACATGGCCTTGCATTTGAGTGGTGCATGTAAAATTGGGTTTCACTTTTGGTGTTTGGTTAATAATTGTTGGTTTTCACAAAGCTAATGCTATCTCAAATTATTAAAAAAAGAAATAAATTTTAAAATTAAATTCAAGGAACTGATCATGGGTATATTTATGGTATACGTAGGTATATAATAGGGCCCAGTTTTTGTTTTAGATTGCACTAATATCTGGTTGAATTAATCATTCAATAAGTAGTTGAAATGGATTTAATTTATTAAGACCCACCTCAAATCTCTCGTCATCTTCAATCTGAAACTGATTGTTTATCAAATAATTTAAGAATCAAATTTGGCATATATTCGCATATTTTAATACACACACACATATACACATATTCCACAAATGTGTTCTAAGATGGTACCATATGAAATTTAAAAATGTAATTGTTACAGTAATTGATTTTTGTTGCTTTTAGCTTACCACAATATGCAAAAACATTGTGAAAATTCCATAATACATGTGATCTTGCCTATGCATTCAGAGTGGCAAGCTTTCCATTTGTTTTGAATCACCCACTTTTACAATACCAATTTGCCCCCAAAATCATACTAAATAGAAACAAAGGTGGCATTGAAAGATTAACATAGATGTGGTTTCTTTTGTTCAAATCAGAGCATTTTACACCATGGATGTGGACAATCACATGGGTGCTTAACTTGATCTAGATTTCTAGTTGTAAGCAAATGGAAGCTACTTGCATTTCATGCATAAGAAGACATATAGGAAACACAAGTTAACTTAGAGCTCACAACCCCCAACATGGGTGGTGGCAAAAATGGCTACAATGGTATTAACCATCGTGTAATAGAACATATTTGCATGGAATCATAAGCTTATAAAATATTTGTAGGATGGATACACTATGAGAAATTGTGTTTGCAAAGACCACACTTCCTTGCAACTACAGCTCAAAAACCACTCAAAATACAATTGTGTTGCAACTACATCCTCCAAAATGCAACTACACTTTATAAATATGGTGATTTAAATAAATAAATTTCCATGTTCGAAAATAAGCTAGTTGTTCAGTAATTACACCATAATTATAAATGTGTTTCATATACAATAATTTATACCCACCATAATTATGCATGTAATCAATTACTTTTGATTTTTTGAGGACTTACATTGTAGTTGTAATGTCCAACTAAATGAAGACTATTTAAAACAAACTACACATTGAACAACTTTTTTGCAACTAGCGCGCAACTTTCATATGTGTAATTACGCCATGTGTTTGCATTCCCATCCTCTATGAAGTACAAACTTTATAACTAGTTTGCAACTATAAAATATGTTCATGCAATCAGTTGGCCACTATGTTGTCACTAAATGGCCACTATTGTGCCATAACTATGTTACTACAAGGCCACAATACTGGCATTGTTTTACAACTAAATGGCCATTACAATGCCATTACTTGGCCATTAATAAAATATTACTAATTCATTATCCATATAAAATGTGAATTTCATTAATAGAAAACCCCCCTTTTTTAACCAAAAAGTTTTCAACTAAATGTGATTTGCAACTATGTTGCAATTATCTCTCAACTTAACTAAACAACTAATATGTGACTTTGTTTTTATGCATATGACATATGTTTATATTTATGTTAAATTATGATGACATTAAATTACATGTAAAATTAATGTGTATAAATGAATAAGTTGTGTGTGATACAATTTTTGTAATGCATATTAGTTTTGAATAAATTATCTTGAATATGGATTATAATTTAAGCTTGTACATGTTCATACATATGATATTTGATTTTTATGTACAACATATTTATTTTAGGACATATCAAATAATGATATATAATTAAGGATTAAATTGTGGAATCCTAATGTTTATTCATTTCTTTTCATGTGATAGTTTCATCTTTATTAAAAATTTCATCAAAATTCATCAAAATTAAAATCCATGTAATTTTATTTGTAAAAATGAGTGGTTATGTATGATCATTGATGTAAATATTATTTTTGTGCATTTACATAATCATATTTAATAAATTGATTTTATTTTTATTTATTTTTTGAAATATAAGTTGAAAATAATGCATATGCTCAATAAATGTCATTTTAATTTTTTTGTGAACCAAATTTAGTTTTCAACATATCAAGTAATGATACATAATTAGTATTTTGTGGAGTTTTAATGTTTAATCATTTTTATACATATGACAACTTTGTACTTGTTAAAAATATCAAAATTCATTAAACTGAAATTATTTTTAAATTTTATTTATAAAAATGAAAGGTTATGTAGTATGCAAATAGTTTTTCCATTTCAATATTAACTTACATCTAAAAATATTTCTAATAAATTGAAGTATAAGTTTAAAATAATGTGCATTGAAGTACAAGTTAATAACAATATGTTCAACACATGTAATAATACTTATTTCTGTGTAATTTAATTTTTCATTTACAACATAAGTAATCAAACATAATTATGATTATTTACAATTAATGTCGTAATTATTTTAATGTTTAACCACTGTAATGTAATTATTATTTGGAATTAATTTAATAATTAATCTAATGTAACTATTGGTTTGAATATATCTTTAAAGTATTTATTTCATTATGAATTTATTTGAAAGTAAATAATAATAATAATAGGCTTAGTCAATAGGAAATTTTAATAAATAATTTTATAATTTCAAAAAAATTCTTATTTTAACACTATTATATGTACCTCAATATTTTTACTATATTTTATCTTTACTCAATGTATATTATATTAATAGATAGTAGTTATAACAAGTTAGTTAACAATTCAAATAATAATAGTTAAATAACAACTTAGCTTATATTGGTTACAATAGTATTTATAATTTATTTTATAACTATAATCATTTATTAACTATCTATGTATATTAATAATATTCTAACTAATATATAAATTTATTATATTTCATGAAATATTAATAAATAATATTTTTTTAATGAACGTTTTTTATTTTGTTAGAATAATTTTAATTAATTATAAAATTGTTGTTGAATATTTACTTCATGTAAGTAGCATAAAAAATAAACCTAGGTTAGGTAAGCGACTAGTTTAGCTATGGGTTTAATTAAATCAAAACTAGGTTATAACTTAATTGCAACAAGGTTGCAACTAATTAAGTTGCAATTACATTATCACAATGTTACAATTAGGGTAAACTAGTCACCCACCATACACTTAAGCTATTAGATCATTTTAAATCCTAATACATATTTCCTTTGCTTTTCAAACTCAAAATGATGATTTAGAGCTTGACTTGGCACACCCATGGCCATTTAGATCATTCAAAATAGATTAAAAATGAAGAAGATATGGGCATTGAAAGTAGGCAGGGAAGTGTTTGGTCATAGGCTTAATTCACACATCAAAATTACACATGAATGTTACTCAAGCTTTTCATGGTCAATTTGTCAACCATAACTCTTACATCTTTATCTTTATCTCAATTATCTGCAACAATATCACAAAACATTCAAATTACAGACCCTCCATTTGGTAACACTTGCATATGCATTTTGATTGTTAACTTCAATTGTTACTAGAGTATTTAACAATATGCTTACATTGGATGGAAAGCATTGAAAGTTCCAAAATGGAAAAGCGTCTCAAAAGGCCCTATAGGAGAAAAATGGAAAGCAATACACTACTGACCTTCAATTTGTATTCCATTTCACATTCAAGAAGTGCAATTTGAAGTTCTCTAACATCTAAGATGGTTGGAGGAGCTAAAAACAGGCACTCCTAATGAATTGCCAACCAAATTGTGATACCATTTATAAATAAACTTGCACACAGACTTATGATGTTTGCTTCAATTGCAAATGCATTGCAAAATGAACAAGATGTACCTAAAAAATAACTACAAATAGGATATTTCATGTGAAGACAAACTTCTTGAAAAACAAAACCTAGATAATGTTAATGCAAAGAAACAAGTGAAAAAGTTATTGAAACTTGTTCTCCAACACCTTCCCTATGTTTTTAAACACTGCCATTTGTGTGTTGGGGCAACTTGTCCTCCCAACAGCACAACCCACATACCCATTTTCACCTTCTAAAGTTTTTCATAGGATCATCATCAAAACCCTACTATGTCTCATTTGTAATTTGCAAAAAGCTAGTAGTAAGACTTGAAAAGATTGATATTACACACTAATTTCACTCATTTCTATTTGCCTTTTTTGCTCTATATTTGTGTAACACCCACTTGTAAACAAACCCCCTTTGTAATTATGTTTCCAATTACATTTCAACTAAAAAAATAGTTGAAAGGAACTAATGTAATTGCAAAGTATTTTTTGCAATTGAAAAATGTTTTTTTCAACTACAAACCAAAAAAATCAATAAGTACAAGTCGAAAATGATATTCTAGGTGAAAGTGTTAGACACATTGTAACGCGAAAGGAGGTGGTTCGAACTCTGATCTAACCTAGAGTTCTGGATATGAGTATATCTACTGACTTAGTGTGACGGTGCCCCATCAGTATTGCATGAAGATTGCATGGCTTTCTTTTGAGCTGTGTGCAGGGATGGAGATGGCGGCGGCTAGCATTGATGAAGCATGCTCAATTAAGGTGGCGAGACGGCGGATTCTGGATCGGATTAGATCGGCACTGAACATTTTGGAAAAGCTTTTGGAAGAAGCAACGGACCTTTTGAGGAGGAAAGATCAGAAGTCTGAACAGAAGGAGAGACAATTTTGGGGCAATGTAAGAGATAGAACAGGTAGTAAGGAGGTAGATCAGACAGCAAAGAAGGCTGTAGTTTTGGAAGAGGGAGATAATTTTGGAGATATAGAAGAACTTGAGAAGAAAAGAGCTCTGTAGCTCAGAGCTTCGGCTATGTCTTGGATTTCCGCTGCGTCTGATAGCTAACTGGGTTCATGCTG
>Ga0209208_10010985_pt1 | contig 11657 bp, 12 predicted proteins | sample S1TSphfallax_3_FD_187694 | JGI IMG/M metagenome (GOLD analysis project Ga0209208, IMG submission 187694) | Host-associated microbial communities from peat moss isolated from Minnesota, USA - S1T2_Fd - Sphagnum fallax MG (SPAdes) (version 2) | ecosystem: Host-associated > Plants > Peat moss >...
ATACATATATAGATTGGACACAAAAATCCAATAAAAGATTGATGGTTGGAACCATTGCAAGGGAGACAAAAAAAGGGAAGGCCAAAAAAAGGTCAAAAGACACATAGCCCAAAGGAATCACCAAAACAAATATGGAAAGAACTAATCCCTCTTGTGGTAAGGAGTTATTTCACCCACGGCCCTTTTAATGTTGCCTACATGCAAATCGTGATATCTAATAGTAATGGGAGGTTTAAAACAAACATCACCCGTTAACACAATTTTTCTCTTTATAACAAAGACTAAAGCACATCGAAAATAATATTAACATGATGCTTGAAAAATTGAATGCAAAAAGACAAAAATAAATGACCTCCGGATCGTCTATCATAAAAAGATGGCCACATTCTTCAATGAAACAATTCATATCATGCCTGGGTGCATCATGCACCTCCATGGCCATTGGAATAAAGTGATGCCTCTCATGAAACCCTTTATACTTGTGGATTTTAGCAATGCACTAAATTTTGCAATTACACTTGTTAGTCAACCAATGACATTTGAAGCCACCATCTCTCATGTTGGGTCAGTTACCATCACATGATCAACAAAGACATGATCCTTTTGAGTCATGTAAAAATTTACTCGTAAAAATTTCCTGACATAAGGGTTTACCACCACTCTTTTATACATAGGTAAATAGGTAAGAAAATAGATAACTACTATTTAAGTAAATGGTTCACACATAGATATGGGTTGTTTTTACTACCTACCCACTAACAACTTGCTTGTGGCTTGTTAATAGGTAGGTAGGAATTTGTTTTTTGGAATTGGAACCCAACAAAGAATTGTTTTGTGACCACTTACCATTCATCCATCATGGTGTGCTTGTGAGTGCTGGTTCATTGCGGCCCATTCATGCCCCAATTGAAAATTAATGACTTTTGTAGTGTCAAAGGTAGTGAGGTCTATATGGCTTATATGTTCATTCTTATGCTTTTGTCATTAAGCGGATCATGGGGGCAGAGATGACTTTAAAAAAAATTCCATCATGTTTGCAAAGGGTTCTCAAGTTCCCAAATGTGCTCCCCAAGATGTTCCCAATAGCACCTAGGTTTTATCCCATATGGTTTGCCCAAAGTTCAACTCCCATGTATATAAACTCAAATGATGAAATTTAAGGGAGCACATTAGTTTCTATTTTGCAATCGGGTGTCCATAGAGGTGCTTCTTTTTTATTGGTGGCATACCCAATATTCCAAAAAAATTGTTGATGGGGCCAATCAATATGGCCAAGGTTTGAAGGTTCTTTAGGTACTACAAGGGCCCTTGTGTGGGGCTAGCCTTCCCTCATTTGGGGCCACCTTCAGTTAACACCCTTAACACAAGGCACTCCATTGGTCCCTTCCTCTACAATGCACACTGTAAAGATATGCAAATTAATTTTCTCAATTAATTTTCCACCCTCCCTACACAAAGGTATGTAAGCCATCTTTTCTATTGTTTCTTTAAAGGCAGGTGGATAAGAAATAATTATAAGATCTCTCTACATACCGAGAGCCCCTGGATAGCCCGATCCCGTGAGAAAGCACTCACTCGGGTAGCCCGGTTACCGTGACCGGGGCATAATTAGCCTATCAAGGCAAGGAAGGATGTTGTGTTTAGATTCATTATAATAGAGTATAGTAGCTTAAGGGCTTTTTATAGGCCCTTAGGTAATAATAATAATAGGTCTATTTTTTATATATGAGGATTTTTGAAACATGATATTTTGGCTTGTGTTGAAACTTGAGATTAGTTATAATAGAGTTATAATAATTTCTTGAAGGATTTTGGTTTCTTTTAGAGGATTTTTTTGAAAATTATATTTTTTGCATTGTGAAATATTTGAGTATTCCATATGTAGGTTGAGGAAGTAGCCAAAAATATAGAAAGGATACTTAAGTTTTCTTGCTTTCATATTTTGTTTCTATCCAAATTTGGCTATGGCTAAACCCTCTTATGGACGCCCGCCACTTCAGTTATAGCCTACATCACCAGCAAATAGTTACTTTTAAATAGGAGCTTTAAATTTTAATACGTGATTATCATAATAACCTTGGCCACCACTTGGGCACTAATGTGTCAAATAATTAATATAATTTGAAATTTCTGAATGAGTTTTTGACACAAAATTCTAATTTTTTTCTGAAAATTTCAACAAAACCAAAAATAATATAATTTGTGGCAAAGGCGCCCTAGGGTCAGTTTTGTTATTAAATAATCTTTAAAATAGTGAAGTGAATTTTTGAGAAAACATGAAGCTGAGGTGTTGAAAATTATCGGTAAATTATCAGAGGCTACAATTTAAATAATTTCAGTCCTCTTATATGACAATATCATAAGTAGATAATGAAAAAATACCATTTTTAAATACTAAAAAACGAATTAAAATTTGAAAAATAATAACTAATTATTAGTTTTGTCCGTGTGGAAACTGACCCTAGTATCAACACCAATAGCAAGGATCCTAGCAAGGGTCCTACGGGTCTGGTATATGTGTTGAGGCAAAAACAAAGGATCCTTAAACATATAGGGTCCCTCAGCCTTGTAGGGATGGGACGTGAGGCGTCATCTAATACCTAACAGCCAAATTTCTACAATTCTTTTTCGAATTATTGCCAGATTTATTTTATTGGGTTCTAGCATGTAGCCAAAAATGTGAAGAAATCTTAAACTTTTAAAAAAAATTCATATCCTGTTGATAGCCAAATTTGGCTAGACTGTATTATGGATGATCGCCAATTCAGCTACATCACAAATACGAAAAAAAAAAACTCTCAAGCTCTTCCAGGACTGACTCAGACTCCAACCCTGGTTCGAACCTCAGCAGGGTTTTAAAAAAAACCTTAAGCAGGTTTTCACTTAAGCAGGTTTTAAAATAAAAATGTGATTAATTAATTCTAAGTAAAGATTAATTAGGAAAGTCTGAGCCCCATGCACGCCTTATGTTTTGCTTGTGTGTTCTTTGTCGCAGAGCTCTTGTGTGTGTTTGTTTGTGTCCATCGCCATCGCACCGAACTCGATTGTTTTTCTTGAAAAAAAACAATAATTTTCTTCTGTTCCCTCCCCCCGGTGCACTTACTTACTTGTCTCCTTTTATTTTTTGCAATCGATTTTCGTCTCCGTCTGTTCTCGGGGTGGCGGGCTTTTGATTGTTCTCGCTTCTTGTTGGCTGCAGGCTGCAGGCAGGCCGTTTTGGTTCTTCCGCTTTTCCATTTTGGCGGTGTGCGGGCGCTTCTTCTGGTTGCATTTCCCAGGAGCTCTGGCTGGACCATGCATGAATGTCGTGTTGTTCCTTGCAGCAATCTTGATGAGGTACTTCCAGGCTCTCCGGAACCTGGTGGAAAATTCTTTCTTTTTTTCTTTCTTTCTTTCTAAGAGCTTGCTGTATATAGTTGTGATGAGGAACAATGGCTTTTCTGTTTTGCTTTGTTGGAACTAAATGCTTCTTTTTTTTCTCTTTTTGGTCTTGAGTCCTTTTGTCTGCAGCTCTTCTGCTTTTGCTCTGCTTTAGACCTTCTGCATTGGCACTTCTTTCAGTTCTTTCGAGCATTTCAGGGAAAAACACATGTTACAGGACACTCGTTGTTCACGTGGTGGAGTCTTCCCCCTTTCAAGTCCAACAGTTTGCAGCTCCCTTTGGATTTGTGCATACTTGTATCTCCGACTCGTCCTTCAAAATGTCTGTAGAGAAACAGCACATTCTCGGTGAGGAAGGGAAGAGAAGCGCAGCTTGCGCCATCATGGTTGTCGTCGTTTGTTTGAGACATTATTATTGATTTTTACCAACCATCTGAGGGTGGGCGGGCGCTTTTAGACATCCCTGAAAGAATGTCAGACAGTCGGCAGGCATTGAGTATCCGGGCACAAAAGGTACGCGGGATCTTTAACCAGTTCGACAGCAACAAAGATGGCTGTCTCAACCGAAGTCAAATGGCAGCACTTGTGATGGCTGTCAACCCCCGCGTCAAGTTCACCAACGAGCAGATAGAGGTCATACTTGACGAGGTCTTCAGGACATATGCTGAGTTCATCCTTGAAGGCCCCAAGGGCTTAACCTTCCAAGGTCTCCTAAGGACTTATGATGATGGAGCTGGAGATGTTGACAGGGATTTTGATGCCCTAGGTCTACAGTTGGATTCTTCTTCTGCTGTTGGAAATGGAACTACTCCTCAGGAGCCATATATAATAGTAGCTGCAGCAGCTCAGACAAAGGTTAGTAGGCCTGGTGAAGAGGAGGGTGGTTGTGGTGGTGGTTCTGGATCTAGACGTCCATCTGAGCTATCCATTGCTGATGATGAAACCTCAAGCATTAATGGAGCCATAAGGTCAACAAATAAGCTAGGAGCAGCATGGGCCAGGTCTCCAAACCATGGCATAGCATACCAGGATACCTGGCACTTGATTGAGGATCTAGAGCTTCACTTGAGGAGACTAGATTCCAAGATTCAAGACAAGCAGAAAGAGAGGCAGGAAAAGAAGGGCAGAGGTATTGTTCATGGAGTGGTAGACAGAAGAGTCTCAGCAGACTGGGAAGATGGAATTGATAATAAGGGGCAAGCTATTGGAAGGCAAAGAAGAGGGGATGATGATCTAGGGTCCAACTATGGGGCTTTCAAGACAACCCTTGCAGGGTTCCGGGAGAAATGTGCTAATGTTTGGACACCAGAACAAGCCTTTGAATGTCACATGGCTATGGGTCAGTGCCTTCTTGAGCACCATTGGCATGAAGCGGCTATAAACAGCTTTGAACTTGCAGTCCAGCTCATACCTCAGGATGCCCGGGCCTGCTTTCTGATGGGAAATGCCTACTATTCACTCGGGAAGTATTCAGATGCTCGATTGAACTATCAGAATGCACTTGAGGCAGGGGAGGTGAATACTGTTCTGTGGCAAGGTCTCCTTCCACAGGTAAATCCTTTCTAAGCTATGCATTAACTTTCCAGATTTTTCATTGAGGCCTATGGGCACTTCACTCACAAATATGGGACCTTTCAGGATCAGTGCGAGCTTGTGTATACTCATGTGCTCAAACAATCAATGGTTTCTGGGAAGTTTATGTGTGGAGCACTCCAACAAGCTTCTCTGAATTGTTCTTATGAAATTTCTGGCCATCTGTATAAAGAATCTGATGCCTCATCATCAGATGCACTGCTTTGTAAAGGTTATGCAAATGTCTGTAAAAGAGATCTTTGACACTTAAGGGTGGTTGTGCTTGCTGAAAATAACCTTTGAGATGAAGGAAATGAGATTTTCTCAGTTTGTTAAGATTTTTGATCATTGTATTCATGTCTCCTGTTGTTTTCCAGGTCCATGTCAACCTTGGCATTACCTTAGAAGGAGAGGGAATGCTCATGTGTGCTTGTGAACATTACCGGGAGGCTGCAATTTTGAACCCTGACCATTATCGTGCACTCAAGCTTCTTGGGAGTGCCCTTTATGGGTTGGGGGAATACCGTGCAGCTGAGAAATGCCTTAGAGAAGCCCTAGTCCTGAAGCCTGACTATGCAGATGCTCATTGCGACCTTGGGTCAGCACTACATGCAGTGGCCAATGATGACAAGGCTATTCAGGAGTTTCAGAAAGCAATTGACTTGAATCCTAACCATCTTGATGCACTTTATAATCTTGGTGGCTTACTGAAAGACTCTGGGAGGTAAAATCAGAAACACACATCCAGATTCCTGGAATGCTTGACTTTTAAAAAAGAAGAAGATGGGTCTGGGAAAACTTTTGAGCAACACACTAATTTGGCTGTGTATGACTTCTTACTCAAGCAAACTTTCTTGCTTAAGTTTTGACTTAGGAAAGTGCATGCAGTCTGGGACAAAAGCAGGAAAGTTGACGTTTCTGACATTCAGAGGTGGTCTTATACATTGTTTATTGTTTGTGCAACAATTGCTTTACTGGGTGGCAGGTATAGAAATGCTGCAGAGATGTATGCAAAGGTGCTTGCATTAAAGCCACAGGAATGGCGGGCACATCTGAATAGGGGAGTATCCCTGTTGGGAGCTGGGGACTATGAAGAAGCCAGGAGGGCCTTCAGGGAAGCCTTCAAGATGACCAACCGGGTGGAGCTCTATGATGCCATCAATCATTTGAAACAGATGCAGAAGCGCCCCAAGGGTCTCACCTTAGCTATTGCAAGTGCTGAGCAAAGTGCCACTGGTCAACATGACAGCATAGCCGGTGAGATTTTTGGGTGGAGGAAATGAACTGTCATGTATTCACATCTTTTGTCATTGCCCTCTTTGTTATGCCTGCTACTATCTTTAAATGTGTCCGACCATCTCTTTTGCACGTGTTATCATCATTTTTACAAGTTGCGTTCCTCAAGAAAGCCGAGCTGAAATTCCAAAGAGCTAATGTGGGGTCAGGCTGTACTAAGGGATTTTTGAAGTGAGTGTTTCCACATTTTGAGATTTTTGTCTTGAACTGGATGCTCACATCTAACATTCCAGAATGATACATTTCATTGTTCCCTATTGATTGAATCAGATGTTGACTCCATGTTCATGATAGTGGAGAATGCGAGGTTTCGAACAGCACCCCACAGCAAAACAACGGCCCGTGAGTTCCTTGCATATGCCCTTGACATACGCAACTTCCAAAAACACACCCGGCTACATCACTGTGATATTAGTGACTTGAGGAGGAGAGTTGAGGAATGCAAATATCTCCCAGGAGATTCCAAGTCCACTGGAGCTCTTTCTGTTCAAAATGATAAAGTGGTTCGCAAAGCAGAGCTTGAGAAGATTTTGTGTCAGCTTCTTGGATTTCTAACTCCAGACACATTCCAGGTAATACCAAGACAGAAACCAACCCCTTTAGTGTCACATGATCACAGAGAGTAAAAGCATTTTCAACTCCAAGAAGATGGATGTTTGTTGCTGGTTGGCCTGTATCTGATGAGTTTTGCAATGGTTGCAGGGTGCAGTGAGGATGATCAATGAACGGATCTTATCAGTACTGGACCGTGCAGGGTCAGGTCGAGTGGATGTTGGAATGTTCTTTGCAGTGCTGGCCCCACTCTGTGCTGGGCCAACTGATAAGAGGAAGCGTTTAGTTTTTGATGTGCTGAAATGGCGTATCTCACCTGCTAGAGAAGGAATCATTCCATACACTGACGCCAAAAGTTACATCAAGTATCTACGTGCCATTTATCTTCCAGATCAGGTACGTTTGCTACAGGCTTCTAGAAACTTCAATACATTCTCCCCTTTGTCTTCTTGAAAATGGGCAACACCCTCAAGTCTTTCATGTAGAGTAATAGGGGTTGGCATGAGTGACTACTTTTTTGCATGCAGTGTTAGTTCTTGAGTTATTGCTGGAATCTGCAGGGGGTGAGTGAGCTTGCAGAGGTTCGTGGAGATGCTGAAAAGTTACAAGTTTCATACCCAGAGTTTCTCAACATGTTTGATGACACTAACTGGGGATTTGGCATATTGAACACATTAGTGAAGCTTGAGACTGGTGACTGTGTACGACACACTGGAGTCACATGTGCAACATGTAATTATATCATTATTGGGCCTCGATTTAAAGAAATGACAAAGAACTTCAACCTGTGTCCAACCTGTTACAGTGAGGGGAAGGTGCCAGCTGACATAAACCTGGAAGAGTATGTCTTTAGGGAGTACAGTAGCAAAGCTGATATAATGGACCAGTTCAAGATATTTAGCAGCAAGAAAGGGTTCACAGCTGCACATACCCAGACTGTGACTTAAGCTGCTGAGTCTGAATTCCGAAATTTCAGAAAAGACAAAGACTCCATTGCTCTTATGGGAGGAGCACATTGATTTTATGGGACCAAGATAGGATAGACACATAAAGAAAGCACAGCAGTGGCATTATCCTCTAATTGGCAACTCAAAGTGGGCTTGACCCCCATCAGAGCATCTGGACTGAATAGTTGAAAGGGAGAGAAAAGCAAAGAGACTGAAAGTAGTGGCAGGACTACCTGACAGAACCATGACAGAATTATTGAAGGGAAATGTGAATTCCTGAGGTAGGATTTGAGAGTTATAACAGGTTTTCTTTGACATCCTTAAGAGGATAGGAGAGTGTGAATAGTTAGTGGAGTTTAGAAGATGGGAAGTTTTCTGATGGGATGCTGGTGGAAAAGCTATGGGGGTTTCAGTGGTGGGTTTTTCAGCTATTTGTAGATAGAAGATATTCTTGACCTGGTTGACAGGATGTGAATAGTTTGTGTATGTTACAGACATTGCACAGAAAAATTCTTTCTTTAGATGTAGATTCCAAAATAAACCTCTTCCATCGTGAAGATCAGTGGCTGTATATTATTGTTGTCTTCCCTTACAATATTGTAGTTGGGACATGGTCAGAGATTAAATCATGCACAAGGTATGTGGATGTCAGTTTTGATGACAGTTGATTGAAAAGGGAGGTGCTTAAGTTTTGGAGAAATTCCATTAAAATTGTCTAAAATTGTCTATGTAATGCCTTCAAAACATCAAGCTTGTAGCCAAAGTAGTTGTGATTTATGGCTAGCTTGCAAATGGTTATGGCTTCAATCTGTCAACAGCAGGGTGCTACATGTGTGTGCAAGTGACATCTTTGCTAGGTGCATTATGGAGATGGAGGCCATGATGAGTGTTGTTTGATGTCCTTTTTATCAAGTCCATGTCCGCTTTGTGAATTTGCCAAATCGACTTTGCCAAGTTGTCAAGGTCACATTATTAAGTTGCCAAGTTCATTTTGCCAAGTGCATATCATCAAGTCACCAAGTCCATATCCAATTTGTCATGTGAACGTGTCACAAGTTGCTCAAAGCTTGCAAAAGGAAGAAAAGAATCCAAAAATGTCATAAGAACGTTCATTGTTTTTTGTTTTTGAAAGGAATTCAACAATCCTAAAGCTTATCTTGTAAGAAAACACAATGCCCAATAGAAGGTCACACAAGGAAGAAGTTTCAAGCATTGAATAACTTGTGACAAGCTTAAGAATAGGGAATTCATAGCATATTCTAATAGTTTGTATTTAGAAGTGGAAATGTACTTGGTGATGTGGACTCAACAACTTGGTGGATTGAGCTTGGTGAATTGGTAAAGTGGGCAAGGACTTGACGATTTGACAAGATGAGTTTGGTGAATATGCAAAGTCGACTTCTCAAAGTAGTCAACCAAATCAATGGTCCTTACATTTCCTTTTGTAGCTAGCTTATTTTTCTTAGTTGAAAAAGGGATATAACAAAAAGTGTCATATGACAATTCTTGTGCACATGACTATGAGATTGGTTTAACTTGTCATGCGCTATTGCATTGGTGCTTACAACTATTGTTATTTACACACAGACATCACAAATGACATAAATCACCATAATAGTGCATCATCTCCAAATAAGCCCCTATATGATTTGGGACTTTACTTCATTCATTATGGAGACCAATGTGCATGAGAAGGAGTGCGCCATGGGGTTCCACATTGGCACCATTGTCAATGCTAGTCATTTCCAATGGAGTTCACAAATAGCTTTTGGGACAAGTGATGAACATTAATTGCTTCACCTAAGTATTTAACTTATTATTAACAAAATAAAAACGTTTGAATCACACAATTATAAAAAAAACATGATCAAAATGTTGAAATCTTAAATCATCAAAAGTGATTTGTAATTGTCACCAAATTTTTTTTGATCCCCATCAACAAAATATCTAAAACATGTTCACATTGAAACTAGTTCCCCACTAATCAACACTAAACCATATTAGTTACATTAATCAAAATTAACATTGAAATAATTATGAATTAACTAAGTAATTAACATAATACACCTAACAAAGTTGTCAAACAATTTTTTAAAAATTAACATGAAAACAACAACAAAAAAGTTCCAAATAGTTCCCACTTCATTTTTAAATTTATAATTGATGTGATAAAACAAAGTTGGTAATACTAACAAAAAGATCCCTATGCCTTTTTCATTCATCAACCATGGACAAAATGAAAAGGTGGAAATAATACTTGAAAAGTGTTGCAACACCAACAATGAACTTGTGATCTTTAACACATATCCCCCTTATATCCTTCCTATCGAGCATTGCATTTCGCCATCTTTGACATGTAAATTACTATTTGCACAAGTTTGAACAAATGACATTCATATTTCACATCTACATAGTCTATGGTTCAAAGATGGCCAAATCATGCCAAAAAAGGAAAAATAAAACCAAGACCTAAATTTTTTTACATCATGACAATTGTGGCCCTTAGATGTATTGGAATTGTAATTACACCATGCTTGAAACTAAAAACATGGGATTGTATCTAGAAAAACTATCCAATTTTGAACATAGAGACATCAATTACTACGTGAGATCCCATCTAACAATATTCAAGATGTCACAAGTTTTTTGAGCATAGAGAAAAACACACAAGTCAAAAAATGCACCAAAGACTTGCCTTTTATTTTGGCCTTGTGTTGGTTAATTTTCTCTTCACTATTTATAGTGGGCAATTTTGTCACATCACATCACCAATCCTTCTTCTTCAAAATGTCGATTCAGCTTAGCAAAACAGAAATATTTTTCAAAAAAACTTCCTTCAATTTCAAGTAGATTTGAACATAAGAATGCACCATGTTCAATTGTTAGAGGCTGAGATTGTATGCAATGCACACATCACATGTACTAAACTGCCTTTAGACAATCAAAAGTAAAAAAATGGAGTAGTTGCATTAAGAAAGTCATGTTAATAAAACCAAACAAAAATGTTTGCAATGATAACAAATTGTTGGAACTACATTAAAATTTGTGTTCCATTAAATTCCTTCTTCATACGGTCCTTAAACCCAAGGAAAAATAGTGAAGACATCTTTACTTACTATTCATCAAATGATGAAACAATTGTTGAATTGTGTTTGAAAAGTGTTTTTGTGGATCTATGTCTTTTTATAGTTTTTAAAAAATATATAATAATCATGAGCAAATTTTCGATGCACATTGCATTAGTTTGCATCTTAGTTCTTTTCAATGGAATTTGACATCAATTCAAGTTCCATACAATCTATATAATATCTATATCTAAATGTTATCTATTTCTATCATTCATACCTACAAGTATTCTAAGCCTAACTAATTAATGTCTACCCATCAATATGGATATGAACAAGGTTATATGCCTTTTCATGTCCATGGCATTTATGTTATGAAATTTTTGAATTGTATTTGTGCTTTTTATGTGAGAATTAAAAGATTTATTCAATAAAAACTTAATACATCAATTCAATATGAGGATGAGAAATTGAAACGAGTCAATATGGTGATGAAATAAAATAAAACAACAACAACAAAAATTTGAATACAAACTTGATCAAGCACCTAGAATCATCATGCATACAATTGATGATGTTTTTCTTCCCTTTTTTAATTGTAAAATCCATGGGCATTAATAACCAAAAGCATTTCAATTAATGTCATTCAATATTTTGACTCAAATGGAACTTCACTTTCACAAAATTGATTCATTAGTTGATTGTTATTAGTAATGTGTAACAACGCAAAGCCCAAATAAATATTTCTCCCTCCTTTTTTTTTTGTTTACCAATGTCATTATGATGGTGTGATCTCCGTCCTCTTCCTTCCAACTTGTTGCTTTGTAATTTTGGATATATTTTG
>Ga0209208_10010986_pt1 | contig 11656 bp, 6 predicted proteins | sample S1TSphfallax_3_FD_187694 | JGI IMG/M metagenome (GOLD analysis project Ga0209208, IMG submission 187694) | Host-associated microbial communities from peat moss isolated from Minnesota, USA - S1T2_Fd - Sphagnum fallax MG (SPAdes) (version 2) | ecosystem: Host-associated > Plants > Peat moss >...
CAAATCTTGCAGACCTTCTACCACTAAACATCTAAACCCACTAAAACGCCACTAACTACACTAAGTGGTGACCGAGGTTGTCACCACTAGAGGATGAAAAAAATAGTTAACTTAGAGGTTGTCACAACCCGAGGATGAAAAAAAATAGTTAACTTAGAGGTTGTCACAACCCGAGGATGAAAAAAAATGGTTAACTTAGAGGTTGTCACAACCCGAGGATGAAAAAAAATAGTTAACTTAGAGGTTGTCACCACTAGAGGATGAAAAAAATAGTTAACTTAGAGGTTGTCACAACCCGAGGATGAAAAAAAATAGTTAACTTAGAGGTTGTCACAACCCGAGGATGAAAAAAAGTAGTTAACTTAAAGGTTGTCACAACCCGAGGATGAAAAAAAATAGTTAACTTAGAGGTTGTCAGAACCCGAATATGAAAAAAAATAGTTAAAGTAGTTAACTTTGTAGTGGTAGAAGGTCTGAAATCTTGTGCAATCTTCTATGCACCAATCAAATATGCACTACAATTTCTAAACATACCACACTCTAGAGGGTTGCATGGTAATTGTTGGATTTCATCTCTTTTACAAATTTTCAACACATGACTAGACTCTCATTCTTCCTAGCACTCAATAATAGACACAACTTTGGTCCTTGTGCATCAAAGTATGTTTGAATTCCCCATCAACAACAAGGTGTCCAACAAGACCTTGACATGACGCACCTAGTTCTACTTAATCCTTTGAGTGTTACAGCACATTGTTGAAACAACATTGACAACAAATAGTTTATGCACACACTACTATTTGGTGGGAAATTGAAATGACATTTTGTATGTGTTTATGTGGAAAGAAAGATAGTGCATGTAGATTCCAAATTGCCATAATGGTAAATAACATTTTGTAGCAAATGAGACACAAAACAACAAACTCACAACATGTTCATTGACGCACTCCCAAGTCCCGGGGTGAACCCACTTGAGGGTTCACCAAAGTGTAGTTGCGGAAAGTTGGGACTCGGAAGGCGCTCCCGGCTTCCAACTCTAGAAAGGGGTAAAGGGTCGAGTTGGGAGCCCAGGGATTAGACTAGGAAGAGGTATTAGTTGATCAAGCTTGAATCTGCACCAAAACAAACCACAAAGTGGTTAGTTCACAATTTCGGGACACCCTTGGGTGTTGGGACAAGCCACGGGCACTTTGGACCACAAGACACACCATAGCCCGGATTCGGGAGTATGCCACCACCATACTCCCTATAGTATACTTTGCGACGCCCCGTGGGGGCTACATCCAAATGGCACAAATTCCCGGGACTCCCGAAATGGAGTCCCGAAATTGTCCCGAAATCGTCCTAGGTGGAGTCCCAGGACTTTGGGAGCTCATAACTCCCGACTGCAAGATCAGATCGCAACGAGGTCTGAACCAAACTTGTAGCCCTCGTCGAGATCTTTCCAACAACGCATCGCACTCTCAATTCGGACTTCGGGAAGAGGTCGATTCTCGACTTTTAGTGGTCGGGAGTCAAACTGTCAGTTTGACTCCCGGCCCTTCTTTTGCCCATAACTTGAGCGACAGATGTCCAAATTCCCAATGCGAGGGCATTTTCGATATCTACGCTTCAAGACCTTTCCAATGACACAAAGAACACCTCAATGCGAGGTGTTTTGGGTCCTGCTGTCGAGCTCTGAACATTCGGGAGTCCCAGAGGACTCCAAATCCCAACTTTTCCAAGTGTTGGGCTTCACCCCCACACTTGGCCAAAGTAGGGTTGCGACATTCACCAAGTTCAAATTTGCATTCCTCAACATGTTTTAAATGTTAATAAAACATTTACCCTACGTTTTGTGCATTGATGTAATATTTTTGGTAACCTATGGCTTAATTACATAGGTGATTTTGACACTAACAACATTATAATACTTGAGCCAATTTGACACCAACATACATATTTTCCCCAAAATAAAAAATAAAAAATAAATATTGTTCAAATGTTACAGAAAATACTAAATTATAATTTTAAAATGTTAAAACTTAAATAACAACCTAGTCTTTTAAGGAAGCAATAATGAAAGAAAACATTCCATATTTGTACCTAATGTTGGGCAGCAATGTCAAGATTCCTGACATCTTGGAAATTTATAAGAAAGATAACAAAAGGTTTTAAGAACACCAATAATTGCATCACTTAAAAATTCAAACAAATGATCAAAATCAAGAAATTAAAAACCTTTGGCCACCATAGCTAGAATTGTTGATGCACCTTCAAACTCCTTGGAAGATTGAAATGCGAATTTGAAAATGAAAATAACGAAAAAAAGAGTTGTGGTATGTTCCTTAATTTGTAACACTTTGGGCGTAAGAGGGGCACGTTGGAACTCCAAAATGGACTAAAACGAATGAAAAGTGGGTCAATTATTCATATGGACCTACACAAACCAAACATCAACTTGGTTAGTGCATAGTTGGAGCACTTTTGGTGCACAAACGAACCATAATCATATATGGACTCACAAGACTCACCATGGCTTGAACTTGGGGGAAGCCACCACCTTCCTCCTTATAGTATTTTCTGTGATTATGCATGGGGGCTACACCCAAATGTCATTTTTCTTAACACTCCCAAGGTGGGAATCTTGAAATTCCTAAAATTCAAAATTGGGACTCTCATCACTTTGGAGGTTAATAACTTCTTGTGCGGACCTCCGATTGAAATGAGGTCTAAAACAAAGTTGTAGCCCATTGTCAAGAGCTTTCCAAAGATATGTAGCACATCATTTGAAAGCACCTAATTCAAGGTAATTTCCAACTTTTAATGGTCGATAATCAAATTGACACTTTGATTTTGGCCTTTCATTCGGCTTAACTTGTGTTGTAAGTACTCAAATGGGTCATGTGAGCCCATTTTGGACATCTATATCTTAAAAGCTTTCCAATGGTATAAAAAATTATTCAATATAATGAGTTTTGACCTTTCTAATCACTCATTGAAAATTCAAGAATCCATAAGGACTCTAACTCCCAAAGTGGGAGTCCACTTGGGAGTGCGTGGGCTCATTCCTTCACACTCTCACACTCTCGTGCGTGTGAATGTGACCCCCATGTTACACTCTCGGCCCACACCTTTCCATGCCCTTGCCTCGGTCACGAACCTAAGGCTAGGGTTGTGACAATTGTTCATTACTTAGGACCCCAACAATTGCATCAATTGAAGACTTAGACAAATGTTCCAAATTAAGCAATTAAAAACCTTCAACCACTGTAACTAAAAGTATTCATTACTCATGACCTTAACAATTACATCGATTGAATACTTAAACAAATGATCTAAATTAAGTAATTTAAAACTTTCGTCCACCATAGCCAAAATTGTTCATTATTCAAGATCCCATTGATTACATCAAGTTAAGACTCAAATAAATGATCCAAGTCAAGCAATCGAAAACCTTCATCCACCATAGCCAAAATTGTTCATTACTTAAGACCCCATTAATTACATCAAGTTATGACTTAGACAAATGATCCAAATCAAGCAATCTAAAACCTCCAACCACCATAGCCAAAAAAAATCATTGCTTAGGACCCTAGCAATTGCATCAATTGAAAACTTAGACAAACAATCCAAATCAAACAATTAAAAACCTTCAACACCCACCATAGCCAAAAAAATTCATTATTCATGAATAGTAATAATACCTTTGGTGGATGAGCTTATTTGTACTATTGATGGGTTACCCCTTCCATTCAATTCATTGTATGTTAGCACTTCAAAAAACCCCACCACCTTTTTTGGAATAATTAACATAATTATTGCCAAGTTTAGTGACCAAATCTTACAACCTTTTGGCATTTTCAATTAATTCATTCCCTTTTCCCATGGTCAGCTAGTTACTGAATGAGGTTAGGATGCATTTTTTCTTTGTCTTGTAGCTTTGTGGCTGCCACTAGGTTTGGTATGACGGATGAATTGATGTTGCAAAATCACAATTGTAATGGTGAACATTGTTGAACCCTACCTTGTTGTTACAAGCAAGCTCCTCAATGGATTTGCAAGTTGTTGCAATTATCTATAATGAAACATTAAAAATTTCATTAAATTCCATGTGTAGAATTTGAAGATTCTAACAAAAGCTACAATGTTCTTCACGCTTGAAATGTTTACATGAGCAATTCCCTAGCATCTCATGAACTCTAAAGGATAAAAACATTTTGTTTAAAGATTGATTATGGCATTTTGATGTTAATGTTAGCAAATTGAACACCTACATGGAAAAAAATGGGTTCTAGAAAAGCACTTTTTGGATAAAGTATATAGCTTGTAGTCTCCACAAATTACATGGAAAACTTCCAATCTTTCAACTGTCATTGTCCAATATACAATTATGTATTAGTGTCATTAGGTCTTATTACACTTAGACTAGAGGAAGTGGAAGTGTCCCACAAGGACTTGATCCTTCTGGACGATGGAGTGTTGGTATTATGGGTTTGCCAAGATGCTTTGATGTCATTAATTTACAATAGAATGATTAATCAACACATTTAAAAAATAGGTGCTTCAATTAGTAGGCCTAAATGGCCTTTGTTGTGAGGTTGGAAAAAGAGGCCCACTATGTATTAAGTGAAACCAATGAAGATTGATGCGTTTATCAAAAGCACATGTAACAGTTATGATTTGTCATAGTGGATAGTGCGGCTAGATGAAGGCATGAGGTTATTAACACTAGAAATTTCCCAAGTTCAAACTTAAAATTGAATGGCATCGAAAACCAACCTTCTAAGTGTGTGAATTGTGTTAGCATAACTTGAAAATGTAATTTGGAGACCAACCACCCTATTTTCTTTTTTACATTAATCACTTGCAGAGTTTCCAATATGTGAAAAGACATGCACCTGTTGTAATACCTATACAAACGAGTTGCTCAAGTGTTCCAACCATCTTGAAAAAATTGTAAATATTCCCAAAAGAAGCATTTTATCATATGAATCACACCTAATCCACTCAAGTTGGCAAACTTACAAAAATTTACAAAATATAAAATACAATGGTGAAATTTTTAACCTAACACAAACAACAACACAATTGAAAGGCCTTGAATAGAAGGTACTTTCATTTGAATCAATGTTGAAGGTCTTCATTGTTTAATCCCTCGTCATCACAACCGAAAACATTGATATATAAAGGGTCTTTCTAAATCATGTCTAGTTTGCACCTCCATTTACTAGCTTGTTGACACCACTCTGAATGAATAATGCATTCATTTTCCCCTTTGGTTTTAAATGTTCAAGTTCCATTAATAAAAAACACCAAATATCCCAAGCCTCTATAATGCATTCAACAATTGTTCATCTAGGTGTGAAGGACATCAATCATTCATATCAAACAATGGAATGAATCAATCAATCAAGGTTTGATTGAAGTCGGATAGGCTTGACACATTCAATTATTAAACCCTCAAACGAAGGTAGGGCAAATACAACATAAATAACATTCTTGGACATAACTACAAGGCTTGCTTGATAATGGTCTCATACCAATTATGAACACCCAAAAACATTTAACGTTAGGAAATTTTCTACCCACTAACATACATAACCTAATAAACACTCCAATGTGTGCAACATATGAGATGTTCAAATGTCACAAAAGGTAAAGCTACTAACATATGTGGATTATGGTAATAAGATGCTAACATAATCATAGTACCCATATTTTTGTAATTCATTCATATTCATTCCATGAAGATGTTTCAGTTGTCGGCCAACAATGACTAATTGTTATGTAGATGCAAGGTTTAAATTGGAAAAAAAAATTAGCCTACTCCCAAAAACATCAAAATATTCAATTGGGTTCTCCTTTTTCTATATCTTAATTGCACCTGAAACATGTTTATCGCACCATGTTCTGCAAATTAAACAACCTAGATTAAATGTTGCCATTGGATAGAAAGCATTTATACCATGTAATCAACATCGCTATGGAGGTAAACAAGGAAACCTAATAGTGGCAAATGAGGTGTTCCATATGTGAACTCATATCCTCCCTTGATTTGGCACACAATCGCATCACCTCTAATTGTAGATCAAATTGATTTGAAATCCAATAGTTAGCAAACATGGTTGAAATATACGCACTTGTACTATTATCATTACTAGAGTATTCATAATTTTCAAAAAATATATTATTTCCCTTATTTGTTTATTTGCGTTCAAAATCCCTACTTAGCCCATGAATGGCCTACAAAAAGTTTATTTTCAACCCATGATAAAAATCATGGTGAAGGTATATAAACATCCAGGAAGTGAAAAGAAACCCTTTAATACATGAGTGGTATCATACCTTTAGACTTGTTGCATTTACCTTTTTAACAAGTTGGTGCACTTTAACATTGTTTGGAGCACAAACCAAAACTTATTTATTGACTTTGTCAACTAGTTAAAATAGAATTACAAAACAAAGCTGTAAAGAGGGTCAAAACAAGCTTAGACATTAGTGCAAGGACCAAGAGCAAACACTTTGTTGATTACCTAACCCTAGCTTTGCTTTGCCAAACGACACTCAATATTTATAGGGGTAAGTGACTTAACTATCTGACAATGTTTTTGTATTAAGCTCACTAGCTTTGATACATTCTTGACAACAAACATTTACATACAATCCATGTAAGTTGTATATAGCAGGAGTCAAAGATTGTTACATCACCTAAAATATAACTATCTAACAAATCACAATTCTAGTGTTGTAAAAAGGTAGGAATACTGGGGAGGCATTCAAGTACACAAGTCCTAGTTCTCCACATTGCCAAGGAAAATGTTGCGAACAATTTGGGGTTCCACTTCATGTCCTAAAAATCAATGGTAGATGTAATTGCAATAACATAATATCACATCCATTCATTGCCAATAGGTCCCATAGAAATTCAAGATAACATACAAACAAGCAAAGCATTGGGATAAAAATAAATGTAAAAAAACAAAGCCACTGCCATTCAACATTCTAATAGGTTTTAATTAAGTTAGTCTTCAACAACTTACTATGGGCAAAACCTATAAAACAGTTCCAAGAAACAAATCTCACAACAAAAAACTAATTTCATATACCATAGATTAATTCACTTGGAGCTTATGCATGTGATCAAACTCGATGCTCTTCCATTCAGGTTTCCAAGAATAAAATAATGGAAACACCTTACCATTGACCAATAGATGACAATAACCATCAAATTTTTCTTTCATTAGGAACCTACTATACTAATGAATAAAACAAATAAGTTATGTTAATGTTGCATTTTTTATGGAATTCTTCACCAGTAAATGTCAATAGAACCCAAACAATTCATTTCCACTATTGTTACCATCAAGTTGCTCAATAAACAAACACCAATGTTGCCAAATATGTGCACATCAAAACATTAAACATTTCATCAAAAGGCATGTTTTGAATAGTTGGGTTTGAAAGTCTAATGCATAAGTTTTCACACATGAAGCATCTAAATGAGCAATTTTGTTAGAATCTCATTACACATTTATATTTAACATTGATATTAGTGACAACTTGAGAATGTTACAATGAACAAACACAAGAACCATAAACCACAATCATACATATGACCTTATTGGATCAATGGAGTACATGTGGTGAAGAATTTGAATGTAGCAAACACATAATGGGTTCCTTGATAGCAAATAGTTGATAGCAAGTCACATGCAAAACTTCATTAGAATTTTGTTACTCCTGAACGCAACCTTCAAATGAGGATTGCTACCCCCACATCCTCCTAAATGTGAGTCCATTTGGTCTAAGAACTACAAGTTGCATATACACTTATTTCCACAACTTTCAAGTGTAAGATATAAAGGAAATCTGCAAACTTGAGATGTGATTTATGTTGGCAATTGTTGAACTATACCAACTTGACATCATGCATTCCAAATAACCATGTGCCAAAGTGGAGAAAGTTACATTCTTAGACCAAAGCTAGAATTAAGATAGATGGTAGGACTTTACAATAGATAATACACCAAAAGATTTATCCATAAGTCTAAATAATCATGTTGCTTCATTACATGATGTAATGAAATCACTTTGAGTGAACCTTGGCTTAAATTTTCTTTGTTGTCATTTGTAAGTTGAGCAATGGGGTTTCAAACCCTAACTTGATCAACATAAGGTCACCAAAAAAAAAATCGACCTAAAGCTCATGTGAGTGTGAAGAAAAGAATCTGTGGGCTTTGAACAAAAACACCATATTATCATACAAGCGATTGTTGAACTAAGAAAATGCGATGTGAAACCTTGCATAAACATAACCTAAATGATTGAAAGGTAGAACAAATAATGCGTTATTTGGTTGAATTTCAAAATTTGTACCAAATCACTTATGTTGTGAAAAAAACATAATGAAATCCTTTTACAATTATTTCTTGTCGAAACATCATAATCACCACAACCTTTCACATTCCCTAGTGACAAACCCTCATACCCATTGCAATTGAATGGTTTTTGTAGATTGATGAGCCACCTGAGCCACCTTACCCTAATTGACCCAACAACTAAAATAACAACACCTTACATCCATGACACTTGTTTTACGAATAACCCAACTAATGCAATGCCTTTTGACATTCATAAAACCTCCTTCAAAAGTTAACATCTAGTGCAAGGAGTGTCATGAAATTCGTCACAAGTAAAAATTGAATTGCAAGGAATCTAACAGTAAACTAACTCATGGATACAATGGGGCAAGTAGACACCCCACAACATGCAATGCCATTGTCCCACCCAACTTGGATCCAAATACGAAATGAGAGACTCTAGTGTTGTGAGCAACATCTTGCCCATTGAAATGGCATGACCTTTTTGGTTTGCCCTTGCACAAAGTGTAGGGGATGTAGGTGACAAATGTCCATGGCAACAATGCAAAATCATTTAATACAACATGGAAGGCACCCTTTTTTTCAAGTTTGGAAAGGACTTGGGGACCATGATTCATTTGATGAAAAATGGGCAATATGTGCAACACAACTTGCTATGGCAATAGTCGAGAGGTGTTCAACTCTCCAAGGGGTGAAAGGATTGTTGGTCGACGAAGGCATACAAGTAGAACAACTTTTGGCGCATGCATTTGGAAGGGAGGCCCCAACGCTAACGTCAGAGTCAACTATGCCCATAGAGAACCTAAGGCCCACCAAAACCATGGTTGAAAAGGTACAATGCAAACGTGAAATGCTAAAAATTGTAGGGAAAGGTGCAACAAAAATAAACCTTGAAGAGGATGGTCCTACATTACAAAACCTAGACTTGAATGACAATGAGGATGAAGATGATCCTCCAATGCAAAACCTTGACCCAAGCGCAAGTGAAGATGTTGCGATGGACAATTTAGACACCTTACAAGATGTTTGTACAATGTTTTACGCTAGTGCATGGTGTAGCAAACTTGTAGCCACATTGACACTAATGAACATGTGCACCATACATGGTTACTTTAACAAATTTGTGGATGAATTTTTTTTACATTGCACAATTTTTTGTTGCCTATGGATAATTGTTCATCTAGTAGCATGCATGGTGCCAAAACATTGACACAACATATTGGCTTGAAATACAAAAAAAATCATGCATGTAGTTCTAGATTGTATTGTATAAAGGGGAATATGCAAATTTAACTTACTGCCAAAAGTGTGGGAAGGAAAGGTATAAATAGGTTAGACAAATAACAATACCCACTTAGATTTTATGGCATTTCCCCCTAATTCCATTGTTGAAGTGGATGTATCACTCCCCTACCATAACTACTACAATGGCACGTGGAGAACAATAACACAAATGGTATGGTGTGCCATGTTGTGGATGGCAAAGCTTGGGCCCACATAGATGAGGCTTGGTTAGATTTGGCAATGAGTCATGAAATTTGAGGTAAGCAATATCCACTGATGGATTTAATCCAATTTCCGAAAAGTTATGTACATGGTCCACTTGGGCCCATGTGCATTTTGCTCTATATTTTACCACCATGGTTGGTGACAAAGCGATTCTTCATGTTAGTTTCAATGATTATATTGGGGAAGGAAAGTGTTAACATGAGCAACATTGATGTAATTCTTACTCCACTTGTGGAGGAGTTGAAGACACTTTGGATGTTTAGTGTCCAAACATTAGCTTTTGCCAAACCAAAGGGGCACCATTCTTTCAATCTTCGTGCCACGATCATGTGGACCATCAATGATTTCCAAGGGTATGGCTTGTTATCTTGATGTGTACACCAAGGATATATTGCTTGTCCTAGATGTGGGCCAGAATCCACATCTTAGCATTCATCAACCTTGAGGAAGGTAGTGTATATGGGCCATTATAAATGGTTTCACTACAACAACAGGGGGCTATTTTGCGATCTGAATATCATCACAAACAACAAATAAAGAAGTTTCCAAAATCCCGTGGTTGCGAACCATAATTTCTCGCAAACTCTTAAGCTTTTGCGATACCATAACATTCGTACCTGTACAATCGCAAGTCCTTTGCAACTCCGGAACTTGATACAATCGCAAAACTTTCCGATTGTAACTGCTTCTATACATTGTTTGCGATTAATATTGCATTAGAAGCTATTTGCAACACACCCATCACCACAACGACTTAGCGAATCAACTCAAAAGTCTATCGGTTTTTAATATAAGATCTAACGCAAACTTTTTGGGATTCTCAAAATGCCGTTAAAAGTTTACGAAACTTGATACGATCGCAAAACTTTCCAATTGTAATTGCTTCTATACATTGTTTGCGATTAACATTGCACTAGAAACTATTTGCAACACACCCATCACCGCAACGACTTAGCGAATCGACTCAAAAGTCTATCAGTTTCCGATATAAGATCTAACACAAACTTTTTGGGATTCTCAAAATGCCGCTAAAAGTTTGCGAAACTTGATACAATCACAAAACTTTCTGATTGTAACTGCTTCTATACATTGTTTGCGATTAACATTGCATTAGAAACTATTTACAACACACCCATCACCACAACGACTTAGCGAATCGATTCAAAAGTCTATTAGTTTCCGATATAAGATCTAACGCAAACTTTTTGGGATTCTCAAAATGCCGCTAAAAGTTTGTGAAATCATAGATTTTGCAAACCTGTTCTGGAATGATTTTACCCGTAAGAGTGTAGTGATATCTATGACATGGTATACTCCATACTAGCAGTTGTAAGTGCGACTGCATGCAACTATAGGGGTTGCGTTCACACTGCATTACATGTTAATTAGCTAACCCAATTGTATGCGAACACGTGTACTTTTATTTTGTAATTAAATATTTAGTTTTAAGAATTACTTTGATTAATCTAGACCGTCCAAGTCGTAGCCCTTGGGGTGCGGACACGTGTTGGGTTTAAAGCTTGATCAACCATGCTATGTCATTATACACGTGGCACAAATTAGGGTTAGGGTTATAGGGTTTAACCCCCATTGAATTATCAGGATGATGCCATATGGCAACCTAGTGATCGCACGATGTAGTTGCAAATGCAACTAATATTTTGGTAGCTTGAAGCGCCATTTGTCACATGGTCCCACTTTACAGGTGTTAGGGTTAGGGTTAGGGTTAGGGTTAAGGTTTTTCATCTTATCGTTTATAGTGTGCCACATGGCAACACAACAAC
>Ga0209208_10010987_pt1 | contig 11656 bp, 10 predicted proteins | sample S1TSphfallax_3_FD_187694 | JGI IMG/M metagenome (GOLD analysis project Ga0209208, IMG submission 187694) | Host-associated microbial communities from peat moss isolated from Minnesota, USA - S1T2_Fd - Sphagnum fallax MG (SPAdes) (version 2) | ecosystem: Host-associated > Plants > Peat moss >...
TGATTGGTCCTACTAAGACAAGTGGTATTCAGTCTGTTACCATATCAAGGATTTATGTATAACAATAAGGGATCTTGATCATCATGGCTGGTAGTTCTGTGAGTATTTTCACCTTGGTCGAGTCTGCGATACTAGTTTATTTCCAAGCATTTTGATTTAAATTGCCCATTTTATTATCTTTGTAATTGATTTGGTAACCTGTTCCTCAGCAAATTTTGATATTCACTGGTGCTATGATTTGGACTTTGGTTACTGTGCAATGTTTTGAGTGTGGAATTTTGGTGGCAGAGTGATTGGCCAGTGCATCAGCTATGGCCGCTTTCTGAAGGCAATCAAAGGACTGAATTGGATGTGGTGTTGTTTCATGGGCTCCAATTAACTGCAAATGAGAGTACTGATGCCTGGAGTAGCACATGGACACAACGAGGGCATGATTATGTATGTTGGCCTCAAGAATGGCTGCCGTTTGATTTGGGGGAAGCTGTGCGCATTTTTTCTGTATCATATAGCGCACATGTAGCAACCTCCCCTCATGATCATGTATCAGAGATTGCACATAACCTACTCCAGAATCTCATGGATCCTAGGTATGAGTCACCTCTGATTATCAATAGCCATGCTTGGGCCAATGAAGTGGTTTCAGTTACAAATGTGCAAAGTAATCAAATTCTTCATATATTAGATATATGGCCCCACCGTAGGGTCATCTCTAACTTGTATTGAAAATCTGTAGGCTTCGCAGTGATTGTACATCAGCCAACTTTAGATGGTGTTTCAACACGTCTTAAAAAATAAACATAGCATACAGTGTATGTAGGGTGAATGGAATCATCCTGATATGTTAAAATGTGGTATTTTTTAAAAGATTAGGGTTAGAGAGCTTGGTCTGGAAATTAGAAAAGGGACTTTTTAAATTCTGGAAATGCCATGAGGAGAGCTGCAGTGCTGGAGTGTGGAACTTTTTTTTTGAATAATGTCAGAGGTGACTCCATGATATTTCAGTCACGCTAAACCAATATGAAATTTAGAAGGCATTCCAATATTTTCTGATAAATCAGCATAGTGAATGAATATGTTTGCAGGTATGAATGGCATCATCCTATTGTGTTAATAGGCCATAGTTTTGGAGGGTTGGTGTTGAAGAGCTTGGTTGTAGAATTGGAGAAAGCATCAACCATCCGAAATCCTACCGATTCCTTGTCCAAAGCTAGAGTGCCGCGTGCAAAAGCGTTTTTGAGGAATGTGAGAGGGGTGGCTTTCTATGCTGTTCCACATGCTGGATCAAGGAATTTTGCTAAATATGTGAACAAGTTGTTGAGATGCAACATCAGAAATCATCCTGGAATAATGGATAACATTCAACCCTGGCAATGAGATATGGAAGAGTTGTCAGTGCATTTTGATGACATTGCCAATGCAAACAAAATCAATATATATGCTTTTTGTGAGGGCAGGCCAATGGAGCAAGTGGTAAGTATGTGTTGGATGAAATGGATTTTTTGCAACCAACCACCTGTGATGATTTGATGTTGTCTGGTGCTGACATGTGCAATTTGGTCTCTATGACTGGACTAGGGAATTTTGGTGGATTTTAGCTCCGCACAACGATTAGCACGATATAATTTTTACAAGGTTGAGGATGCTGATCATATGGAGGTGTGCAAGCCACCAAGTAAAGAACATCCCAGCTACCAATTGCTTCTACAATTGATCAACAGTTGTCAAGAGGTTAGTGTCGATAACCTAGTGAGTTCGATGTTTCATTAACATGAAAGCATTACCTACTTATAAAGTTCCATAGAATTTTTCTGTTAGCAGGTAAGCGAGGATGTTTGATTTTTTGATGAATTTTGAGTGTGTGGAGTCCTATGCAAATTTCCTGGGAGAGGGTTATCTTAAATCGGTGATTATGTACTAATATTATGTTCTATGATCGACAAATGGACTGACCTTATAATTGTATGTTGAATCTGAAGGTGGCAAGAGAATGTGATCAAGCTTCACAAGAGGTTCATGACTTGCCTGAATCAATGTTTGGTCTGGAGAGCTATGTGGAGAGGGTAGAAATATTGCTGACCTCAGAAGGAAGTGATGCAGCTCCTCGCTACATGGGAGTATGGGGCATGGGTGGAGTTGGGAAAACTCTTCTTCTTCAAACACTGTATGTGAGCGCACAGGTGCATGACCATTTTCAAGGAGCTAAATTCATTTGGCGCACAGTGGGGCAAACTCCTGACATAATGGCCCTATATCGGAGCCTAAGTGAAGCACTGGGTCTGAAACCAGAATCGAATGTGAACAAAGAGGATTACAAGCACAAATTATTCAATCATTTTAACCAGAGAAGAGTTTTCTTGGTTTTGGATGATGTTTGGAAAGTCGAAGCATTTAATTCTCTTGACTTATCTAGGGGAAAAGGAAGTGTCACATTGTTGAGCACTAGAGACCAGTCATTATTGGACAGAATTCCTCGACAGATAATGCAACAGTGTATGGAACCTCTGTCGAAGGAGGATAGTTGGAGCCTTTTTCGTGATCATGCATTCAAACCACCATCCAATGTTCCATGTGAATTAGAGGCATTGGCACAGTCCATGGCCAAGGAGTGCCAGGGTCTACCATTAGCACTCAAGGTTGTTGGCAGAGCAATGTGCGGAAAAGTCAACCGTAAATATGAATGGGAGCCACTACTGAAGACATTAAGGGAATCACGCATGCAAGACAAGAGTGTTGAAGAGCAGTTGTATGAGCGTTTGAAACTTGGCTATGATCTTCTCTCTGAGGATGACTGTCGCTTGAAGCAATGTTTTCATTACTTCGCAGCATTTCCTGAAGATTCTAATTTCGATTTTGAAGAGATTTTGTTCCATTGGACAGGGGAGGGGTTGGTTCCTGCGCATGATGGAGATGATCCTGCAGCAGATGCATTTTCCCTGTTAAAGAAGTTGTGGGAGCGATCATTCATTGAGTCAAATGGACTGTTTGGTTCAGATGTATCTTATAGTCTGAATTTCAAGGTGCATGACGTGATGAGAGACCTGGCCGTTTACGTAGTGAAAAAGGAGTCCGGCACACCGCCTACAAAACGGCTTTATTTTTATCAAGCAGGTCAGAATTTGGAGCATGTCCCCAAAGAGTGTACAGAAATAGGAGAAGCTCTGAGACTATCATTGGACACGAACAGGTTGGAGAAGCTTCCTGAGACTTTTTGTGCACCTAAATTGGTGTCTCTTCTACTTGGTGGGAATCCAATAGAAACTTTGCCAGCAAGTTTCTTGACAAATTTTCCGAAACTAAGGGTTCTGAATCTAATGAATGGACAGTTTCACAGTTTACCTGAGGAACTTGGTGATCTTAAAAATTTGGTTTGTCTTGATCTCTCTAATTGTCATCATCTAGAGATTTTGCCAGACACAGTACGGAAACTACGGGAGTTGAAATTCCTGCTTTTAGATGATTGCTGGAGGTTAAAGTATCTCCCTTCTGGAGTGGTTGAGCTCACTTCATTGCAAGTATTACGCACCGGACTTTGTGAATGCTTGACATGGGCCGAACATACATTATCACGCACGGCAAGTGCAGGATTTGGTGATTTATATCCAACCGTTGGAGCTTCATTGGAGGATATATGTCGATTGCTTCTTCTCACAGAACTTAGAATTTTTGCAAAAGAAGCGGATGAGAAGTTCAATATACTTCAAAATGAGCTGCCTCACAATATATCTTCACTTCCGAAGCTTAAACTTCTACAGGTTTGGCTGGAGACTGAAACCCTGCCAGCTGAGATGTCATATCGGTGCACACAACTTCAAGAACTTGAATTGGAGTCCTCCATATTGGAATATCTTCCAAGGTCTTTCACATGTCCTGGGGCGTTCCCAGCTCTTATAAGGTTAAGCCTATCATGTTGGAATCTTGTTGAATTTCCAGAAGTGGATGAAGGTGCTCTCCCTAAATTGCGAACATTAGATTTGACTCGCTGCTGGTCTCTTAGAACCTTACCTCTCTCTTTGCAACTTCTGACCAGCTTGAGTAGCCTGATTGTGGTGAACTGTGGTGGCATGCTTAAAAACTCTTGTAGGAAAAATTGTGAAATGTCCTCAACATGGAGAAAGTGGCACATCAGTTTTAATTTTAGGCAAGTTCCTTCATTAGATGTGAGATTCATTAGAACCGTATATATAAATAGTGAGGAGATGGACGAGGAGATGGACGCAGCCGAACAGGATGAAGAAGAGGGAGATCCTATAAGAACTCATAATTTCCTTCCCACGACCTCGGAGGGAAATTACTCTTTGTAAAGCCCTCCATTATTAGTGTACTTATTTTGGGCCAACGCATTGTGGACAGAGAAGGTTAGGGCTAAAAAGCCCTTGTTTTCAGGTGCCTAGGCATAAAGGTGGTAGCCCAAATGATGGGCACCATAGAAAAACCAGGAAGGGTTCAGGCCCTGCCCTTCTCCAGCGTGAAAACTTGCCCTAATTTTCATAAGGCAGGAGCTTCCACTGTAGAAGATTTCTTCCATTTCTGAAGATCCTTGTCGAGTTCTTGTACTTGACAATGGTCATTTAAATACGTTATAGAAATTAGAGCAAGTTTTTACATAGGTGAAAGATTTGTCTCACTTTTATAAGGCTTCCACTCTTATGGAGTAGTATACTATCCCCCCACCCCCCCCCCCTTTTTTTCCTAGGAGGATATTCTTGAATATAAGGTGTTTTTCCAATACATTTTTAAAAAATCTCCATTTTTTTACCTAAAAGAAAAAGGTCCATTTTAGACCTTTCTTGGAATTGAGGTTCTTGTCATGAGGGGCGAGGCTAGTAGGCCAAGTGCATGTTGCTGAAAATCCAAGAAAGGGCTAAAGATACATCTTTCACTTACCTAAAGAAATATGTTTTATTCTCTCACATTTTCATTTGATGAGCTTCTTTTAGGGTAAGCAAGTAGGCTTTTCACTTTGTTTCTAATGCCCCTACATGTTTAGGAAATCATTTTATTTCATTTTTGCTTCAATAAGGAGGTAGAGATAAAGAGTGCTAAGTGTGAAATTGTAGTAGATTGTATTTGAGGACTCAAAGATTTGCAGGGAATAATAGGTCAATGTTAAGACATATTTAAATATGTAGTGTTATTTAACATTTTTTTCAATGATTTTTAGAGGAGGCCTAGGTCGCTAGGTTTTGCCAACCCATGACCAACAAATGGCAACCTTTCAAATTTGAACCTAGATTGTTGAAGCTAAGTGTCAAAGTTTCTAATAAAAACTTGGTTAGGCTATGTTCTTTTTACATACATGGTTGTTGGCTATGAGGTCACTATGCCTTTCAAATTTTGCATCTCAAATTTTGCAAGCTATTATAGTGAATCAAATGTAAAATTATTAGCAACCAAATGCAAAATGTATTAGCAATGGGGTCATCAAATTTTTTGATAACTCAAATAATTGCAAGTCATGTCAAGTTAAATTAATTACAAGTAACATCTTTTAGGAGAGTTGATCCCTGATCCAAATGGACCTTGCCCATTGTAGCAAAAGATTGCTTGCAAAAAAAAAAAGGATAATAGATTAGTTTTACACAAAAAAAACACACCAACTACTTAATGCAAAACTCTAATGCATAAAGCCACTAAACAAACTCAAAAAATACCAAAATTGCGAATATCAACAAGTGCACTGAATTACAAAAACCAAAAAGTGCAAAGATGTGGCAAGAACAAATGCATATGGAAAAACATAGTTTAAGGTTTAGGGCTTTGTTATGTGATTTTTCATGTCTATTATGCATCTACAACCTTTTGATTCTTCTAATGGTACCAAGATATGATAGCTACAGTAAATGGAAAAGTTTCCATAGTCTATAAGCTTTGTGCATATATTGACACCACAAAATCCAAATGGGTTGTCAAATGATTTGTCAATTTGTTCTTCATGGAAACTATATCAAAGAAACACCTCTCATCTTCCACACTACCTAGAACCATAGGGTCCATTCATGGTTGGGGTACCAAAAAAGGAAAAAAAGACTTAAGGACTTTTTATAACTACTTTTTACAAATAATATTTATATGAAACAAACTTAAGTGAAAAATATTGAATACTCCAATATAAGGTGATTCATGTGTTAATGGTGATTTGTCACATTCATACATAATTGTGTATGAATATTTTGATTTAATGCTAGAAATGCAATAAATCCCAAAAAATTTCAAAATGAATTTCAATGGACAACCAAACATGTTTTTTGGCAAGATTATTCTTACACATGTGACCTACATCTAAAGTTAGACATTTTGAACTCATTGAACATATTTTTTATCAAATGGTTTTGAAAGTGATTTTTTGCCTTATAACCCTTTCCTTGAAAATTACAAGGCCTTGAAAATTTTGTTTGATTTGGTTTTTCATCAAGTTTATCCAATGAACATGTATTTTCATATAAGGGGGCATGTTTTTGTTGTACAAAAATTTTGAAATCATTTGTGTGACTTTATACATTCCTTTTCATTCCTTTAAAAAGAATGCACTTTAGACATTTGATTACATAAGTTTATAGGATTCAAAATGACATTTACATAATATCCAAATTATTTTCAATTATTATTATTAATTTAAGAAGACATCATTTTATTTGTTAGCATACAAAAATCTATTACAATTATAATAATGTAAGATTTTAAAAATCCAAAATTGTCCTTTGTAGTCTTTTTTTAGTTAGACATTCATTTTTTATACCCCAATTGTAAATGGGCCCCATAGCCATGGACAATTCCATCAACTTTAGTCACCTTAAAATAGATAATTTGATTAGTAGTCAACAATGCCCACATCCTAAAGCATGGATTGAAATTTAAGGGATGTTTCATTATTGCAAGAAAATTGGCCGACATTGTCACATTGAAGAAGGAAACTTGTGCTTTTAATTTCAACTCATCAAACAAGGGAAGGATGTACATTTGATTGGCCCCAATGTTCTTCCCATGACAATAATGAACCTTCAAAATGTTCAACTGTGTTTAGAAAATTTGTTCAACTTTTGGTTCAATCCAAAATTGGGGACATTAAATAATCCCAATTGCATTCATAATCTTTTATGAAAGTGTTTGTAACTTTCCAATTAAACCTTGAATAGCACAAGTGCATTTTTTTCACATTCCACACTCCCAATAGCCAATCAACTTTGGAAACCAAGCTCAAAATACCTATGATTGTGCACCTTTTATATTACATATATATACTTCCATAAAATTGGAAGGTTGCATATTCAAGCCCAATGTTCTAATCAAGAAGCCAAACATGATGCAAACCATCATTTGAATGTTCCATTGTGTCTTCCATGTCCCATCATTGTTCCAAATGGGTTTTTTTTTAAAAACTTAGAATTCCCTTGTGCCCCCCAACATCATTTGACATCATTTAGGCATCCATTATCATCACTTGGAAATCCATCATGGTTTTTTTTGCCCAATTTCACCCAATGTCCTAATGTCCTTACTAGTTCTATTTAACTTCCTTTTGGCATTGCCTAACACTCCCAGTATTATTTGACATCCTTTCAACACTTTTGGTGTTCTCCCCAACATTTATGGTGTTGCCCAATATCCTTTAAGCATTGTTTGAAGCTTTTAACCCTATCCTTGATGCTCCCCAACATTTGTGGTGCTACCCAATGTCCTCTTAGCAATGTTTGGAGCTTTTGACCCTATCCTCAAAGCTCCCCAACATTTGTGGTGCTGCCCAATATCCTCTTAGCATTGTTTGGAGCTTTTGACCCTATCCTCAAAGCTCCCCAACATTTGTGGTGTTGCCCAATATCCTCTTAACATTGTTTGAAATTCTCAACTAGTGTTAAGTAGTTATCATTGGGTGACTTGGTTTTCACTCATGTGAAAACCAAACATGAAAACCTAAATCCAATTCTCAAGGTTTGGGAGGGAAAATGGGTAGGTTGGAATTCAATTTAGGGTTAAAAGATGTAGGGTTTAAGTTTTAAGGTGGTGGCCCCATTAAGGGAAACCACAAATGAAGAGGGATATAAAATTCAAGAGGGTGGAAGCAAGGTAAAATAGATGACTCACTTCTCTGTGTCAAAAAACAATTACAAGTAGTCATGAAAAAAATTTAGTGTATTGAAAGTAGAAATTTTATTTTGTATAATAATAACATGATGATAATCTTTCATTTTATATTTAAAATGTTAAAAAACACCATCTTCAAAATAGAATGAAGTAGAATCTTTTTAAATGTTTTTACTAGCACAAAATGTTCTTACAAAATCGGCTACATATAAATGAAATATTGATTTTTTATTAAATTTCAAATGATGGGGCCCTAAAATATACTTATGTATCAACAAATTATGCATGTTATAATCACAATATATCAAATTTTTAATACAAAATAGGTTTGAACACCAGTGTAAACCTCAGTATGGCTTGCAAAAGATAGATATATATTCCACACCAAGGCAACTACATTGGCAAATGCAACCTGCAGCAATTACCCCACAGCAAACCAACCTTTTTTTTTTACTTCCACCTCCTAGGATTTCTGTTAATGTTTATCTCCCCCAAGCTATTTCTTGAATCTGACAAAAAACTATTGTCATAAAATTGAGCTGCTCCAAAGTTGGACATTGTACACAAAGTTTTCACAGAAGGCACGGGGACTGATAACAAATGGAAGGTGAAAAGGAAGTGATGTCTCTAGGGTTTTGACTAACCTCCTACAAATCCCAAGCAAAAGAGTGTAGAAAACTTGAAAAATATTTGATCCATCAACAACAGTTTTCAAATAACAATCCATCCTGGAATATCCTAAGTCCACCAAAGTGAGAAGAGAGAAAAGGCCATAGTCCACCAGCTAACAGAGGCAAAAGAATGTAAAACACCTGTAGTGGTTGGGGCACCACAAGGAAATTAATGAACTGAAATGGAACCCAAAGCTTGCAATTTGCAATAACTGCTGGTTTCCAATCCTGTGTCCCATAATAATCACACAAATCAGTATGCCACCATGCTATAATGCTTCTAGCACTACACATATCCTCTTAGTTGCATGCATTTTGCCAGAAGTACTAACTTGCAATACATTCTGGAAAATTTGGGATGGTGGAAAGCTGAGGAAAACAACCTGCTGAAGCTTGGGGATGATGTCAAATGTACGATTCTCAAATGAGAAAAAGACTGCAATAAACACAGGTAAAAATACCAGTTGCAAGCAACAAAACTGTCAGTATCAAGGCAGGCCTGACTATAAAATAACACAATGATTTGATTTTTTTCTCTTACCAATCACTTAACCATACATGCTGCATCAATCAAGATGGTAGTGCAAGCTTATTGTTTGTTTGTCCCAGCCACTAAAGCACAATACAGATGCACCACTTGATGATTTAGACACAATACAGATGCAACACAGATGACAAATGATTGTTTGAGAGTTATAAAATGAAAGAGAGAAAGACCTGGTCAAGGAGAAGCCAAATAACAGTCCCTTTGACTCCCATGGCTGTAAACACTTTGCTCAAGGTTAAGTACCTGCAAACCAACACAATAGGCATGCAAGATTCAATGCTTGGACTAAAACATAGAGCCAACACAGAAGGAGGCAAATGTACATTACTAATGCTCTTGCACCTTAAGAAGCACACTCATAATCCATTTGTCAACTTTCACACAGCAGGATTGCAGAGAAAACAGAGAAACTATATTCCTCACCAGATGTGCAGCATCGGCCCAACAAGCACTAATCCTAAGAATGTAATCACTGCAGTTTTCTTCACATCCAGTTTCCCATCCTTCTCAATCACCAACTGCCACACAAAAAAACAACTGGATGCAAAAATCCTCCTCAACTAAAACAGAGAGTGTTTCCATCAACCTTTACATGGCCAGGACTTTTGTTACACATACTTATACATAAAAACCAGAATCAGGAGAATCAAATCAAGTATTGTTTGGATCATTTGACTAGTGCAAACACATGCAACCATCACATTGTTGAATACTACATCATGTTGTTGAAGCTAGTAGTATTACCAGGTGCAAGCAGATCATCTGCGGTGCAAGCAAGCAAGGGGAAACAAAGTAGCCAGTGTATTCTTCAATCCACAACACAATTAATTGGAGCTCTAGGAAAAAGATACACCCACCCAAGAGTTGCAATTGTCTGAAAGTTTACAAAACACCTGCAGTTGAAAGAAAGAGATCTCTAGAGGCACACAGAAGAAGAAATTCAACTTCGTGGGAAAGAAGGAAGTGAAATGAAGTGGAAGCAGAAGAGAAAACTGCTGCACCTGACAAAAGAAGTCTCCCAAGAAGTTAAGGATTGCTGCATTGATGGCCTTTGTCCGAACAGGATTCCTCTCTGTCATTGATAAATACCTGGAATTCGCTCATTCCACCACAACAAAAAGGTCTCAATTTTAGCATGAAATCCATTCATTGCAAAGCCTCCATCAAGCTCAAAGAGAGAAGAAGATGATGAGCTTCTTTGCAAACAAGGTTTTGGTAAGGAGCTTCTTGAGAATTTGGGAAGCAAGAAAACATGTACCAAGCCAATAGACCAGTAGACTGTTAAGGGAGTTTGTCATCGCCACCTCCACTGTTGCTGCTGCTGCTCCAATCATCATCATCACCACCACCACCTCCTCCTCTGTTGCCATCATTTCCTCCAGCAACTCCTCCAACATTGCCGTGGCCAAATTCCTCGTCGTCAACTCCTTGAGCTTCCTGCAGCTTGAATCCACTACATGTCTGATTGCGGGAGGCCTGCTGCTGCTTCTGGGAGATGATGAGAGCTCCATACCTCGACGATGCCCCCGAGAGCTCAGCTCTTTTTCCTCCAATTGCTTCAAGTCTTGTTGAACAAGAGAAGCGAGGAGGATGAAGAAGAAGAGCTCATCGCAAAGCAGACTTCACTACTCCTCCTCTTCCTCCCTTTGTAGCCACGTTCGTGAGCTCCACTGGAAGAAGCCTAATCACTCGGGAGCTCGTCCTCCTCTACGAACTGCAACAAGAGAGAAACCAGAAGAAGAAGAAGAAGCCAAACTCCTGCACTTCCGCGGGGCCTGTGTCTTGTTGTTGTGCATTGTCTCTCTTCTTCTGCAAGAACGAACAGCACTTCCGAAATCGGAAAAGCTATCAGGTGTTCGCGGGAACACGAAGAAGAAGAAGCATGACGACGACAAAAACAACTGTAGATCACTAGAAGAAGACACTACTCTGCGCTAGACAGACCAAAACAAAACACACAAATCTAATCTTGGACGATCGACAATTGCAACAACAACCAACAGATAAACAAACAAACGTGAAAGCAAGCTTGCTTCCGAGAGAGCTTGTTCGAAGAAGATGTGAGGAGCTTGATAGAAGAGATTTTGAGAAATTGGACAACAGCTGCTCCTTCTCTCTCTCTCTCTCTCTCTCTCCTTCTCTCTCTTCGCATCTTCGGGTGAAATCGAAGAATCCTTTTCTTGGAGTTGCTGTTGCAATTTCTTTTGGAACTCTTCATTTGCTTGGCGAAGAATTGAAGAATTGCCGATTGCGCGATTGCCAGAGAAGAGGAAAGAGGAGGAGGAAGAGCAAGAGTTTGCAAGTAGGGGAAGAGACATGAATGGTGCTCTAGGTTCTTCTGTACGGCCATCTTCTTCTT
>Ga0209208_10010988_pt1 | contig 11655 bp, 10 predicted proteins | sample S1TSphfallax_3_FD_187694 | JGI IMG/M metagenome (GOLD analysis project Ga0209208, IMG submission 187694) | Host-associated microbial communities from peat moss isolated from Minnesota, USA - S1T2_Fd - Sphagnum fallax MG (SPAdes) (version 2) | ecosystem: Host-associated > Plants > Peat moss >...
AGCCAAATTTGGCTAAAGTTTTCTTGTGTATGATGCTGCACTAACTACCTACCTACCTCACAAAAATTGGCGCAAAAAAGAAAAAAGAAAAAAAAAGTAATAAATTTATTATAAATAAAAACAATTAAAAACTAAAAACTAAAAACTTATTTATTTATTTATTTATTTATTTTTTTAAACCCTTCGCCAAAATGCTTCACGACCCGCCTTTCTTTTGCCTGAATTTCGTGTTTTTAATATTCATCCACATTTTCTGCGTACAGAGACGTGGTCTCTTCCATTTCGTCGTCTTTTTGGATTGTTATTTTGCTTCGTACATCTCATCTCTGTGGATGATGATGCATCATATGGGTTTATCGTCCATGAGAGCTCTCAGTTCAGACCGTAATTTTGGCTGTGGGTGGATGGGTGGGTGTGGGAAGGGAGGATTTTTTAATATATATTCATCCATATTCTGCGTAAACGTGGGTCTTTTTTCCATTTCGCCGTCTTTTGGATCATTATTGACTCCATATCTATGTGGATGATGATGATGATGATGATGATGATGCATGGATTTATCGTCCATGAGAGCTCTCAGTTGAGACTGTAATCTAGGAGTGGGTAGGTGGATGGATGTGCGAAGGGAGAAAAGCGCCGTGTGGGGATGGAGGAATTTCGTTGCCGCTGCGTGTCGTCGTCGTCGTCGTCGTTGTTGCCGGCTAACGCCATCGCCATCGTCATCATCATACCTATCCGCCCCCGAGGTTTTTTCTCTTCTCGCTTTCAATCTCCGCTCTCGAGCGCGAGCGGCTTCTTCAACTGCGGTTCGCAGCTTCTTCCGCAGCTTCTGCCGCAGCTTCCGAGCTTCTCGATTGCGTTTTTGGTGCTCAATAATAGCGGTCAGGTTCGTGCAGTCTTTCGTTTACCCACTCCGACTCACCTCTCCACCCACGGGGATTCATGCGCTCTCATGGCTTGTCGGCTTGTCGGAGAAGCTGTGCAAACAGTTTGTGGCCACCTGTTTTGACTTTGATTTCCCCCCTTCCGTTTGTCCGCCTTTAGAGTGTCTGAGCCGCTTTCTTGTTTACCTTGTTTTCGCGTTGCTTGAATCAGGCGTCAGTAGATGTGCTGATGATATGCTGTCGATTCCAGGTTTCTGCTGCTGGCGGGCCCGCGGGCGAAGTTTGTGTGGAAGACGCGGAAGTGTTTGTCGTGGTTCAAGAGATCAGGAAAACTTGAAGAAATTTTTCGGAGAAGAAGGGACGACAGGCTTCCATCGTCTTGCAAGTTTTGTTCCGTGCCAAAGTACTTGAAGTGAATGGATTGAACGAGGGTTTTGTTTTGGATTTTTTTTTTCCCGAGAAGAGAGACACGGAGAGAGAGAGAGAGAGAGAGAGAGAGAGAGAGAGAGAGAGAGAGAGATCCAATGGTGTAAGGACTTTGTTTCCTGTTTGTATTCAGAGGAAAAGACCAGACCAGACCAGACCAGAAAAGAGATCTGTAGTGAAGAACACAAATGGCAAGATTAACTAGGGCAGAAAAGCTTCTCGGCATCTCTTCGTCCCCGGTACACTCCACCGTCCTGAATTCCGGAGATGAGAATGAATTGAAGGAGGAAGATGTATGGGATGCGCAGGAATGGCCAGAGGAGAACACGCCGGAGTCACATACTAGCTATGGAGGAAGCGGAGGAAGTTACAGGACGGATAGCAGCGAATCCTTCAGGTTCTTCAACAATGGGAAGAGATGGTTAGGGTTAGAGAAGGATCCGGGCTTGTCTGTAGCTTTTGCAGATGGTGGAGGACGTACCCTTGGACTCTCATCTCTCTCACCATTGAAACCAGCAAACTCTTCAGGGCATCAAAGTATGGGCAGCAGTGGCAGCCGAGAAGTGACCCCTGGAAGAATTGCCACAGCTTCCAGGATGATACCACCAACTGGCTGTGCCCATCGAGAGACTACCTCACGCCAGATGATGCATCAATCAGCTCCTGTGAATGTGCCCGACTGGTCTAAAATCCTGGGGGCGCATAAGAAGTCAGTTGCTTGGGTAGATGACACTGTGGAGGAAGGAAAAGATGATGCACAGGAAAAAATGCTTCCCCCACATGAGCTTCTTGCCCGGGAGTATGCCCAGAGCCAAGCCACAACTTTCTCTGTCTTTGAGGGTGCAGGGCGGACCCTCAAAGGAAGGGATCTGAGCCGAGTCCGCACTGCAGTTCTCAGGCAAACGGGTTTTCTCGATTACTGACACAGGGCAGATCCTCAAAGGAGGAAGGTATTCGAGCTGAGTCCACAATGCAGTTCTCAGGAAAACAGGTGTTTTTGATTTCTGACGCTGCTTTTGATGTCATGCACAAACTAAGATGCAGTGACTTTTGGAAAAAGACAGTTAAATTTTTGCACACTTGTGTGTGTCATTGGCAGAAGATAGATGCTCCTTCCAAACCATCATCCTCTCCCCCTTCCTACACCCGACCCTATGACAACAAATCAAAGCTTTTCTTTCTTGTGTGGTTGGATTGTCAACAAATGAGCCTGACAGGAGCTGAAGAAAAAGTTTTTGTAACAATTGAAATCTCAAAGGAGAGGATATCAGCAATTTGCATGTAATCGGTATGTCTTTGGCATGGCACAATAGGAAGAGAATCTGTATATGTAGAATTTGGGGTTGGTGTGAGAGAGTTAAGAATCCCCTTGTGTTGTGGGCTTTTGTTGCCACTGTTAGTTTTGGGCCTTTGTAATCGTAGAGGTAGAATTTGTTTATTCTTTAGCATCTCTGGGAGGAAGCAACTTTCCAGTTTTACATGATGATGTTGAGGCCACAATTCAATCCAAGATAAATACAACACTTTTCTACTAATGTTTTGACCAGCTCTTGTGTTGTTAGATCTGGACTGGCTCAAGTTTGTGTGTGTGGTCTAATTGTCAGTCCTGTTCAGGTTTATATTAGGCCAGGAGAATGGTTATGTTGTATTTACTCTTGTTGTGCAAATGAGGCTGCAGAATGATAGTTGGAAGTTTGATATGTACATATGTTGTTTTCTCAGGATGTTGTTGCAGATACAAAAGGCTCTTTTGTCAGTGTCAAGAGCACCTTCAAACTGTGGACTGCTCTTACATATGGAGAGAGCATGGTTTTGCACAAAATTGGAGTGGTTGGGCCAACCATTGATGAGCAGTACAATAGAGTCAGCCAGCATTTCCTACTATTGTTAATGAGTCAATCTGTTGAGGGTTCAAACCTGGAACTTGGGTTGTTTTGTTTCACACTTCCGCAAATTGCTAAGTGATTTGGATGCCAGTTTCTTTGCAGTTTACAAGTAGTTGTAGGCTTGAATCAAGTCTGAATCCCAGCAGGTGCCAGAAAGTAGGTGTACATTGTGTACCACACCCAGCTACAAGTGGCCTCAGAGGTGCAAGTGTGAGAACACATGGGCTGTTTGGAGCATGTCCTCTATCAAATCACATCGAGTGTGCACTGTTTAGTTTCTCCCCCGTCCCCACCCATGAACCTGAAAAGATGGACTCTTTCAAGTAAGAGACGATCTAACTCTCACCACCTGGGTCAATCATTGTAGTTGGCCAATGAGAAACAATCACTTATTGCTGCTACTGGCTCTCTACGAGAGCTCTGGCAACATGTATGGTTTCTGCAAATCTTCTTCATCCAAAACAATTTGGTGTGTTGGGAATCGTATTATCATGTGGGTCTCTCTTGTTACACCTTCAAAAATGAAGGCCACAGTGAACCAGCACTCACCAGCATGCCGTGAATGGATGGATGGATGGATGGATGATAAGTGGTCATGAAACATTTTTCTGTTGGTTTTCAATTCCCTAGTTAACCATGGTGGTTAGCTCAGTTGTTTTTTTTACACTACCCATTTACTAACAACCTAAATTAAATTTCTTTTTGTCTATTTTTTTTAATAATTTTAATGTTTTGTTTTGAAATTTTAATAAAATCAAAATTTCAACTAGGCAATTGGAATCATGAGGTTTTTTTAAAAAGATTTGGAAGGATTGTATTACTTTTTTTTTGGTAGATGATGGAAACCTATTAATATGGGTCAATCAAATAGATCAATAAGTTCTTTAAGATGTTTGGAATCACTATCTATTATTGTATAGGGCATATACGGGTTATCAACATAAATTTTTATGTTCCATAGTGATTTATTGTGATCTATCCCATTTATTTCAATTTATACGTATTTTTTAATTCATAAATTTTCACATGATTAGTTTGTGGAATTTAATAGAAAATTTACAATGTTAAGTTTTTCTTATGAAAGAAGACAACTTATTTATAATGTTCAACAAAATGTCTTTTTGTGAATTTGTAAATAAAGATGTAAAGATGGTGATAAAAATTTTGTTACATTTTTTTTTTTCCTTTTAATGATTGGGAATTATGGTCTAAGATACAATACTCCTTAGTTGGAAAAGTTGAAAACTACATTGTGTCCATAAATCAAAGAATGATTTTGTGAAAAAAATAGACTTTCCATGAATTCTTGTTGGATGAAGAGTTCCAAAATTGCTAGCATTGCCAAGAAGGATGTCTTGTTACATTAGTTCAGCATCCTTTTAAATTGATTAAAAAAAATTTACATCCACATATCTAAACCTAAATTTGCCTTCTTCTTCTTTTTTGGGTCCAAAAAAAGGTTCAAACTTACCTTGTATGTATTTGTGGTTCTTCTTGATGCCTCACACATCCACCATGATGCCTCTCATCATTCAATCCATTGTGCCCATCACTTGTCCATTGCCAAACTCCCCAAAGAAAAACTTCAATCTTTTTTTGTGGGTAGCATCCATTCAAGTGCCCTAGCCATCCCTCTTAATACTTTTTGATGTCTTCTTTAGTGCCCTTGCTATCCCTCCCATTTATACCCATTGTCACCCTTGGCATTCCCCATCATCCTTCCCCATGACCCCATCATTAATTTGTTTCTCAACAAAAAAAACTTTTTTTTTCCTCTCAATGGCGTCCACCTTAACACCTTGTTGTCCACCATCATTCATACAACTTTCAATTTTTTTTAAATGCCTACAATTATTAATCTATCATAAATCAACCATTCCTCATTTTTTCTTGTCATTAGCTTATCATTTCCCTTGTCCCTTGCCATTAGCCCACCATCTCCTTATTATTTCCCATTGTACCTTGTCATTCCCACAACATCCCTTGTGGTTCGTTATTATTAGCTCATCATTCCTTGTAAAATTTGTTTTACATTAGCATTTTCTATTGTCATATTAATTAAAAATTGTTAAGGGGTGAAATTGCGACTCCCAATCATTATTGTTTTTTAGGAGTCAAGATCGAGAAGGCAAGGTCAATGCCTTATTATTTCACAAAACACAAGAACACAACTACCCTCTATTAACTTATTTTATTATGATTCCTCACATAGTAGTTAAGGAGTTACACAAAGAGAAAAAAAAGGAAGGTAAGGGTCTATCACCTAAGAACATACATATCGTCTTATAAATAGGTTAATCTAAGGAGGTAGGGGAAGAAAGTAGAGAAAAGTAGCATGGGAAATGAATAAAATTTGAGAATAACCATTTTCAAAGGTTCCTTAGTACCTTTGATGCCCTCTATATTGCTCTGGTGGGGTCTGCAAACCTTTTATAGCCATTGTCCCATCTCCACCATGCTTGCAAGCCCTCTACTGGTTCTGCTTACCATTTGCAGCTATTTGAAAGACCTTTCTTCCACTGCTCTTTACCATTTGCAACTTTTGTATTCTTTCATAACTAGTGTCTATTGCTAATAGCAAAACTTTTTAGCATGCAGGCAACTACCTATTAGTTTTCTCACTTTAATTTCTACCCCATATACGAGCCCTTACCTTCTACTTGCAGCCATCAACTTACCCTTCCAGAGGCTACTAAATGGTATGCTTCTTGCTCTTTGTTCTAAAAGTAATGCAGAACTACCATTTTAATGGAATATACTTATTTATACAATCTCCAATTGACCTACCTTACACATTTGCTAATAGAATAAAGACACGCCAAAAAAAACTCAAGTCCTTCAACCATCTTCCATTAAAATCGCACACAAAATACAAACATATTCCTCCATTCTTCACACATTCTTCCATGAACATCTATTCCCCACAACTTCCTACAAAAGTATCAAATGCTTTTACATTCCCCCCACACCCCCTTTAGTCCTCCTTCTCTACAAAACCACAAAAGGCCCACATTGACCCCTAGAAAATAGGGCCCTTATCCTAATCCCTTCTTAGAAATCTCCTAGATAATTAGGCGAATTAGCCCCCAAACCATTCACTCACCCATGTTACTTAATCCCATTAGTTTCACCCCTTGGATAAGAGATGGTAAATCTACCATTATTAATTATTAATTGTTAGGAGGCCCATGGAACTAAATAGTCTAAAAATTTCTATCCGTCAACAAAGACATCCCAAACTAAAACTTACCAACATCAAAATTAAGACATGCTAGGAAGTTTGCATCCCATCTTTAAACACCCACTGGAATCCTTGGGTTGGCAACCCAATATTACATTTGATAATGGAACAAACACAATCAAACAACCTTTGTTGAATTTCATTAATGTTTCACCATATGGCACGATCTTTTCATAATTATAATAAATTAGAATGGAATTAGTTAAAGAAAGTTTATATAATTGAGACAATATTACAATTGAAGTAATAGGTTTGATAAATGTAATGCAAAATAAAAACATCTCTTTGAATCTACCCCTTTAAATTATTTTTGATAACATTTTTGAAGGGGTATGGTTAGGGTTAGTAATGAATTATTGTTGCTTGTTGCAATGCTCTTTGTCAACTTTCTACCATTATACATCATCTCCTTCCTATGATAATTATTCACATGTGCAACTTTTTATGTTTGCCTTGTCCATAACCAAGAGTTTTGTAAGATCAGTTCCAAATAATTGCAAATCCATGCTTTTAGTGGGACCATAAAAATATAGTTGACATTCTCATGGCATGTGTGGATTTACATAATATGATCTTAGAGGATGAATGTGATGATTATGTGAAGGTTGTTGAACCTAATGTTGATGTTCAATTTTGTTGAGGATTATCTTTTGTAATGTTTTGTCAAGACATTAAAGTTATAGAGAATTCAAACTTAGATTTTAAAACTTTGCAATGATTTGATTGAACATTTGTGGCAATTGAAAAATAATTAATGAAAAAAAATTGTCGTAACCCTAGCCTTGGGCTTACGACCAAGGCAAAATGGTTGCAAGGTTGCGGGCCAAGAGGAAGCCTGGGAGTCACATCACATGCTCCCAGGAGTGTAAGAAAGTGTGAGGGAGTGAACCCTCACACTCCCAAGGCAACTCCCACTTTGGGAGATGTAGTCCCGGTGGACTCCCAAAATTTTAGAGAACAATTTCAGGGGTCAAAACTCAATGACTTGTGGCGTTCTTTATATCATTGGAAAGTTCTTAAAACGTAAATGTCTAAAATGGTCTCGCATTGCTCATTTGGACATCTGAAACAAAGTTATGGCCAAAAGAAAGGCTGGAAGTCAAATTGGCAGTTTGATTCCCGACTAGAAAAAGTTGGGAATCGACCCAATTTACTTGGCTGTAGACAACGTGCGACATACCGTTGGAAATCTCTCGACGACAACTACAACTTTGCTTTAGACCGCACCTCGATCCGAGGCCTTCTCGCAAAGTTATGGGGCTTCAAAATCGCGAGAATCCTAGTTGGCGCAATTTTAGGACTCCCACGCGAGAGTCTTGAAAGAGAAAAGTCATTTGGATGTACGTGCCGTGGAGAGGTGCAGAGTATACTATAAAGGGGAAGGTGGTGGCTTCCCCCAAGTCTGGGCCATGGTGAGTCTTGTGTGTCCGTGTTGCCCGTGGCTCGTCCTAGCACCAAAGGTGTTCCAACTATGCACTAATCACCTTGTGTGGGTTGTGTGCAGGCCCGTGTGAGTGAGTGAAGCTTGTCAACTCTTCCTAGTCCCATCCCGGAGCTCCAACACGCCCCTCTACCCCTCAAAATGTTGTGAGCTAGGGAGCGTGCCCCAACTCTCCCCCTTCTGTTGTCTTTCACTTGGACTCACTTTTGAGTCCTTTAAGGAGTTGGGAGTGCATAAAAAATGCACACATTTTTTTGTTTTGTGATGCATTTTTATTTCATTTCATAAGTTCAATTGCATGTGAGTTGTTGTTTTGTTATGTATTAATACCTACATTCATAGCTTGAGGCATGGGATTTGGGTTATTTGGAGTTATTGTTGTGTCGATGGCAATTGGGGCATTCATGGGAATCAAAGCTTGCTAGGAGGTTATTGTGTGCAGGTTCCCAATCTTTGAACTTTTATAACTTTTTGGTTTATTAAAATAAAAAAACTTCTTTTGCATGCTTAGATATTATTTGTGTTTTTGGCGTGGAAAATCAAATATTGGTTGTCACCTTTTCAAAGTTGTAAGCCTTCATGAAAGTCACAACAATGATATTGGCAACCATTTTTACATCAATTCACATTACATACATTTTCACCTTTTTCATATGTTCAAATTCTTTTGTGGTTTTTGGTCATTGGAGTTTTTGTATAAATGTAAAATTATTGCAAATGCTCTTCACATCTATGACTTTGATTAAGCTAGTTGGAATTTCTTCCACACTTTCAAAACTATTTTTGTTTTGGAGGTGATGCATGCTTCAATTCCTCCCACATGTTAGCCCAATGTGAAATATCCTTCAATAGTAACCAACAATGTATGAAACTAAAGGTTGTATTTTTTTTGGATTTCATTGTTTATATAATTCCAAGTTTTTTTACAACACATCCTTAGGTGAAGATTTGTCACAGACATTAAGTAATAAAAAAGTTTTTAGAAAGGTCTTTGAAGAATTATATGTTTGAAGTTTATATTTTTTAAAGAAAGATACTTGAATAATATGTTTAAAAGTTTTCAAAAGATGTAGAAGTAATGAAAACTTCTGGAAGAAGTTTTTAAATGATGTAATTAGCCAAAAAGAAAATATATTGTTTTTAGAAAACAAAACCAACAAAAGTTTTTTAAAAAAACTTATAAAAGAATAGTTAGTAGAACTTTTTAAAACATGGATGAACTTTTAGAAGGTTCCATTGAATAATCTCAAGGACAAAAGAATGATATAATTTGGAGAAGGATTAAAAACTTGATAAACAAAAAAATAAATAATGAACAAGAACTAGACAATTTATTGTTTAAATAAGACATCATGCAAGTTAAATAAGAAATGGACTAGGAATACAAAAGCCACAACTTGGGTTGGTGAGATTAAAAGGTGGTGCCTTTCGAACCTCTTCTTATATTATTCAATGGAAACTTTTAACCTTTAAAAAAGTTTCATTAACTAAACTCTTAATAAGTTTTTTATTACATGTTCTTTTACAAATTTTTACCAATCATGTCTTCTAGAGGCCTCCACCAGCTATTATACTTTACAAACATTATTTTAATTACATCTTCTATTTTTAAATATTAAATATTGATGTGAAAACTTCTTGTACAACTTTATGTTAGTTTTATGTCTTCTACAAACTTCTAAGCATATTTTTCAAGGATATTGGGCAAACCCATCTTTGGGTGGTACTATTGGGAACATCATATTTCATTTTACTAGACCCATCCAACTTACAAAAATATAGTAAACATTAAATAATGATTTTCATAATAAGTTTTTTGTGACTACATTTATTAGCTTGTATATATTTTCAAATTTTAATGATATCAAGAATATTTTATATTTTGATGTTTCTTATCATTGCATTTAGAAAGAAAAAAAACAGTGTAATGTTTTTCTTCCCTTGGACTTTTTGGTTTTGAACACATGTTTGAAACATGTTGGGGAATATTTTTTGGAAATATAATTTTAAGGTAATTTTGGAGGCATTCAATTTGATTTTTTTAATTTTGTAATTAATTGAGTAGGTATGATTTATTAACAAATTTCCAAAGTTTAATATCATGATTCCTAAAGGGGCAATGATAATTATGAAACAAATTATAGTAATTTCTATATTTTTATTCTACTAAAAAAAATAGACCATATACTAAGGCATGCAATTGATAAACATGAACAAAAAAATTATAGTTGTGAATTCATTTTTAAAAAATGGTTCAATTATTAATTAATTAATTAGTTTAGTTCCTTAACCATTTTTTCATGTGGTTCCTAATGGTACCACCCAAGGATGGGTTTGTTGTCTTCTTGAAACTTCAAAAAATTCCAAGGATATTTTACAAGGATTTGTAAAAGTTTCCAACCATAATTTTCAAGGATCTTTGTGGAAATTTCTAAAAGCTTTCAACCATATTTCTCAAGGATCTTTTTGAAAATTTTGAAAAAACTTGTAACCATATTTTTCAAAGATCTTTTTGGAAATTTCTACAAATTTCCAACCATATTTATCCATGATCTTTTTGGAAAATTTATAAAACATTCCAACCATATTCTTCAAAGATCTTTTTGGAAATTTCTACAAATTTCCAACCATATTTCTCAAGGATCTTTTCGGAAACTTAAATTTTTTTTTTTATTATTGTTCACTATCTTTGATAAATAATAGAAGTAAAGGTTTGGAGGCCACCACCCTTTGATTTCAGCAACACAAGTTGTGCCTTTTGTATTCTTAATCCATTTCATGCGTAATTTGCACCATGCTTTGTTCAAGCAATAAAACCATTTAATTCTTATTCACTGCTGAATTCTTTGTTTGTTAAGTCCATATAGTTTTTTCAAGTTGAAACCTTGTTTTGTCCTTGACAAGGTTTTGATGTGTTTAAAACTACAACAAACCCAAAACAACCCACAAATTTAGAAATTTCCCCACTTTGTTTCTAATGAACTTGTTGGTCTCTTTATGCTTATAGTTAATCTACGTTTATTATAATGGCTTTGAATTCACTCCTAGAACATATGTAACTTTTGACCGTTTCTACTAACTAGATCTTGTGATACATGTAGGAATGATGCATAAAGTTAGTGTTAATATTAGTTCCAAAAGTCTTCCCTCTTTAAATCAATGTGCTTGTGACATAATTTTAGAACTTTCAATTTTGACTTTGATTACTAAGCACATTAGAAATTTGATTTTGAAACATCACAAAATTTGATGTAATGGCATGCAAATGACTCTTTTATTTTATTACTTGATCATGTGTTCATGAGACAAAAATGATGGGGCATTTAGATCTTTTGTAGTTTAGAGTTGCCAATGTGCTAATATTCATGACACTCTTTTGATTGTTTACAATAAGTTATTGTTGGTGAAGGATTTATGGTATTGCATTAGAGATGTTCTAATCATGGAATTCATGCAAGAAAATTAGTCATTTGGTTGAGGAAAACATTTTTCATGTAAATGGTAAATCTTGTTATCAAGGATGTCGAACAATGAAATTGGGTTTAATTTTTTAAAAATTGTTACATATGGAGCAACTAGTTGAAATTGTAATGAAATTGGGAAATATAGTCGTAGTTGACAAATCACAATGTTGGTGGTTTTTTATGCATAATACAATCCATTGAATTGGATTTAGTTTCAACATTGAGTGCAAGGGCAAACATCATTAGAAGGACAAAGAAGTCATGTAAGGTTTTTTGATTGCAATACATTATTTTTTCATGTGAGCAAACAAAC
>Ga0209208_10010989_pt1 | contig 11654 bp, 6 predicted proteins | sample S1TSphfallax_3_FD_187694 | JGI IMG/M metagenome (GOLD analysis project Ga0209208, IMG submission 187694) | Host-associated microbial communities from peat moss isolated from Minnesota, USA - S1T2_Fd - Sphagnum fallax MG (SPAdes) (version 2) | ecosystem: Host-associated > Plants > Peat moss >...
TTACAATAATTAATAACCATGTACCAAAAAAAGTTACTTTATACTTCAATGAATTGACTTTTCATTCACAATAATAAATTTTTACATTGGGTGAGGATTTTTATTGTTTACTTTACCATTTTTGACTTCGGACCTTGTGACATTAATTAATGCATACACCCTTAGCAAATGATATGTTTTAAAAAAATAGCCAAAGTTTTAATTTTGTAATTTTAATTGCAAATGTAACCGTTTGAGTTGGGTGAACGTGTTAACGGGTTTGATCTCTAATTTCTTTCTATAAAATGTTTCAAAGCTTTCACTTGAATATAATGTATTAAGTTTTGATTTTGTAATCCTACTTGCAAATTTCAGTTGTAATGTTCGATGAATGTGTTACAAGTGCGATCTTTGATTTATTTGTACACAATGTTTCAAAGCTTTGACTTGAATACTATCTCTAGTGAAAAAAATTCATTTTGAAATCAAGATGAAGGGTTAAGTTCAACCCTAATGCAAACTATGTTGAAACAAAACTTAGCACATAATCTTGAAATACAAATTATGTTAGCTTTATGAAGTTCAAACCAATGTTGTCAATTTTTAATTTAAAATGGAACCTTCAATCTTGATTCGAATTCTTTTCTTTTTTAATTTTTTAAATAGAACTTCCAATCTAGTCTTGAGAACAATTCATTGGATTTCCTAAACCTCCAATTCTTTTCATTTTCATGAACAATTTATAACTTAAAATCTAGTTCCATCTCCATTACACACAACTATACAAAATTTATTTTGTGTAATACTAATTTTTCAACTAATGCACACAATTCAAAATAAATTTATGATATATTAATTATTTCCAACCAATTAAATACAATAACTTGCCTAAAACATAGAGCCAAACTTATATTTATAGATACAATAAAGTTGTAGTTATCTACATAGAGAACTTCAACTTGTTTAAAATGGGTCAACACCCCCAATTTAAGTTCTAATTCAATATTTTTTAAAAGTTAAGTAAATAGTTAATGTTGCAATGGTGATTTCAATAAAATTCAAAACCTCCAATTCAACAACCATAAACCTACCTAAATCATAAAACCTGGAAACGTTGCTTTGAAGCCAATGTTATACATTTATTTGAAAATATAAAGAACCACCGATTCTAGTTTTTAAGATCATTCCTACAACTACCTTAGGCAAGAATACTAAAACAAAGGTTGGAATTTGGTGTGCTCATCATGCAACAAGCTAACAAACATGTATATGGTCGAACTCTTCCTCTCATAGGGTTCAAGTCCTCTTTAAAGGTTCATGATTTTATGTAGTTCTCCTCTCCCCCCTCCCCCCGCCCCCCCCCCCCTTTCCTTAGTCAAGCCAATCCTTTGGTCTACCCCCACCCCATTCTTGCCCTTTGGACTAGCCTTTTTCTTGTTGGCTATATATACATAGCCAGAAAGCTATATTAAAAACTTAAAATGGTGAAATCCAAGTGTTTTTTCAAGATTTTCAATAGCCAGAATTTGGCCATAAAGAAGACACTCCTAGAAATTTCTCACTGCATTTGGAATGCACCTTAAATATCCCTCTTAACAAAAGTGGACTACTCTTATGCCTACTCTTTAAGAATGAGAGTGGAATTATGTCTAGGGTACAAACCCTAGCTAGGGTGGGACATTCCCAAAACAAGGAGTATAGGACAAGGTAATAGCATATGGTGTTGTACACACGCCTTGTTTTGGGAATGCCACCCCCCCCCCCCCCCTTGGGACTTCACCAAACATTGAATGTTTTCAAAAAAAACAAGAATGTAAATTAAATAATGTAAAACTCATCTAATCATGAATTATAGCATGATGCAAATTGCCCTAATTATTCATGTCCTTTTTCTTTACCTACTAATATTAAACAACCTTAAAAATTTGCAAGTTGCAAAAAGGACAAATGCACATGTGTCGTCTAGCAAGACATCTTGTCATAATATATTGATCGAGCAATATTGATAATTTTTCATTAATAGACAATAAAAAATAGTTTGAGTTTTTGGACATGTGCAAAATATACATTCTTAATTTTGGGACATGTTTCATTTTTTTAGTAGTTATTTTGACCTTGAAAACACAAGACACAAAAAACACTTTGAGTAAAAACAACCCAAGATGTGCCACACCATAACCTCTCAAGTGAAAGGGTCCTCACTCCACTTTTCATATTGCCAAAAAAAACTCTTGACAAGACAAGGTGGTGTGCACATTTGTTGTTTCAATTTTAGACCATTTGAAAATAATAATAATAATAATAATAATTTTCATTGTTAAATATTCAAGTTAAATTAATACAAGGTTCCATAAGAACTATGAAATTAAGTTCACTTCAACCAAAATTGTATTGGGATGGGTGACTTACAAGAAGTTTAATACATTAGAGTCAACAAAACCAAGGTGCATTAGCTACTGTCCTATTGTATTTGGAAGGCACTTTATATAATCCATGAAAATCCCTTCTATACAAGAAGAAAAAGAAGGATGGAAATTATGCCTATTGAAAATGGAACCCAATGTTGGCTGGTTCGTAGGTTTTAAAATAGGTTTAGGGTTTTAGGGTAGATAACCTGTTTGATGAAATTCCAATCATTCAAATAAAATATTAAAATTTAAAAATTCAATACCTAACCCATAATGGTTTTCCTAATTTTTTGGATCCTAGCTACTAAATGTATAGGTTGTTAACCATTTTAAAGAAAATCAATGACCATTAGGTGGGTTATTAATAACTTTATTGATAATCAATTTTTTTTCGATAATTGGGCTACATTGGTGTAAATTATTTCCCTCTTCTAAGGAAAAGATGTAAGAACCTTCCTTTCATATGCATTATGATGAAGATATGTTAAAATAGTGTTGAGAGTTCTCATTTTTTGCAACTTAAAAGTGGCCAATAAAAGTTAGGTATACCCTTATGGATAACTTTCAAAATTCAAAGAACCAATTTTGAATTTTGACCATTGATGGAAGGTTCTTATAATGAAAAATAGATACCATAGGTTATCAACTTGGGTATATACTCATTTACCCATTGATTCTCAAAAAATCAAAATTGGTTTTGCTAAATAACTATGATTTTTAAAATATGAAAAAGTCAAAGAATTGATTAGAAAATCATCAAAAATTTTTTGTGAAAACTGTTGGTTGTTTAAATTTTTTTTAAAAGAACTAAAACCAATTATTCTTAAAAAATTGAAAGAACCACCCAATAGTGGTTTTGACCTTTGACATACTATTGCTAAAAATCGTAAATTGTTTTTTACCCAAGTCACCACATTATGAGGAAAAATATTTTGAAGTCACCATACATAACAATGTGTTCCAACATGTTGCCAAAATATGGGAGGCATCCTAATTTGGACTTTCTGCCCTATAGCCAAATTTGGCTAAGGTCTTTTAATGGATGATTACCAATTGGGTTTTTAAACACAAAGTATTTTTTGTGTCCCATGTCCCAAAGACCAAAATAACCAATGAAAAAAATGGCACACTCCCCAAAACACAATAATTTTAATTTCACAAACATGTCCATAGAGACAACCCAAAAGAAATGACACATCTAGAAACTCAAATTATTTCTTATTGTACATCAATGACAAATATCAATTTAGTGTATATTAATAAATTATCATAAAATGTTGTGTTAAGTATAGAAGTTGGAAAGCATGCAAGGTTGTAGGCTTCTTCCTCATGTTAACAAGGGAACAAACAAACAATGCACATTAGCCAAGCAAGCTAGTGCAGTAGACATAGGTGGGTTGTGTTTTTTTTTTGCAACTTTGCAAATTTTAAGATTTTTGAATTTAAGTTTTTTTTTAATTGGTTGAATTAGGGAAACATGCATCATGTTGTCATGCCTAAATAAATGTAAGTTTTACATTAACATGAATTAAAGCAATTTGCATCATGTTGTCATTTAATAATATATGTAAGTTTTACATTTTTAAATTTACATTCTTGTTCTTGAATGTTTCTGAAAATTTTCAATGTTCTATTTACTTACATTTGACTAATTATGCATTATTGTATGATTTGTAAGAATATGCAATACATGGGAAGATGTCAATAGTATGAATGTACATCATTTGTGACATGGTAGAAAACATGATAAATTTCAAGTAGTTGTGTACCAATTGTTATATGCCTGAATAAAATGTATAATGTTGTGTAAACATGCCCATGTACATTTTTACATCCCAAAAATCAAAGTTTTTCAAAGGGGCACATTTCATGGATTTTGATTGTTTTGGGTCACATGTTCAAAAACCAAAGGTGTTTGTCTAAAAACAACACTAATTGCCAACCCACTTGCATTACAAATTTGAAAAAGAAAAACATTGGTTTGGTACATTCCCAAAACAAACGGGCTTGGGATGATGATGCAATCAATTTTAACCTTGCATTTTGGGAATCCTCCCCCACTTGTGGGTTTACATGTAAAGCTTTAAAAAAAAACTATCTATTATATTGGAAAGTAGTTTATATCCATGAACATACCTCTTACAAAAAAGGAGTTAACTTATTAGTATTCGGGAATAATGTGATTTGGAATGGTGAATGCTTTTTTGAAAAGTGGGAACATGTTTTAAAAAATGAATGGCTAACCTAATGGATGAAAAATTAAGGTGAAGATGATAGGATGAAAAAAACAAAAGTTTCAACAATTATAAGGATTAGGATGAATGGAAGGGGTTAAGGAAAGGATCAAGGGAGATTAGATGGAAAGATCACCTTTTCCAACTTCATTTCCAATTTGGTGGTTGTGTGTTTTGTTTGTTTGCAAGTGAATGCAAGACATCATTGTGCTAATGTTTTTTTTGGGATGTTTTCAATGTGTAACTCTTCAATATGTTGTGTGAATTGTGTTTTGATGGCAATATCTTCAACAATTTTGTCACAATGTTTTTCAAGTAATTTGGCAATGGTGGGATATTTTCTTTTTCAAGGATTGTCTTATGGCATCTATGAATTAAGGAAGTTATCACAAAGTGATGAAGATTTCAAAATATAAAACATCCTTTGCTATGAAGATGACATTAAGGTAGTGAAAACCTAAGTCATTTTGGTTTTGTCTTTATAGTATGTATTGGAGTTTTTGTGAGTGTTGTCTTACTACTAATGAGAAGAATGTTCGAGACATTAACATGATAGTTCTTGAGTTCTGATCTTCCAAGTTCTCACAACATTTGAAGTTTTTAAGGCTAAATAATAGAAGCTTAAGTTATGATGTTTAGGTTAGGGGCATGCGTGGAAATGATGAAAATCACTTGGGGATTTCAAAGTTGGTTTGTGATGGCAACATTCATTCAAGCTTGATATGTTTGAGTGGTGACAAGGGAAATTAGGACTTCTAGGAAGCTTCATATTTCAAATTGGGAGTGAGCACCTTGATATGGGAGCTATGAGTGGGGTTTTTGTTCATATGGTGAGAATTCTTGAGAGTTATAGTTGAAATAGCACTTGAATTCTTGAGAGTTGTAACTAAAAAGTTGGACAATAATGTCTCATTTGTAAAAACTACCAATCTAGTGTTCGTGTCTTAGATGTCATTCAAGCAAGGTTGGGGATACATTTCAGAATTTCTCAATGGCAAAGACATGAAATAAGTGTTGGGGGCTTGTGGTGTACTTGTGCAATTATTGTTCTTGAAAAAGTTAAATGGGCACTTTCATAACTATTGTAAAACCACAACAAGTCAATGCTTTCATGCTTTGATTTAGGATCAATGTGTATGTTGGAGTGGTTACGTTACAACAAGAGACCATGAAGAAGACTTGATAACTTTAAAGAGAGAATTTGAAAAAAAATGCAATCCAACACATGCCAGTAGTTTTTTATGCGATGATAGCACTTGTGATGCGAAGGTATAGTAAGCAAATACCTAATGTCATTGTTGTTCTATCTGCCCAGTTTAAATGGGGCAGATCAAAGACCTTTTTTTTCCTGCCCTTTCAGAATGATTGAAGACTGAAAATAAAGAGAGAAAAAAGGTTTGGGTACAAGGAAAAAGGAAGAAGAGTAGTAGTGGTCCCTCTCTCATAATTGACCAAGTAAGTAGGGTGCATACATACATACATACATACATACATATTTGAAAGGTACCTATTGTGCTCAATAATATAATTGGACCCAAAAGTTTCTCAATTTTTAACACTAGTACTACTACTGAATTATTTTATTATTATTATTATTTTTTCATTCAAACAAAACAAAAGTTCGTTATATAAATTTGAAATTATTATTTTTCATGATTTCTTATCATATTGTCATATGAGGAGTGAAATTATTCAGATTTGTACCCTGTGATATTTATGATGGTCTCCAACACCTGGGCTTCATATTTATGTTCACAAAACTTCCTTTCACTATTTTAAAGATGAATCAATAATGAAAATTCTGCCACAAGCTTCATGTCAAAACTCAAAAGCAACAAGGACGAGGGGTGTGTCACACCGTGGCCTTGCCATTTACTCTTTTTTTTTTTAAAGTATCTTAAGGCAAAAGAAAGAAGAATTATGGAAACTCAAATATTTCACCATGTCAAAAATATAATCTTCAAAAAATCCTCTCAAAGAAACCCAAAATACTTCAACATATCATAACTCTATAACTAATCTCAAGTTTCAACATGACAAGCCAAAATATCATCTTTCAAAAATCCTCATGTAAAAAATAGACCTATTATTATTATTATTATTATTATTATTATTATTATTATTACCTAGGGGAGCCTATAAAAATCCCTTAAAGCTACTATACTTGATAATGAATCTGAACACAATATCCTTAAGGGCCTTGGTAGCTAGCAAGGCCAATAATAAACCTCAATAGTTTACTTGCTTGCATTTCAAAGTGCACCTTACTAAACCCATTGGGAGGGGGTATTTTGCAAAGGTAGTAGTAGTAGTAGTAGTATGCACTCATCAATCTTCCTAAATTCATTTGTACTTCCACAAGTTTGAGTTGATGCCTCTTTTGCAGAAGAAAAGGACACAAGTGGTCGGAAAGCCCAAAAACAAACAAGTCTCAAAAACAACGAACAACCATCCGTACTTAGTACTCACCTAATCTATTTGAGAGAGAGAGAGAGAGAGAGAGTGTGTGTGTGTGTGTGTTCTTGAAGTAATCTTGATGAGTATAAATCCTTTCTTTCTATTTTAAAAGCCCAAGAAAGAAAGGACTTATACTCATCACTCCACCCCCAATTCTATGCTCTTAGAAATTTGAATGACTTTGAGCAATGTAATTTTTTTTCTCAAATTTGTGAGGTAGGCTTATATGCTAGGTGGGTTTTGAATCATCCATCCACAAGAGTTGTTTCTTCACCAACTTGGGCTTACACATCATAGAGGAAAGTCGAAAAGTTGAAGGAATCGTGTGCTACAACATTTTGGCGAAATGCTAAAACCTTTTCTCTAAAATATGGCAACTTCAAAAAAGTAAATCGTCATAATATGATGGTAGTTTTGAGCCATTTTTCCCCCAAAAAAAACCTTTGTACCTGTAGCACTAGCTTTGTTTTCTTTTTCTTTTTTTTTTCTTTTTGTCATTGGGATGTGAAACTTTGTCAAAGAAAAAGAAACACTACTCTTGAGTCTTTGGTTCATTTCCTGTGGCCTTTCTTTTCTTTTATTAGTAGTAAAATTTGGTGCAAAAGTAAAAATAAGAAATTCAAAAAAAAAATAAAATGAAGTGATTTTTGAGGTTTTCCATCAGCAAAAAGTCAGAAAAAAAAAGAGAGAGAGTAGAAATAGCAAATTTTTTCTTTATTTGGTTTTCAGTGTGTAGCCAAAAAAGTATAGGAGGATTATTAAAGATTTTAAACTTCATATATAGTGAATAGCCATATTTGGCAAAATCCTCCTAGGATGATTGCCACCTTTTCTAGATCTTCCTATGGGGACAATCTCCACTTTGGCTGCAAATAGAAAGTTCACAAGAAACACTGATCTACTTTACTGATTTGGAGTTTGGAGAATTTGGAATCAAGATGTTGGAACTTGCTAACACTGCAATTGCCTAAAAGTAAGAAGCTGCCCTCAAACATCATCCTCTGACTTACTTATCACTGACTCCTTGAGTTCTTGTCCTCTATACTTGACACTCGAGGGGCTAATGCAGTTGAAAATGAAAAGCTTGAAAGCAGTCTAGATGCATCAGCATCATCATCATCATCATCCATGATAAAACGACAGTAAGGATTGAAACTTGAAAGTAAAACATGATGGCCTCCTCAAACCTGGCGGGCAAGGCCATTGATCACCTCTGTGAAGTCATCTAGTTGATAGTTGATACAGCATAGTATAATACCATGGTGTCAGATTTCTTTGGTAAGCTTGGTGCAACTCATAAATAACTATTGAATCTCCTCTCATGTTCTCCACTTTGGAATAATGCTGGTGACTGCTCTGTCTCTCTTGCTCTAGTGCTGGCTGCTTGGGGATCATGGAGTAGAGAAGGGGACTTCCTCTCTATTTTATTTGGTTCCTCAAAAAAGGAACTTCCTCCCGCCCTTTTCCACAACCCAGTAGGATTTTGCTTGTTCCCCTTTTTTTCTTATTGACTTAAAAATCATGACCGACATAAAGGATGGCTACCCAATTGCACAACGTTTATGTGTGTATACCCCTCACTAGAATAAAGTGTGAAACCCAACATAACATACCGCAACCAATGATGGTTCCTTATGTGCACATATTGGTGAAAATGCATTGCTTTGCAAGCTGCAACTATTAAGATCTCTAGACTCTAAATATGCAGACTTGAAAGCATGTGGTACCCGGTCCCTTGTCCTACACTGGTTTCCTTTTTTGCAATGGATTTGTCCCATTTGTGGCCCCCAAACAAGAATAAAAACGGGTGTAGCCTAGTACTGGGGGGAAGTCCTTGCCTTTGCCCTGGGAAGGAAAAAGGATTTTGCTTGAACTATATATATATATATATATTCTTTCCCTTTTTTCTTTCCCTATTTGGCAGGTCCCTATTTTATTCTTTCTCCTCTGTTCCAAAAAGACTAGTAGAAGAAGAAGAAGAAGAAGAAGAGAGCTTTGCAAAGTAAAATGGCTTGCAGAGCCCTGACTGGCAGGCCTTCCCCCCCATGATAAAGTCAATGACGTGGGCAAAGTGAAGTGCACGTACAAGGACATCAACCTAGCCTAAAAAGACAAAGTACAAACTTGGTAATTTGGAGCAAGACTTATAATGAGCTTGTTGCGGGGCTTTTTAGAGGTTTTTTGGAAACTGGGACACAAGAGGACATTGGAAAGGGAGAAACTTTTTCAGTCGGAGGAGGAGGGCCTTTTAACTTCCGAGAATGATTCCAGTAGAGACTGCAGCCTTCAAGAGGAGGACCCATTACTTAGGGTATTAACGTGGGGATAATGGATGATGGCAATGGAAGGTGCTGATGTTTTAGTGTCTGATGATCAATGTTGGTGTTCCAACCTTGGAATAACCACATGGGTATTGCCACATTCTGCTCAAATTTTGCTCTACAGGCTAAGTTGCAACAATCAGACATATCATGTCAAATTACATGGAAGTAAGAAAAGCTTGGCATCTCCCACTCATGGAGAAATGAGTCGATGCAGATTCCCCACATTGATGGTTTTGGGTATTATTATTTTGTTGACAAGTTCAAAAACAGTACAAGATAGTGGATCTCATTAGCTTCTAACGAGTGGTAGGTAGTCCCTTGAATTAGTGGGATATGTTGTGCACCAACTTTAAAATGTAGTTTGACAGGGATCCCAATTCATATGTGGGCTAGTATAGTGAGCAATTTTCATTACCACAAGATGCTCAATTCAGAGTTGGAAAACACTTTTGCTTTGAGTGGACACAGTGCCAGATGTTGCAGGACTTTGCTGACAAACTCTCTAGAAGTTCAACCGCAGATGAAAGACACAATTCACACAACTTGGTTTCAGGCAATATGGTCTGTCGATGTTGGCCTATTTTTATTTATTTATTTATTTCTGTTGAGATGTTCACACTTCACACTTCAAATGAGGAAGGGATCTCTTGTCATAGTTCCTTTCGATGTATCCAAATATGTTTCCAATCAGTGTATTTCATTTGAATTTTATTTGTTTTTTCTAAAGCTGCATAGTGAAAAGATTATTGTAATAGTATAAAAATATTGCTCTGATTTTTGTTGAAGATGGCCCCGATGTAACAAAAGACTGTCACAATTGTTTAGAGCAAAGGCATGCTTACTGGTCATAGCCTATTAGATAGAGATTTCATGATGTTTAGTGATGAAAGTTTGTTCTAAGAGTTTAAAACGAAAATTGAAAATGGCAATGTGGAAGTTTTTATATAGGATAAGGGTACTTTTTAAATCCTTTGGGATTTGAGTGAAAGAAAATTGATGACATAATATTTTTCTATCTCTCTGGTTGGTTGCAACAAACTATGCTTGATTGTTGATAATTTGATTTCTAATTTTCCTACATTGAAAGAAAAAGTTTTCTCCAACAAAACCAGTAGGAATGTTGACATTAGTTGGATGGAAGAAGCTCTTGTTCCATGAAAGTATGCTATGGAGGTTATGGGTCATCAACATTGAGATAATGGGAAGTCAATCTTTTTTTTCTCGTGTGTGTGTTTTGTTTCAAGTTTTTGTTCTCTGGTTTATTTGATTTACTATTGTTTTTCACTTTGTTCTTTCATTTGTGGTGTTCATGTTTCATGTTTTGTTTTTTTTATGTTTGCAAGCATAATTTGATAAAACATTTCAAAGATGTCCACAACTTTGTAAAGTATTATCAACAGTGAGTTGAAAGGTACTTGTCTTCTTTGATGCCATGAAACTTTTAATGAAGAGAAAGAGGCATTTGAAAAGAACAATTTGTTGTTTCTTGATTTTTGCTTTTAGGTTTTTGTTTTTTGTTTGCTCTTGATTTCTAATTGTTTCATGCAAGACTTTCATGTTGAAGGATAATGAAATCATTGATTGGGCTTTTGTTGATTCAATTGTTCCCACCTAGGAGAGATCAGTTGTGGCCATTGATGGTGTTTCTATACATGTTAGAATTGTTGGTGATAATATATATATATATATATATAAATTTTTTGTTTTGTCTTGTGCAAAAGGTTCATGTTGAAATTCATATTGATGCGGCTTGTACTAATTTCATTGTTCTTGCCAATGAATGAGGTGGTGCTACTAATGGTTTTCATGTAATAATTGCTAATGACTATTTTTTTGCTTAAAAAGACTTAGCTATTAATGGTGTTTTAACCCAAGAAACACCTATTGCTACTACTTGTGTTCTTGGTCCAAAGATACCTTTTGTTGTTTCCATTGGTGTTTTTGGTCCAAATAGACCTTCTATTGTTGATGGTTTTGGTGTTGTTAAAGAGAAGTTGATTTTGTAGGCTTTAAAAACAAGTAAATCATTTGCTAATAATGGTGATGACAACTTGTGAAATGAAATGTTTGATGTTGAGCCTCCTAAGCAGAATCATTGCTTAGAAGCTAGTCATGCTTGGTAGACATTTGATCAAGGTTCTCAATGTAAACAAAACTTTTGGTCATATGTTCAACCATATATAAAATTGCCTTATAACTATCAATTTTCTAGTGCATGATCCAAAGATAATTCTTGGTTTGGTGGTACATGT
>Ga0209208_10010990_pt1 | contig 11652 bp, 10 predicted proteins | sample S1TSphfallax_3_FD_187694 | JGI IMG/M metagenome (GOLD analysis project Ga0209208, IMG submission 187694) | Host-associated microbial communities from peat moss isolated from Minnesota, USA - S1T2_Fd - Sphagnum fallax MG (SPAdes) (version 2) | ecosystem: Host-associated > Plants > Peat moss >...
CCGTCAGGGAATCAGAGGACCTCCAGTGGAGGTGTCTCTTGTTTTGCACACTAATGGCGCTGGAGCCGGTGCTGATGTGTGCTAAGATTGTGCACTCCCACCCTCCTCTGTTCTTGTCCTCCTGCCAACTCCATTCCAGAGAGAGACAGTCCTTAAGGTTGAGGCTGTACCTAAGGATTTTGTCCTCGAGCTCTGACTCGATACTCCGAGTGATGTCCTCTAATGCGGATGCGTGAGTCCATTCCACCTCTGGCAAACCCGTGATTCTGATACTAAGTGGGAGGCCTGGTAGGGCATTGTTCCTTGCGTAGATCAATAGTTCCTTCTGGGCGTTTTTTTCCCTTGACAGGACCGGCCAGATCCTCGCTCTGGCGTGTTCCTGGCTCGGGGGAGATGAGATTCCGAGAGAGGTGAAGTAGGAGCAGTGCACATCCGAATGCATTCGCTTCCTTCTTCCCCCTAGAGTGGCATCGTGACTAGGGGAGGGGGTTGGGGTATGTGGCAGAGCGTGTCTTGGAGAGGTGATCCTCGGTGTGTGCTTTTTCCTCCCCTAGAAGGTCTAGCTCCCCTTCATCTCCCCTAGATCGTCCTTCTCTTCTTCGGCTTCTGGATTGTCCCCCTCCAGGGCCGCGAAGGGATTGGTGTTTGTAACTAGCTATGTGCTCAGAGGGCTGATAGCATTCTGAAAGCCAAAGTTTGGTTTGGCCTTGGATTCGCGAATAATTTCCAGTTGTCTATTGAGTTCTTGACTGATACTGAGGGGTTTGGGCTCTGGAAAGCTTGCCTGCTCAGTCATGAAGTAATCAGCTTCCGAACTCCCTGGAGCTTCAACTTTGCTGGAGCTTTTTGGTTGGGAATTTGCTCCAGGAAGTTTGACTGATCGATTGTCGATGTTTGATTCGATGGGGTGCTCTGATCAGATGCGGGCTTCCGAGTGCATCGGATTCATCCGGTTGCACGCTTGGGTGCTCTCGACTTTTTGAAATCTGGGTAGCTTGCTCCCCTGATCTTGGTTGGGATGAGGAGCTCCTCTATCCGATTGTCCTTGGACTGGGGCACTTGTGGAGGGGGTTCCAGCGGACGATGGTACCCCTTCCCAAGGCTTGTTTCTGCTTGTGGTGCAGGTCCGGGCATGGTGACCAAATCTCCTGCACTTCTTGCATTGATTCGGGAGACCAAAATACATAATTTTTTACACAATCATGTCGTCGATCCCGACTCCTTCCGCCATCGACGGAATTCGAATGTACCTTGGGAGCTTGGAGATGTCTTTCAATTCGATTGTAATCAGAGGTCCTGCGGGCCTTTTGATGTAGGACTCTGCTGGTTCAATTTCTAGCACCTCCCCGATCTTGCTGGCCATTATGGTCAGAGCTTTGGTGTTGCGAAATTGCTCGTGCTGGTCGGGGAATTGGACCTTGATTGCGTGTGTGAGCTGAGCTTCGGCTCCCTGGGAGCTTGTGTCGAAGTTCGGGATATATCGCGAAAATGAGAGGCGCAAATCGCTCCATTCCACAGCAGTCAGGCGCCGGGTGGCTTTGGCTCCCTCCTCGTCTTCGAACAGAATTTTGAAGTAACCTCTTGTGAGGAGGGTGGTCGAGACCGGGGGAGCCGGAAGATGTAATTTGAGGCAGTCAAGCAACGTTTTGAAGGTTGCTATGCCTCCGAGAGTTCTGCCGATTATAGTTCGTCTTGCCTTTTTGGCCGCATTTTCTTTCATTGTGAGCACCAATTCCTTTGGAAAATCCGCCTCGATTTTCAAGTTATAATCAACTGGCGATGGGCCTTGGGATGCTTCCCCTTCGAGGGGAGCAACACTTGACCCGCTGCCTGGTTGTGCGATCAGAGTATGGAGGGAGGGGGTCTTCACTGAACTAATCAAATCCTTGCGCTGTGTGCCTCTCTTCCTCGGCGCTTTTGCTCTAGCGGCGGAGAGATCTTCCCTCTCCGACTGCTTGGCAGCAACAGCAATTTCCGAGGTCTTCGAGCTTTTCCCCGAACCTGCAGAAACAGAAGAAGTATCTGACTTGCGAGGGAGGGGAGAGACTCCTTTCGGAGGTACCTGATGGGTGCATAGACCTTCAGCGCCTTCGATCGAGCTCTCCAAAGTCCTCGACGCGACTGTCAGCGGAGCGGCTGCCGAAGGCGACCGTTGGAGAAGCACTCTTCAGGGTCCGCCATCGCTCCTGAGCATGGAAGCTTGTGCTTCCTTGCTTGTTTGTTGTAGTCTTTGTCAATCTTGGGGTGCGATCGAGTTGGCCTGAGGGGTGCACAGTCCGCCTGAGCTTTCGATCCTGCTCTCCAGAGGAGGGATCGTCGCAATACCCAGGGAAGCAACAGATGAGAATGACCGTTGGAGAAGCTCTCCTTGCGGTCCGCCATCACTCCTGAGTGGGGAAGCTTGCGTTTCCTCGCTTGCTTGCTGGGATTTCGTGCGATCTTGGAGAGTGACCAAAATCGCCTGACTTGAGCTCGCAATCCTTCCCTCCCCGTGAATCGTTTCCTTAGGATGAGGAGAGATTGTTGAGGAAGGAGCTTCTTCGAGCTCTGGCGATGTCGAAACGAAAGAGCCGTTGGCTGTGAGTGAGTTTTTCCCGCTCGTTAGGAAGGAGACTTGGGTGTGCCCGCCTTTTCTTGGACTCAGTTTGAATTTGCTGGGTCCCAGCCGAGCTCCACGTCCCGCTTTCCTTATCCTGTGAGCTACCAGAACAAATTCCTCTAGCTTGGCGATCTGTGAATCAGCAGCATCTGAGCAGATTTCCATCATCTCAGGGAGAAAGCGCTTAAGAATTTACTGAAAAAAGGTGCATTTGGACAAGGGGATCATGGTCTACTCTGATACACACTCATGCAGCAAAGAGCTCCCATCGCCGTTGCGGGGCGCGGGGTGGCGCAGAAAATACTATATGGGGGAAGGTGGTGGCTTCCCCCGAGTCCAGGCTGTGGTGTGTCTCGTGGTCCAAAGTGCCCGTGGCTTGTCCCAACACCCAAGGGTGTCCTGAAATGTGAACTAACCACGTGGGTGGTTTGTTTTGATGCAGATTCATGCTTGATCTACTAAACATTCTTCCTAGTCTAATCCCCGGGCTCCCAACTCGTCCCTCTACCCCTTTTTAGAGTTGGAAGCCGGGATTGTGCCTCCAAGTCTCAACTTCCGCAACTTGACTTTGTGAGACCCTCAAGTGGGTTTCACCCCGTGACTTGGGAGCACGTCACGTGGTGGAGGACTATGTAATGACTTTCAGGTATTACTCATAAATTTAACATGTGATGAATTAATAATGAAGATATATGAAATTTATTCATTCATAGGTTCATACATTTTACACACAAATATCATGCATTGAAAACAAGATTGACACATGAACAAATATGTTGATGGATGAAGTAGGGACCTATAAATGAATGAATGTCACATGATTTTTTTATAAATATGTGTGTCAAATGTGTTTTCAATGCATGATATTAATGTTTTCAATGTACAAATCATGAATGAAAAAATTTCGCACAATTTCCATTACCTAAGTTGTGAGATGTTGAGTTTGTGATGTAAGGATAACCCAAAGAAACTATTACCATCATTAGCTCAATAGTCACATGGCCATACCACAAAAGATCAAAGGGATCAAATTAGAACAAGGTGGTGTGTCCTCATCATATTTCACCAAATAAGTAGGAAAGGGAAAATGTTGGAGATGTGGGTGGGCATCATTAGAATAAGGATTGCCCAAATCCACCTCAAACCACCATTTGAACCTTTAATCTAGCTAGCCATGTTCCCATTGCAAATTTTATGTGCATGATGTGAATCATTATTTCACATTGTATTTAGAACTATGGCAAGGTCAATCATAGATGGTCCCAATGTTGGGGAAAATCAAGGTTTTGAAAAAGGGTAAAGGGGAAATGTGTGACTAATAAAAGGTCTACCGCCAAGCTAACTCAAAATTAGCCCAACACCATGGAAATAAAATTTGCATGTTTGGAGGCTTTAATGACAAGCATTATGGCACAAGTGAAATCCAATGTGCCTATTTTGGACAAATTTAAGGAATGGAAATACTCACCATCCTTTAATTTGAAGGTCAACCAATGAAATTTTTGTGTAACCAAATTTTTAGGACCTTTAGTTGTAGATGAGATGATGTTAAATATTTTGGAAACCACATGTATTAGGTAGCCAATGGAAACCATGTTAAGGTTTCAAATCTAATTGAGATACCTTCAAGGGCTACACCACTGAGAAGAATGAATGTTCGAACATTGAAACCATGGGGTGTTGACAAAAGTTTGGATTTTCAATATGAGGATGCTCAACTCCAAGTTTGCCTACTATATTTATTTGTGTTGGAAAATATAGTTTCCAACCTTAGCAAGGCATTGAATTTTGATATTGTGTCAATGTGTTCGAAGAGGATGCCTAGTTCCACTTATGGACCTAAGGTACCAAAGAATTTGCTAGGAGTGGCAATAATCATGTATTAGACACCATTATTTTGAAACATTTGTTACCCTTCATATTCAACTTACACTATGTTCCATTTGGTGGTCACATTATGTGAAGGTGAAAGGACACCAAGGATGGTCATTACATCACTTCCCATAATACTTTCAAGGTGAACAAGACAAAGATACATTATTGCCAAATTTTAAGAACTTTTGACACATTGAACCATTATAAGGTAGGTGTTGTCCCTAATGTGATTGTAATGCATAATGAAAAATGTGTTTTCCAATTGAAGGGGGTGTTGGTAGAATGCTACTAACCTTAGAAGATCCTATTAAATTTATGTGTTCAACTTTTGATGTTGTGCAAAACAATAATTGAAGGTCTTGGATTGATAGATGTCAATTTTGAGCCATTCCCATACCAAATCGTGAAATCAATGGGCGGTTCAAAGAAAACATATGGATTAACCAAACATGAGGTTGTGATTTAAGTTCACCTTAGCAAACTAATATATTATACCATAATGTGGGCTTGAATGGTGGTTTCACAATTATGTCTTACAACATATTGCTTAAAGGAATTCAATTTTATACCTTTGAGGGGTTACCTTGAATTTCTAAAAGAAGATTGGACATATTATCAATTAGGATGTAGACACAAAATAATTATAAAGTTTTATTGCCAATGAAATTAGTCAAGGGTATCTAAGAAATTTTAAATAACTCAATTATGTTGCTTGGAATTTCAAACCTTCCCCATGGTTTTAAATCGATGGAAGGTAACATCCATAATTAAAATGAACCCCTAATGGTGATTGTGATGTTAATGGTAAATGGTAAATGGGATTCTACTCATCTAGTAATCAACGTTGGCTCTCATGCCACCATGGGGCACATTGTCAAAATTGTAGACATTGGATGGTCATTACATTCATCAAGCTTGGCACATTTTGTGGTCACTAAGCCCATAATTGTGCATGGATGTTAGTAAGTAGTCATTAGGATAAACCCATTATACATTAAGGTTATTAATTGGGATATGTTTACTAATGTTGTTTGGAGGCATTAATTTTGGTTTAATTATGGTACTAGAATCTAACATCAAAGTTTTCAAAAATACCATTGTATGGGAAATGATCCACATGTCATGCAAGCCTCCATGCATCATGTCATGATGTTGTTGCAATAATATCCTAATTTGTTACCAACATCAATGATACAAGATTATCAATGTTCCCCATTGATCAAACATCACATTGTTGGGGGCAATAGATTTGGAGAGGATTAATTGGACCAATTGATTTGGTCATTTCATGATGGCCATGATAGGGTCTTTCACAAGCTAACATAGGTAAAAACCTTTTAAACCCCAAATCAAGATTTATTTGGGAATTGGTTTGTGTTCTACAATATTTACAAACCACACATGTATGCACTTATGTGCATTTTGTCGAAGAATGTTCCACTACTAAAAGATTTTCAATTAGCCAAGTTAACATGATGGTAACATATTTGGGTTTGGATTGGTAAGTTAGTGTAGGTGGATGTTACTACCATTGGTTCACATGCCCATTGGTTTCAATGGATGTGGATTAACTTAAAACCATGAGAGGTGATTTTAAAAACATATTAGTTCATCCCGAGGTCATCCACATGCTTGATGGCTGACATACTTATCCATGATGTTAGTCATGTGCAGTTTGTCATGACAATAAACCACATTTGGTTACAAGGTTAATAGGGTTGGATTTTCACAAACAACCCTATCAATGTTTTGGAATTTTCTTTGGTTTCATGAATTTTGAAATGCAGGACCAAACATGATTTGGGATGCCAATTCATTTAGTATGGGGGAGCCCAATGTGGATGAAATGGAATGGATTTTGAACTTCCACACTAACACCACAACTATGCCTATTTTTTTTCAAAGGAGCATGTAGGTAGATTTTTAGGCATGTTTGAACCTTAATAATTACCTCACATGGATTTTTAGTTTGGAATTGGCAAAACAAAGATGTTTTGCCTAATCACACCCACCCACTCCACCCCATCCTTCGCATGTTACATTTTTGGTTGGGACAACCATGTTGATACAAAGGGGGGTGATGTTACAACAAGTTGAATTATAGATTTTTGGAAGGTATGGAGTCAAGAATGCCATGGGGGATTTTTGGGTTTTGGAAAGGAAATTAATGGTGTGGAGGCACTAGGACCATGCAACACCTCCTTTGATTTTTTGTAGCAATCATAGGCCACATTTTCAACCTTGAGCAATGGGGATAATCCATTACCCTAGCCCAAAATATAAATCATTGCAAAAATATGGGAATTAGAGTTTGGTCCAATGGTTACAAAAGTTGATATGCATAAAACATTTGTTCACTCAACGGAGATGCCATAACTAGTGACCCATAGTTGATGCAGCTTTTAGTCAATGTATCAACTATAGTCACCAACTATTTACGTAGATAGTTGACTAGACTACCGAGCAACATCCATAGTCGACTATTAGTCAGTCATAGTTAGGTCAATAAAACCTCATAATAAACACAACTTGCAACTTGCGAGCACAATGCACTACAAATTACAATATGCACTACGCAGTCGCTGTCATCAATTTATCATGGAGTCCCTTGAACCATTAATCAGCATCTCAGCTATGGCCAATGATAGAGAGGTTGACGAAGCACCCCATAAACTACTTAATTTGCGACTCATGTTGGTTAGCGCTAACAAGACATCACCGGTGTGGCAATATTTTGCCATGGTCAAGGACGGGCCGATCATGTGCAATAGGATCCAGTATGTTTACTGATGTTTGTGCCTGAAGAAGCACCCATGCAAGTTTTTGGACAACTTAGTTGCCATCTACAATGGCACAACCGGCAATGTTCACAAGCACATGGCTTCTATGCATTCGAGCCTCCATTTGGCCCATAAGCGCCAATCGCTTGAGCCCAAACAATTGATATCGATTTCGACTTCCGCATTTGCGAGCACCAACAACATTCGTGCCTTCATCAAGAACGACAATGATGTCGTCAATCGTAAGGCACCGCTATCATTTGCCACTGATGTAGACCTGAATGAAGTCTTCTAGGCAGTGTCATACTTGAAGTCGGGGTTGTATGTTTTGATGACGCCCGACAAGACCGTGCGCTCATCTCCATGTTCTCCAAGTTCATCATGTGCATCAATGCGCTTATCGTCAAGGTGCATGCAATGTACATGCCGACCGGCTACAACGAGCTTGTTGACAAGTACACCGGTTCTAGCTGTGGTTAGCTCGTGGTTTGCCATGACAGCTAGGACTTCGTCATTAAGCATTTCTTCGGCATTTCGGTGTACTAGATTGACCTATAGTCATGGATCCGGTACAAACTAGTGCTTGGCCTGGTTGTGCCATATGGGCACGGCACCTAGGCGTGCAACAACGCAGCCATGGCTGTCCTGAAGCGCTATGGCATCCGCCGTAATGACATCATCTAGTCAATCAATTACATGATTAATGTGTTTGTTGCAACGAGCTGATTGATCGCTTGCGTAGATGGCACCTGCAACATGCATTTGGTGAACTTAGCTTGCGACCATGCGACTAGGACGCGGAAGAGGACACTCAACAAGGAGATTGTGGACTCGTTTGAGGAATGCGAGGACCTGTGCCTAGTCGTGTGCCAAATGATCGAGTACGTCTGGAACAAGAAGGTTAAGTCGCGCAAAATCAACTATGAAAAGTGCAACGAGTAGATTGGCTACAATGTGATCAAGGTTGGCATTGACAACAACATGCACATCTCATGCTACACGCGTATGTACTAGTAAGCATTGCGTTGCAAATGGACGTTGCACCAATACTTTGCTCACGAGAAGTTGACGATGTGCAACGTGTATGAACTGTTGAACGAGCATTGGCAATTCGTGGTCAAGGTCATCATTTGATTACTTTGTGCCATGTTGTTCATGACGCTAATCGAATCCTAGCTCATCGCTAGTGCCAACTAGCCCAATGTCATTAAGACCAAGATTGCCGCCATGTAGATGACTTACTTAGTCATCAACATCGTGTCGTCCTCCCGTTCTAGTGAGTAGTCAGACGAGGAGGACGGCGGCATCAACAACGACCAATGGGATGGCAAAACATGTTGGGACCACTTGCCCAAGGTCAAGGTTAGAGCTGAACAACTGGGTGTGATCGATAACAAGTTACGTGACCGCATCCAGAAGGAGTTGGATTCTTATTTCTTGTTCTTTAGCGATCAGTAGCTGGTGGCCATGGTATGTAATCCGGTCATGTTGACATTGGCCTTGCTGTGGCTCTGTGTAGCCGGGTACAAGGATGATGTTGATAATGCTAAGGAGCTTTTCAAATCTGTTCTCGTCAACGAGGCCATGCGATTGTTCTAGCCACCCAAGCCCGATGCGACGCCTAACGCATTGCTCGATGATGATGGTGTTGATGTACATGTTTGTGACGATGATGACGTGTTTGGCATGGTCAATGTCGGTTCGCTCAGCTAGGACATCGAAAGTGGAGCGAATGTTGTTCTTGACACAATGATGTCTGGTGATTTAATGAACAAGGCCTTCAAGGAGTGGATCTCGTTAAAGGTGGATTGGTTGACATGGGTTTTGAACGAGTAGAAGTTGGACGAGATTGATAAAGAGCAAGGTCCACACGGGCAACTTGATCTATCAGTGAGGTCGTCGATGTGTTGAAGTGGTGGCGCAAGAATGACGTGCATCATCGCCTTACGGAACGCATCACGGCACGACACTTCAGTGCGCATGATTCCAACGGCCTGCAAGGGCGCGTGTTCTTGGTCTATTAGCACATTAACAGCGCGCTCCGGTAGAACTTAAGTTATGCCAAGTTTGAAATGTTGTTAATCTTGGCGTTCAACAAGGCATTTATCAAATACATGGAAAGCAAAGACCTATTCATGGTCGACAACCTGACCGTGTCGTTGAGGTTGGCGGGGAACACAATTGAAGTGGCCGCGAACATCATCAAATATTTTGATCTTGACGACGATGTCGAGGATGATGAGATGGATGAAGGCATGGAGATAGTAGCGGTGTTGAAATTGGCAGCCTGTGATGTCCAACAATAGCACAATGCGAACGGGTCTGCCATCGCCCGGAAGAGGGCTCGCAATGAGTAAATGACAACAATTTGTAACTGATTAATTCACAGCCAGAGTAGTCAACTATTTATTTATGGGCTGGAAGATAGATAGTCACGACTACGACTACATGTAAATAAGGACTGACTACGGGTCCTTGGTCATAAGGTCCTTGGTAGGCTTGGAATGATGTGGTTTATTACTATTGTATTTAGGAAAGCAAACAACAAATACTTTAAAAACTAGTGGGTACCCGTGACCTTCGGACATTGTGAAGTCCCTCGGTTACTTTAAACCAAGAGAGACACACAAAGGCGCAAAGCAGCTTTTTATTTTTTTATTTTTATTTTTTAAATTTATTGTTTTTGAAAAGTCCCCCATGAAATCTATTGCTGGCTGACCTCATTATTTTTTTTTTAAATTCTCTTTCTCCCCAGGGGTCCGTGCTGTTCACCATTCCCAGTTCCAAGCAACCTCTGCCCTCTGGAGCAAAGCAAGCAACTTACACTACTCATTCATGAAACTTCCGCCCCTGCCACGCCGCCCTCCCCGCCAAACACACACAACTCTCTTACGCCAGGCTCTGTCACAGCCGTGGGGGGTGCCGGGCCGGGCCCGGTCGGCCTTTTGTGACGGACCCGGCTCGGCACCCCCCACGGCGGGCGACTGACCGGCCGGGAGTGCCGAGCTGGGCCTGGTCGGCCTGATGGACCCGAGCTCCGTCACAGACAGACGTAGTGAATTTATGTATATGATTGAGTTGCCAATTTAAGGCTAAGGCACAAGGAAACTTGGGTGAGTTTGGCAACAACTTCTACTTGAGGGATGGGCGAAGGATGTTTTGTGGAATGGGGACCACATGGTTGCCAAGGATTGAACAAGTTGGGCCACTGTAATGCAACATGTGGCAATTGACTGCATGGATAATAAGAATGATTACCACAAGGTAAGTTCTTCACCTTGTCAATCAAAAAATGCCAAATCCTCACTAGAGTTATTTATCATGGTGTTGAAAACAAAAAATTAGAAGGTTTTAAGATCCCTAAACTTTAAACCTCACCTAAGAATTTTCAAGATTTTGTTTTGAAGTTGTGAAGAAAATTTTGTTGAGTTTTGATGTTCTAGGCGTTAATGGTTTGAACCTTGAATCTATCACAACTAGAACAAGCATGTTCTTTTTCAAAAGATGAATGACAAAAACTAGACTCTCTAAAAACCTTCATGCAACAAGAACGAGGTGCTCCAAAAACGTTTGCGCTTTTGCTCATGAGACATATGATGAAAACCAAACTCTCTAAAAACCTTCATGCAACAAGACACAAAATCTCGAAAAGCCATTGCACGGCGAAAACCAAACTCTTCCAAAACCATTTCTCTCCAAAGACATTTTCACTGTTAAAGCCAAAAGCTTTTAAACTCGAAAAAGCTTGAAAAATGTGGAGAGAAGAAGTAGAAAGAAATGGCTTGGAGGATGTGCACATAAGAAGTATGAGGAAATGGCTGGGTATGGCAGGTCTTCAGCATCGCCTTCAAGCTTAAGCTAGAAGACAAAAAAAACTTGAAAAATGCAAAGCCCAATGAGGGCACAAGCAAAAACCAAGACTAGGGACCAATTGATTTTTCACTTTTGCAGAATTGAATTTGATCCCAGTTAATTTGGTTTGTAAAATTTTAGTCCCCTCTTGTCGATTTCATCCCCAATTTGGGCCTGAACTGGGGGTTCTGCTCCCCAGTCTAAGAGACTTTATGGATAACTTTAATAGTCTAGATTTGCGTGAAACCAGACTAAAAGCAAGTTTGATTTTTTGAACCAGAACCAGAAGTTTAAAAGGAAAGAACTGGACCTGGAACTGGAGGTTCTTCATAAAAGTAAAGAACCTCCCAACACTAGTAAGAACTAAGACCCTCCCTCTATCTTAGGCGGGATATCTACTTATATAATATCCCTGGGTGGTCGTCCTTTAGGGGTCGAAGTGCAGTGACGGCTTTAGGTGACAAAACCAGTTTTGGTCCCCCTTTTGTTTTCTGTGTACTGGAGTTATCCAGAAAGTCACCCTGTCTTTGGGCCTGCTTCCACTCC
>Ga0209208_10010991_pt1 | contig 11651 bp, 11 predicted proteins | sample S1TSphfallax_3_FD_187694 | JGI IMG/M metagenome (GOLD analysis project Ga0209208, IMG submission 187694) | Host-associated microbial communities from peat moss isolated from Minnesota, USA - S1T2_Fd - Sphagnum fallax MG (SPAdes) (version 2) | ecosystem: Host-associated > Plants > Peat moss >...
GCAGCGCTTCCAGGTGGCGCAGCATGCGGTCGGTGCGCCAGTCCTTGGCCAGTTCGACAACGGAGCGGGCCAGATTTCCGCTATGCTGTTCCAGCTTGGACTCGAAACGCGCGAAGAGAGCAAAGGCGTCGGCGGTGCTGCCCGCGAAACCGGAGATGATCTGGTTGTTGTACAGGCGGCGCAGTTTCTTGGCGCCGGATTTCAGAACTTCACTGCCCATGGTGACCTGGCCATCGCCAGCCAGCACCATTTTGCCGTTTCGCCGAACGCAGAGGATTGTCGTCGAACGGATTTTCTTGTGCATGACTTAAGCTTTCATTTCAGCATAGGGGAGTGAAACGGAACGCAAGATGGTTTAGAACAGGTACAGTTAGGATCAGATATGAGCATCGGTATCATGCCGGAGACCGAGCGAATGGTAAGGGAAGAATTGACCAAAGGCCACTTCCGTTCTGTTGATGAACTGATCATCAAAGGTGTTCAGGCTTGGCACAAGCGATCCTCAATAGCGACTCGAAACAGCGTAACGGGCGTGGACAAAGCACAAGCATTTATCGCCTGGGCCAAAGGGCATGCCGCGACGCCTCCATTATCGGACGAGGCCATCAGCCGCGCCAGTCTGAATCCTGATCGCTGGTAAGCTTGGCTTCGCTTGTTGACACGAACATCTTGCCGCGGGCGGCTCAGCCTACGCATCCGATGCATGAGTCGGCTGTTCTGGCAATAGCGAGTCTCCTCGCCAAGGGCAAAAAACTTTACCTGTCTATTCAGAACATAGCCGAATTCTGGAACGTGGCAACCCGTCCCGCCGCGCAAAACGGGCTGGGCCTCAGCCATGAAGAAGCGAGCGAAGAGATCAGTCGGCTGGAGCGGTGTTAAGGTGCATGACACAAGGCTCGTTTCGCTGATGATGGTGCTTGGCATTACCAGAATCATCACGTTTAACGTGCAGGACTTCCAGCGTTTTGACGGGATTGAGGCTATACATCCGGATAACGTTCGGTGAACCTGTTACATTCCGGTGATCTAACCTAGTAGCTAAGCCTGGATGTCAACCGCAGCCCTGCAGCCGCCCCTCGTTGAGGACCTTTACCGCACTCTGGAAGAGAAGGTGCGGACGCTGCGCCCGAAGGACGATTTGAGCGCGCTGGACCGCGCCTATCGCTTTGCGCTGGCCATGCATGGCGACCAGAAGCGCAAGTCGGGCGAGCCTTACATTACTCATCCCATTCGCGTGGCGCTGATTCTGGCGGAAATGCAAATGGACATGGTCTGCCTGCAAACCGGCCTGCTGCATGACATTCTGGAAGACACCTCCGCCAGTATGGATGATCTGCGGTCGCGCTTTGGCGAAGATGTCGCCCGTTGCGTGGACGGCGTCACCAAGCTGACCAAAATCAGTTTTGCCAACCGCGAAGACCGGCAAGCGGAAAGCCTGCGCAAGATGCTGCTGGCCATGACCACCGATATCCGCGTCATCATCGTGAAACTGGCCGACCGGCTGCACAACATGCGCACCATCGGGTCGCTTTCGCGCGACCGCCAGGAAGCCATTGCCCAGGAAACCATCGATATCTACGCGCCCATCGCCCACCGCCTGGGCATGGGCAAAGTGCGCGGCGAACTGGAAGACCTGGCGTTCAAGACGCTGCAGCCCGACGCCGCAGCCGACCTGATGCGCGAGATTGACAACAAGCGCGGCCAGTATGAAGAGCTGCTGGACAAGCTGCGCCACCAGATTGAAGACAAGCTGAAGCAGGAAGACGTTCCCGCGCGCGTCAACGGGCGCGTGAAGCGCGCTTATTCGGTTTATCTGAAGCTGAAGCGCCAGCGCATCACGCTGGACCAGGTTTATGACGTGCTGGCCGTGCGCATCATCACCGATTCGGTGAAGAACTGTTACGCGGCGCTGGGCGTGATTCACAACGAATGGCATCCCATTCCCGGCCGCATCAAGGATTTTATTGCCATGCCGCGGCCGAACCTGTATCAATCGCTGCATACGTCGGTGATCGGCCCGGATGGCGTTTCGTTTGAGGTGCAGATTCGCACCGAAGAGATGCACCGCATTGCGGAAGAAGGCATCGCGGCGCACTGGAAATACAAGGAAGGCACGAAAGCGCCGGATGATGACGACCAGCGCATTGCCTGGCTGCGGCAGTTGGTCGAATGGCAGCGGGAGATGTCGGATTCGGGAGATTTTCTTTCGACCCTGAAAGTAGACCTCTATTCGGAAGAGGTCTACACGTTCACGCCGCGCGGGCGCGTGATTGTGCTGCCGCGCGAAGCCACGCCCATCGATTTCGCCTACGCCATTCACAGCGATGTCGGCAATACCTGCGTGGGCGCCCGCGTGAACGGCTCCATCAAGCCGTTGAAAACCACGCTGCGCAACGGCGACGTGGTGGAGATTCTGACCCAGGCCAACCATCAGCCCAGCCGCGACTGGCTGGCGGTGGTGAAGACGTCGCGCGCCCGCAATAAAATTCGCCATGTCATCAACACGGTGGAGCGGGCCAAAGCCGTCGAAATTGGCCAGAAATCGCTCGAAAAAGAAGCGCGGCGCATGGGCGTCAGCCTGGGCCGCATTTCGAGCGACGACTTGGCGAACGTGGCTTCCGAATATGGCGTCAGCAAGACCGAAGATCTGTACGCGGCGCTGGGGTTCGGCAAATTTTCCGCGCGCCAGGTGCTGCAAAAAGTTGCGCCGGATGAAATGGAGACGCCCGTGCCCGCGCCGGTTCCGGAGCAGCGCGTGCAGCCCGGTTTTCCCGGATCGTCACCGTTTGGCGACGGCGACCTCACCATTCATGTCAAAGGCGCGGACGACGTGCTGGTCTACCGCGCCAAGTGCTGCAACCCGGTGCGCGGCGAACAAATTGTTGGCTACATCACGCGCGGCAAAGGCGTGGCGGTGCATTCGGCGCTCTGCCCGAACGTGCAGAAATTGATGTATGAAGCCGAGCGCAAGATCACGGTGGAATGGGCGCGCTCGGCCAGCGAACCGTTGCCTGTCAAGGTGGTGATTTACACCGATGACCGGCCTGGCATTCTGCACCAGCTTACGTCGATTTTGAGCGCGGAAACCAGCAACATCCGGACGCTGGAAGCGCGCGGCGACGAAAACCGCAGCGACGACAGCGCCGTGATCGATATCACCATCGACATTCGCGACAAGAAGCAACTGGAGCGCGTCATCAACGCTTTTCGGCGCATTCCGGGCGTGCGCGACATCGAAAGAATGCAGAGCACTTAATTGTCTGATCCAGAACACATCGCCATTTCAAAATCCAGCGGCATCAAGATCGACTGGCGGGACAACCACCACAGCGATTATTCGCTCGCCTATTTGCGCGATGAATGCCCCTGCGCCACCTGCACAGGCGCGCATGGAACCGAGCCGCAGAAGTCGAATTATTCGGCGCCCGCGAATCCGTTTCAGATGTTCAAGCCGGCTCTAAAAATGGACGCGGTGGAAGAGGTGGGCAGTTATGCCATCCGCATCCATTGGAACGACGGGCATAGCACCGGAATATATTCCTTCGATCATTTGCGTAAAATTTGTCCTTGCGAGGAATGTAAGGGTTTGGCCTAAGTAATCCGGGCATGCGGTCGATAAAAGGATATCGGCATGTATAAAACTCCTGTCCACTTAGTGATGGTGGACAATAACGAAGCGGAATGCACTACTGTCAGATCTTTGCTGCAGGCAGCTTGTCCGGATATATTCGTCGTGACATGGGCGGCGAATTACGAGCAAGGGCTGGACGCAATGCTGGGGGCCGCGTGCGATGTGTGCCTGATTGGCGCCCTTAGCGGGGAGCGCAGCGGCTTGGACCTGCTGGCGGAGGCGACGGTCAAAGCAAGCCATATCCCGGTGATCCTGATGACCAGCGACGGCGGGCCCGACCGGAACGCGTATTTGACCGCCGCCAAAGCGGGCGCGGTGGATTATCTGGTCAAAGGCGAATTGACAGCGGCGCTGCTGGAGCGTTCCATCCGTTATGCCGTGGAGCGCAGGCGGGCGCAAAATGCCATAAGAGACGCCAGCCAGTCGCAAGCGCTAAATCAGGCGAAAACCGCGTTCCTGGCTTCCATGAGCCACGAAATGCGCACTCCCATGAATTCCATTCTGGGGATGGCCGACACGCTTTGGGAATCGCCGCTCAGCCGCGAACAGATGAATTACGTGGAGACGCTGCGGCGGCACGGCGCGGGCCTGCTGAACCTGATTAACGACATTCTGGACTTGTCGAACATTGAATCGGGCACCCTGCAACTGCAGCATGTGCCGTTTGATCTGGAAGAGGTGGTGGATCAGGTGATTGATTTTGCGGCCGTGAAGGCCCGCAAGAAAGGGCTGGTGCTGCTTTCCCATTTCGAAGCCGGCATCCCGACTTCCCTCTGGGGAGATCCCGCCCGACTCAAGCAAATACTGACCAACCTGGTGGGCAATGCCATCAAGTTCACTGATTCGGGAGAAGTTCTGCTGACCGTCAAGAATGGCGTCAGCGGCAAGCCGTTTGAAATCGATTTCGCGATTGCCGACACGGGCATCGGAATTCCAGCCGACAAAATGGAAGTGATCTTCCACAAGTTCACCCAGGCCGACACTTCCTCGACGCGGGCGCATGGGGGCGCAGGAATCGGCCTGTCCATTTGCCGCGGATTGGTGGAGGCGATGGGCGGCACCTTAACCGCGACCAGTCTTCCCGACCGCGGCAGCACGCTGCAATTCAGCGTTGCTTTCGATCCGGCGCCAAAGGACGGCACTGCGGCCGCCGCGCCGGAAGAGAGCGTGCCGCTCCGCGTCTTGATCGTGGACGATTCGCCCGACAACCGCTGGCTGATCCAGGTTTATCTGAAAGGCAAAAAATACCAGCTAACAATGGAAGAGGATGGCCAGGCGGCCGTCAAGCGCTTTGAAACGCAGGAATTCGACCTGATCCTGATGGACATACAGATGCCCGTCATGGACGGCCTGACGGCCACCCGAACCATACGCGGCATCGAGCGTGCGCGCGAAAGCGCTCCCGTTCCCATTCTGGCCGTGACCGCCAATGGCAGCCTGCAGGACATGGAAAAAAGCGCCGATGCCGGCTGCAACGCGCATCTGGTCAAGCCCCTGTCGAAGCTGGAACTCAACAACGCCATTGATGAATATGTCCGCAAGAAGAAATCGGCCGACAGCGCGCAGCCGGAATTCGGCGAACGGATCAGGATTGAGGTGCCCCCGGGACTGGCGGAGATTGTGCCTCCCTATCTGACGCGCCGCCGCAAGGAGGTTCCTGAGATGTACGATCTGCTGGCCAAGTCGGACTTCGACAGCCTGGCGCGGCTGGGCCACAATCTGAAAGGAACCGGCGGCGGGTATGGGTTTCTGGAACTCACCAGCTTGGGCGCGTGGCTGGAGCAGTCAGCGAAACAGAACGATGCGGAAGTGCTGCGGAAACGAATTACGGATTTGCATGCTTATCTGGACCGGGTGCAGTTGGTTTAGAGTTGAGGCAATTCGGCGTGCTGGACATCTTCCATTACCAGCATGGGCCGCGGATCGGGCGCTGCGGAAAGAATCTGCACATCGGTCATGCGCAGGCCGTCCACATGCCGGATAAAGAAGCCCTGCGCCGGCGTCGGGCCGAACATCTGCGGGTCCGGATAAGCAGTTTCTTCCTCAGGAATTTTGCCGGGGCGCAGCGTTCCCCCGCCGGCGTCTTCAATTCGGATGTTCTGAAAGGTGATGTCGCGAATGACGTGGCCGGGAACTCCGCTGACAATGGAGCACTCCGGCCCGGTGGCGTTCCAGCAATCAATTTCCTGAAAACTGACGCGCTGGATGGTGCCGGGAACCGTTCCCGCCGGGCCGCGCAGGCGTGCCCCCAGCCGGACAAAGAACGGCGGCCCAATCAAATTGCGCATGGTGATGTTGGAGAACGAAATATCCTCCACCGCGCCGCCATCTTCCGATTCCACCGCCAGCCCATGGCAGCCCTCAAAAACGCAATTGGAAACGACAACGTTGCGGATATCGCCATTGGTTTCGGTGCCAATCTTGATGCGGCCGACGAATGACGGCTGGTCGTTCGGACTGGGCAGCTGATAAATTCCGGTGACGGTGCAGTTGGCGATGGTCACTTGCTCGGTGGGCCGCGCGTAGCCCAGGCTGTAGGAACTCTTCAGCACAATCGCGTCGTCCCAAGGCGCGTTCACCGTGCAGTTGCTGATGTGGACGTCGCGGCAACTGTCGATATCGATGCCGTCGCGGCGCGTGTCGATGCGCAGGTTGTCGATGGTCAGATGATCCACGCCGCTGGCCAGCACGCCAAAATGGCCGGCGTCGCGCAGAATCAGGTCGCGCAGCAGGATGTGGCGGCAGTTCTTCAGCGCAATGGCCTTGTTGCCCGCGCCGGGTTTTTCTTCATTCGGGCCGTCGCCCTTGTTCAGCCCTTTGCCCCAGATGACGCCGGTCCCGACGATGGAGACCTGCTCCAGATTTTCGCCCCAGATGAGGCTGTTATGCCAGTGATTGTGGCCGTAATCCTGGTAAGGCTCGATATTTTTGGGCTGAGGCTCCGGAAGATCGTAATGATTGCCTTCGGCCGCCAGCAGAGTGCAGCCGCTTTCCAGTTGCAGCGTGAGATGGCTGCGCAGCTTGAGGCTGAAGCAAGGATAAATGCCGGGCGGGATGACCACGGTTCCGGCTGCGCTGTCAATGGCGCGCTGGATGGCGGTGGTGTCGTTCGTCTGCCCGTCCCCTTTCGCGCCGAAAGCACGGACATCGGCTTGCGCGGCAGCAGGAGCCAGGGAAACAGCAGCAGCCGCTTTTATAAATTGCCGGCGTGTCAGATAACTACAGCAGCCGGAAACTGACTTCAATCGACGCACGCACCTTCACCGGTTTGCCGTTTTTCAAGCCGGGACGGAAGCGCCATTTCTGAACCGCTTCCACGGCTTTCTCGTCCAAACCCAGACCCAGCGGGCCAGTGACGTGGATATCGGTGGGCACGCCGTGCTCATCAATCACAACCGAGAGCCGCACCACGCCGGAATATTTGGCCTTGCGCGCTTCTTCGGAATATTCGGGCTCAACCTTGGTGATCAGCGCGGGGCTGGAAACTTCGCCGCCAGCGCGATAGACGCCGCCGCCGGAACCGCCGCCGGAACCATCGCCCAGGCCGTCGCCATTGCCTTTGCCGATGCCGCCGCCTTTGCCGTCGCCAAAGCCGTTAATGCCTTGGCCGCCGGAGTTGCCGCTCAGCTTGCTCAGCGGATCGTCATAATTATTGGCCTGAATTTCAGGCGCGGGAGCCGTGATGGTAGGCACCACCGGCAGTTTCGGTTTTTCCACCGCCACCGCCGGAGGCATAAACTGCTTGGGAGCGAACTTGGGCGCGGCACCCTTCGCCGCCGGTGTCGGGGCGCGCTGACCGCCGCCGCCGCCGCCGCCCGCTTTCTGCGCGGCGGGGATTTTAGACTGATATGGCGGCACCAGAATAATGGAATTGTCCTTCGGCTTCTGGATGATGTTCTGAATAGGCCGGAACAGCAAAAACATCAGCGCAATCACCGCAATCTGGATCAAAAATCCAGCGCCCATCGACCGGCTTTGCTTGTCGCCATAAGCGCCCCAAATGGTGCCCACTTCCACCGGCTTAGAGGTCACTTCCAGCGGCGGAAGCTTGGGCGGGCTGAACAGATCGTGAACGTTTTCAAACAGCGACCGATACCAGGGAAGCTCCAGCTTCTTGGCATCGTCCAGCGCAGCTTCGACAGGCTTCGACGTGATGACCAGCGGCGGAAGCTTGGGCGGATTAATGGCTTCGCGGATGCTGGCGACAATGGTTTTGTACCAGGGCTGCTCCACGCCGGTGTCCAGCAGCAGATGATCCAGATGAGAGGAGCCGTTCGGCGGCTGCGGATCAGCGGGTGGCCGAGTGGCACCCCCTTGATAAGGCGGCTGCTCCATGCGTTCTTTATCTACCTCACTAATCAAAAAGCACCCCGCATAGATCCATTTCTAAGCAATTGTAGGACGCGATATGGAAAATCACAGTTGCAACAAAAATACTGCGCGTGCTGCGACGGAATAGTTACAGTCTAACGTATCCAAAGGGACTTGAAACGCTGGGGGCCAGCAAAAAATTTGCCGAAGCCTTCCAAATTTCATTCAGCACATCCGTCAGTTCGTGACCCGAATGAAGAGGAATCAGGTGCGCGCTATCCAGATGGGACGCCACAAAATCAGCCGAAGCGCTAAAAGGCACCGCTTCGTCCTTCAGTCCATGAAATAACAAGCACGGCTGATGGAAATCCGGGAAGCCGGGAAAACGAAGCGCATCTTCCATAAGCTGGTAGCCAATGGAAGCCTGCCGGTCCTGTCCGAAATGATAGACCGGCATGGTTCCTTTTTCTTTCCATTCGCGCAGCTTGATGGGGCCTAATTCCCGCTCCCAAAGATAATAAAAGTCGAACGCCGGTGCCAGCAGCACCACGCGGTCCACCAGTTGCGGGTGCCTGGCGGCGTACAGCCCGGCCAGATAGCCGCCCAGGCTGGAGCCGATCAGCACTGCTGGCTCTCCGTTCACCGCCTCATGGATAATGGCCTTTTGGCCGGTAATGGTAAGATTCTCGAAATCGGGCGCCAAATCCAGCGCTTCCAAACGGATGCCGTGCTCTTTCAGGCGCTCAGTAAAGAAACGTGCTTTGCGCGACACAGCGCTTGAGGCAAAGCCATGCAGGTAAAAATAACGCATTTGTATCGGGAACTAGCTGTTTACATTGTAAGCGAAAGCGCTAAGCTGTGCGCCGCTTGCTACCGCAGGGCGAGATGGCTAGAATCTTAGAGTCACGTTAAGAGTCACGAAAAGACACCCCGCGCGTTTATCCCGCATTCCGTTTCTGGCAGTGATGTAGCTTAGTGATTTGGGCCGAAACGTAGCAAAGCGGGCTTAGGAGAAAATGATTATGTCAGCAGTCGCTGAAAAGGTTAAGCAGATTATCGTCGAGCAGTTGGGTGTGGATGAGGCGCAAGTCGACCCCAGCGCATCCTTCGTGGACGATCTGGGCGCGGATTCGCTCGACATCGTGGAGCTGGTGATGGCCTTCGAAGAAGCTTTCGATCTGGACATTCCCGATGAAGAAGCCGAAAAGATCAAGACGGTGAAAGACGCCATTGATTACATCGAATCGAAAAAGAAATAATCCAGAAAATATCCAATAGATGGCGCGAAGAAGAGTTGTTGTGACCGGTGTGGGGCTGATTTGCTCAGTCGGCACCGGAACCGAATCCGTATGGTCAGCCATATTGAAAGGCCAGAACGGCATCGGCCCCATTACTCAGTTTGACGCCAGCGCCTTTGCCTGCCGCATTGCCGGCGAGGTGAAAGATTTCAACCCGCTGCTTTACGTCGAAAAAAAAGAGGTAAAGAAGATGGGGCGCTTTATTCAGTTCGCCATCGCCGCCAGCCAGTTTGCGGTGGAGGGCGCGCAACTGAATCTGCCCTACGCCGACGAGGAAGCGGCCGAACAGGTGGGCGTCTACATTGGCAGCGGCATTGGCGCGTTCGAAATTATTGAGCGCGAACACCGCATCCTGCTGGAGCGCGGGCCGGACCGCATTTCGCCGTTTTTTATTCCGTCCGTGATTGTGAACCTGGCCAGCGGCTACGTTTCCATTCGCTATGGCGCCAAGGGCCCGAATTCAGCCACCGCGACCGCCTGCACCACCAGCGCGCATTCCATTGGCGATTCGTTCCGGCTCATTCAGCATGGCGATGCCAGCGTGATGATTTGCGGCGGCAGCGAAGCCTGCATCACTCCCATGGGCGTGGGCGGTTTTGCGGCCATGCGCGCGCTGTCCACGCGCAACAGCGAGCCGGAAAAGGCTTCGCGGCCCTGGGACAAAGACCGCGACGGCTTCATTGTGGGCGAAGGCTCCGGCATTCTGGTTTTAGAAGAGCTGGAATACGCCAAGCGCCGCAACGCGCCCATTCTGGCCGAGATTGTCGGCTATGGCATGAGCGGCGACGCGCACCACATTACCGCGCCGCCCGAAGACGGCAATGGCGGCTATCGCGTCATGCGCAATGCCATGCGCGATGCCGGCATTGATCCCAGCCAGGTGCAGTATGTGAACGCGCACGGCACGTCCACCGGCTTGGGCGACCGCGCGGAAACCCTCGCCATCAAGCGCGCTTTCGGCGAACACGCATCGAAGCTGGCGGTGAGTTCCACCAAATCCATGACCGGCCACTTGCTGGGCGGCGCGGGCGGCCTGGAAGCAGGCTTGAGCGTGCTGGCCATCCGCGACCAGATTGCCCCGCCCACCATCAACCACGACCATCCAGACCCGGAATGCGACCTGGATTATGTGCCGAATGTGGCGCGTCCCATGGCCATTGAATATGCGCTGTCGAACAGTTTTGGCTTCGGCGGCACCAACGGAAGCCTGATCTTCAAACGCTATTCCGAGTAGGATCACAACATGAAGATAATGGTGTCGGTGAAGCAGGTGCCCGCGCGCGATTCGTCACCCTCTGACCCCAGTTTTGCCATGAATGAACCGGACGCTTACGCGCTGGAAGAAGCTTTGCAGTTGCGCGAGAAACTGGGCGGTGAAGTGGTGGTGGTGTGCGCGGGTCCAGCATCGGCGGGCCAGACCATTCGTGAAGCGCTGGCCAAAGGCGCGGACCGCGCCATTCACATAGAGACGGACGGCGAACGTATGCCGGATGCGCTGGCCACTGGCACCTTGCTGGCGCAGGCGATAAAACCCGAAGCGCCGGATTTTGTTCTGACGGGTTTGCAATCGGACGATCTGGGCTATGGCCAAACCGGCGTGGTGCTGGCGGAGCTGCTGGGCTTTGCGCACGCCACTATCGTGATGGAAGTGGAGCCGCTGGAGGGCCAGGTGCGCGTGAAGCGCGAACTGGAAGACGGCTGGTTCCAGCATGTGACGCTGCCGCTTCCGGCCGTGCTCACCATTCAATCCGGCATTAAGAAGCTGCGCTACGCCACGCTGATGGGCATTAAGAAGGCCAAGACAAAGGAAGTGCGCGTGATTCCATCTGAAGCATCCTCCGCAGTCAAGGTGGAGCGCGTTTATGCCCCGCAGCGTTCGAAGAAAAGCCAGATCTTCACGGGCGACGCGCGCACGGCCGCCATGGAGCTTGTTGAAAAACTGAAGTTCGAGGCGCGAGTTCTATGAGCGTCCTGGTGGTTCTTGAAAAGCGCGGCGGTATGGAAGCGCTGGCGGCGGCTTACAAGATCAGCGCTGATGTCGAAGCAGTGGTCTTCGGCTCCGCTGAACTGGCTTCGCCAGTGAAGACCTATGTGCTGAATCATCCGCTGCTGGCGCGGTACACGCCGGACGGCTACACCGCCGCGCTGGAACAACTGATTCGCGCCATTAATCCCGAAGCCGTCGTTTTTCCGCACACTTATCAAGTGCGCGATTACGCGCCGAAACTCGCCACGCGCTTCGGCCAGCCGTTTATCAGCGACGTCGTCGATATTCAAGATAAAGCTCGTTTCGTCCGGCAGCTTTTTCAGGGAAAATTGAATGCCGAAGTGTCCTGCGCCGGTCGTCCGCTTTTTATTTCCGTGCAGGCGGGCGCCTTTCGCGCGGCTGAATCCACCGCGGCGGTAGAAAC
>Ga0209208_10010993_pt1 | contig 11651 bp, 8 predicted proteins | sample S1TSphfallax_3_FD_187694 | JGI IMG/M metagenome (GOLD analysis project Ga0209208, IMG submission 187694) | Host-associated microbial communities from peat moss isolated from Minnesota, USA - S1T2_Fd - Sphagnum fallax MG (SPAdes) (version 2) | ecosystem: Host-associated > Plants > Peat moss >...
AATTTTGTGAACTTTTTGTTTCAAGTGAAGAACTAAAAACACATGCACTTGAACACTATCTGATCTAACACATTTTTTTGTTTCTTGGTTTTCATACAAAAAACATAGATTTATACTTCTAATAGGACCTAAATTGAGATGTTCGAATGCTTGGAAATTAAAACCAGGAGGAATAAAGCTAAGATGAGTGCACCAATGCATAGTTGGGCCCTACAACAATCATCACAACTTGCTAGGGTGCATCATTAACAAACTACATTACAACACATTTGAATGTGCCATGAAAGCGACGAAATGGCATTTCAAATACCACTGGTGAAAAACAAGAGAATTGACCTCCACAACATGTCTCCACAATCACAACCAACTTAAGCATCAACACAACAACAATGCCATCCTCCCATAATAGAAATACAAAAATCAACCAAAACTAACATAGTACGTAATGAAATTAAGCAGGCCAAAGGGACATATCAACATCTATAAAGATACCATGGACATAGTGGAGAGGGGACACACTTCTTTACAAAAGGTAGCCAAGTATTGGAACATTCCGCTTACAAGTACATTCACAAATATAAGAGCCATAAGAATTGTAACCAATGGTTTGTTTTTCATGTTTTTGTGTCAAAAAAAAATTAATATTACACATTTCTTTTATGCATTTTGATGATAATGTTTTTAATATGTTGTGGAAACATGTGTAATAATTTGAAATGAATCTAATGAAATTTGAATTCTCAAAAGCATTGACTAATCACTATAACTAATGTTTTACAATGATTTTACTCCTTGAAAAAACTCATAAATGACTATTAAAGGATTTGAAAATGGCATAATTTTGGAGATCCTTTTAAAACACATATTCAAATGAGAATACAATGTAACAAATTTTTGAGTCAAAAGGACTTTCTTATGATTTTTTGCAAATTACAAATGGAATATTTTTAATATATACCCAAAATCTTTCAAAATAAGTAGTCACCAAAGTCCTTACTAAGGGTGCACCCTTGGCTCCTTATTTTGTGAATGTACCCCTACCTCATTTTTAGATCATCTCAATGGTAAAACCAAAAACAAGAAAGTGGGACCCCAAGGTGTACTAACAAAACAAGAAGATGTAACAATTATCACTTGGGTTCTGTACATGCAAACTATTGGATTATTTATCACTCTACAATAGTTGAAGCTAAAGGTTGTTAAAGTCACACAAACCAGACCTACCCCATTTTCAAAACGATGTTCCAAGATCAAGCTAGTGGTATTGGTTTTAAAATCATCATCTAGATATTAATATTCGACTTGCAAAAGGATTGGAGGTTTCTAAGGCAAAAGGACTTACTAGGGAAGCATGCCATACCTTCTATTCCAACTTGGAAAATTTGTGCATGCAACACAAATATGCATTAGATTACATTTATAATTCAAACAAAACAAGAATTAAACCGGGGTGTCCATTTGGTGTTAGGGTTTTGGCCAAGGCTCACAAAATGTTAACAATACCATCCTTATGTCTCGGGAATGGTTGATTGTGAATTGTGTTATTAACGTTATAAGGGCAACATTACCTGCACTTTACATTATCAAAGGTTCAAGGATGTGAGAAGATTACATTCGAGATTGTAGACCAAGAACAAGCATGGGAATGTAGAAAAAGGCTTAGATGACAACTTACCTTTTCAAGCAGTGGTTGGTTTTTTTGCTAGATCTATTTTGAGGTTTTTCAAAAAAATCAACATCTTTTGATTCTAGATAGGCATGGTTTTCATGTTATTACATAAGCATTCAAACAAGTAGCAAAAGTTGGGTTAGACATGCTCACCTTACCTACTCATACTTCACATGTGCTACAACCATTAAATGTCACCTACTTCAAACCATTCAAAGTAACTTTTTAAAAAAAGAAAAACTCTACCATGGCGAAAAACATCTTAAACCAAACAAAGCTACACTAGAAACAGGGGTGGACAAGGCCTTTAGAAAATCCATGAAAAAAAGGAACATAAAATCAAGGTTTAATGTTTATAAGATCTAGCCATTAAATCTTGTAGCCATGGTTAAAAAATTTGGTCCAGGTGATGTATTCATTGTAATAGAACAAGAGGAACATGAACTCTCATACCATTCAAATACAATATATGAATCTTATAATAGTGAGGCTATAGTTACCATAAAGTTACTAAACATTGCATGCACCTTTTAAGCAAAGCTTCCAACTATTCATGATTGCCCACCTTCACCCATCCTATATTACTATGTTGAATTGCCAAATAGTCTTGGCACAATAGCAAAGAACCACATGAAGAAGATCAACTAGTGGTGGACTTGGAAGATGTTATTCCGAAATCAGAAGACATAAATGGTCCAAATTAGAGTGAAGAAATTGGATTAACTCACTTGTTGTCACTACTTGCATTATCAACTAGGAAAAGACAAGGCAACAAACCACTGGTGGATTATTCTAATTCACATGTGGTAACATTAAACTAATATATGGTTGTTCTAAAATAGAAAGCTATGCACAAAGAAATTGTAAATAAATTAAAGGAGCAAAAAGCTAAAGAAAGGGAAGTGAAAAGGGCTGAAGGTACATAGTTCACCCAAGCTAAGCAAGCAACTCAAAGGAAAATTAAGAAAGAAGATAGAACTAAGTTTAATGGGGCATGGTCTGTTACTTTTGTTAAGGCTACTAGTGAAAGATTTCATAGTAACTTTGAAGCAAGGCCGGTATTGAACTCATCTTCTAGGTTACATGGGGTTTGGTTCAGGAATCACCTTTGCATGACAAAGAAATGTTAAACAATAAAGAAAGGAAAAAATGCAGCTTGTTGGGCATATCCTAGCAAAATTGCAACCTTCCACTCAAGTATTGTAAGTGAAGGAGGGCTTTTGGTGGGTTTTGATGACTCCTTAGATATGTGGAATGAAACAAAATGCAAATTTGGATTTGGAATATATGGGGTTTTTAACTATGTGCCATTGTTTTGCCAAGGTGATGAACTTGACTAAAACTTGCATTGCTGGAATGGAAAGAACTTATCATTAACTACAATTCCCTTTGGCCAACTCCTTGGAATATTTCTCCATGGTCATGACATGCATCATGTTGTTTTAAACTAGGCGTTGTAAAAGATGATAGGTCTATAGACCTTTAATACTTTAGTATATGTCACTTGCAACAATGTTGGACTTGGAATTAGGAGTGTTGTAAATGTGTGCATTGCACGTCACTTCTTCTAAAACTCTAAAGTTTCATTAATAACATTCAAGCCCGCAACTAAAAAATTCAAGGCCACATCATAGTTCAACATCATAATACAATAATATGCACCTTAGAGGAGTTGTGTATATGTTTATTCTTTAGACCAATGATAATATGCTCCCTACATTTAAAAAAAAACAAGCTTGTTTTCTAAGCTAAACACCCTCAAAAGGTAAAGTTTTGTGCAAAACTCTTTCAAATTCATGTTCTTGTAAAGAAATCACAAACACAAAGTTCAAGAGTTTTGGAAAAAAAGAAGATTTGAACACATACACACACACACATACAATCAACTCTTTGTTGTTGTTTTTGTGTGGGTGTTAGCTACTTCAAGCAAATAGGTTAATCTTATTATATCAAGTTATGTGTTTTTTCTTTTCCCTCTTGCAACTTTGATGAGGAGGAATCTTCTTCCTACTACTATTTTTATTTTGAAGCTACAAGTATGAATCACAATTGATGAGAATTGGATGTTGTCTATAAGAGATCAACATCAACAAAGGACACATGTACTACTACAAAAGCTGACCTTGTTTGAAAACAAGACCAAAAGAAATTAAACTACAATAGTAAACACACCAAATGATTAGTTACCCACTTTACAATGTAACGTGGATCAATGGTTTGACCATGTCGTGTTCAAACACCAACCATTGGCGATCCCTGTTGTGATGATCCAAGAAATCCTTAACTTGAAGGAGTTGATGTAGGTCCATTTCCTTACCACAAAAAAACAGCACAACATTTCTTAACCTCCTAACATAAATTACATGAAAATTTGCACATAATAACATCAAGGCAATATTGACCAACCAAGATTGCAATGTTGGTTCATGAAATTTTGCAAGTCTTATAATGATCCTAAAATGATTCTCATGCAAAAGTCTTTGGCCTAGGATATTCTTTGCCTTGGCATGTGCAAGGGACATGGGTAGGGAGGAGGTGAAACCCCAACATATGGTGCTTGTTGTTGTTGTTGTTACCACCATGTGAAAGTTGTGGGAGTAAGTTAAAAATGGTCACCTCCCCCTATTTGCCCACTTGAATTCTCACTACCATTACTCCCCATTAAAGCGTATCTAGTGAGTGAACCACCCTGCTTCATTATTATCTACAAACTTGTGTTATTGCTAGATCCAAGTTTTTATGTTGCCACAGAAACTTCCTCCATGCCATAGATGTCACTCTACATTCCTTACCTATTAGAAATCCCACCACCATGTTTTCTTAGGGTCAAGAAAAAAAATTGCTTAACTTATTGTGCATGCTATTATTCTTGGTCATAACTTCCTAAACCCTTCCTTGCAACCAACATAGTGAGACCAACCATGGCCAATTTTTCAAGCATAATTTCAAACAGCCATGGCAAGTTCCCTAGTCTACTTTCTTCCTCTACACTATGAAACTCAATAACCTAATTACCAACATCTACAGCTTGAAAACAAGGAGCAACCCTAGAAGAACAAGGTCATGAAATTTCTTTTACGAGAAGTAGGAAATAGAATCACAAGAATTCTGGAACTTTCAAACTCCTTACCTTGCTACTATTGTTGGCTAGATAGTTAAGATGTTTGATTGGAAATTAGTTGAGTTTGGTTGACACTATTTAGAGCTCAAGAGCTCTCCAATAGAAACAAACATAGAAAGAGTGACAAAGAAGGAAAACTTGAAACAAACCTAAAGGAAAATGATGAGAGAAAAGAGAAGCAAGGAGAGGTTTGGACTTTGGAGAAAATTGTGATGACAAGGCTACAATGTTCTTCTTTCAGATTTGGTGAGAGAGAGGTCTAGACTTCAAAGAGAACTGTGGCAACAACATTGCAACATTCTTCTTTCAAATGCAACGAAAGAGAGGTCTAGATTTTGGAGAGAACTGTAGTGGTAATGTCGCAACGTTCTTCTTTTAAATGTAATGAAAGAATTGCAAATTACCCCAAGTGGCATCATCGAGGTCATCAATCTTAAGGTATTAGGTTCCCAAAAGATCCCCAATTCAAAACCCTAAACGCCCCCGTGACTGTGTGGTTACTATTCACCACAAGAAAATGTGACTTTTTAAAAGGTCCAACTTGACTAAAATGTTCATGTTGACCAAGGGGGATGGTCATTTTGACAAAAAACCTAGGGCATGAAAAACCCAAATTACTTTTGACTAAAACATTTGACTAAAGTGACATTTTTTACTATGCAACAAACCAAACATTTGGTCAAAAAGGCCGAAGGTCCATCAAAATGACCAAGGCATAGATGAATTGACCATACTCAATGACCATTGTGATTTAAAACTAATCAAATTGGCCATTGTGATTTGAAACTTAATCAAATCCACCATATTAATTTGGCTACTTAACTTACGAGTTTATTTTGCCTAAGGTACATACCAAACCTAAATTCATAGCTAATGGGCCTTAGGTTAGGCATATTACATCTAATAGGTATTTATAAAATGTAATAGGCTACTTACATGTACCTTTAGGCACATGTAGATACTTAAACTTAATACATTAATTAGCTGATATTTAATAACTGATACTTAATACTCAATAATTTATATGATTAATTAATCACCAAATAAATGTTAATTAATAACCAATAAATAACTTATCCATTAAATTATTAAATCTATAATAATTATTATTGAATTATCAAATTTATCTAATTATCTGGCTAAGAATTGATAGTAATTTATAATAATTAAAATTAGTCCAATATATAATTTTTAATAATTATTGATAATTGAATTTATTTTAAACTAGTTTTCTAGTTAATAGTAATTCATTATATAATATTTGATAATTATTAATTCATATTAAATAATCAATAATTAGTAATATATTATTACTATTTAATTTTTAATTTTTAGTATTTCATAGGAAATATTAATTAATTAGTTAATTAATAATTTATAGTAATTAATTAATCATTTCTATTTATTTTTATTAATTATTTATTAATTGAGTTAATAGCATGTAATAACCTACTAAGTGTAGATACCTACATGTTATTTAAGTAGATATTTAAGTAACCTCCTACTTAAATAAGCAATACAAAAATATCAAAGTTTATTGATGAATGTTACAATATGTACATCAAAACAAAAAATTCAATCAAGTATATTACAAAATGATGATAAAAGTTTTCAACTTTTGAATGGAAGTCTAATGGTAAGGACTTGACTCCCCAAAGTGGAGGTGAAGATTCAAGTCCTCACACATACAACATTGGCTACCTAGGCTACCCTGGCTTTATATGGCATAGGGTCTTTACATAATAAAAAAGGTCTAGGTAAAAAAGACAAAAAAAAAGGTGACGTTGTGACAAGATTTTGGTACACCTTAAAGAATTAAAACCAATTTGGCATATAATTCACAACGCACATGCGAATCATTAGGCCAAGTTTTGACAATTGTAATGATCATGCCCAAGTTTTCGCTTGTAAGTGGCATTAGTGCAAAGCTATCAATACTCTAGCAAAAGTAAACACATTTTTTTGTTTTAATTTATGACCTTGGAATGCCAAAGATTTGTTTGGCTAAAAATGCCACATTTGGAGACTACCTTTCATGGTTATGCCACCAAATAAAAAGATCTTCGCATGTAGTAAAAGGTATGGATAGCTTCATAAACAAAGATAATTTTCCATTGACAAGTGCTTGAAAAGACTTTTCAAAGGATGTTCCAACCCCAAACATATTACCTTCATTTTCAAGGTTATCATCATCACTAGTAGATGTGCAAGTTTCAACAGTAGGGTTCAAGGTTTCAGAACATGCCATGAAAAGGGGAATCGCAACTTTCAAATCATACTTGAAAGTGAGTCAAATTGCATTCCCATGTGGGCACCAAATTTTCAACTCATAATGATTTGAATTGAGGATCCATCATTATGACAAACATTTTATGAACTTGATTTAAATTTTTTAAAATCAAAAATTGGAAAGAAGGTTTCACAACCTTCATAATTTCTTTTCGCATGGATTTTGGAAAATGAGTTCTAAATCAAATGCACCCAAAGCTTCTATCCCATTTGAAACTTGCAACATTTTTAGTCATTTCAAATTACAACTTAATAGTTAATGTAATGGTTGTAGTCAAATCATCAAACAATAAACAATGACCACTAGATTTATTCATAAAACAAGTTGTGATTGCATCAATGTCTCTTCAAACATGATGATTTGGGATGAAAATATAATTTTGATGAGGGTTTTAACTTTTTGAGGTGGCATCCCATGTTCAATGCAAATCTTCTTTCATTCTTGCTTGCTTTTCCCAAATTTCTTTATCCATGTAATTGTTTTCTATAAAAACAACTTCTGCATCCTTCACACTAACATGCATTAAACCTTTAAAAACCTTATCGTCATTAGTAGCATACTAGCTAAAGATCACCTACCCAAAGCATGTACCTTCATAAACCTTGATAATTTTCAAAGGTTCACAATTAATGATGGGGCGCAAGGTGGATGCCATGGCTATCAAATTACTGCTTTCATTTTTCACAATGCAATCACAATGCATCAATCCAAATTTTGGAAGTAATGATTCAAGTTGAATAACCATTCTTTGACCACTAGTTTCATGCACTTGAAATAAGCCCATAGTAACATACATAGGGATCCATGATTCATTTTAAAAATTTATCACCAAAGCAAAAGTGTCCACATCACCTTTAGACATCCAAAGATCATAATTACAAGAAATAGTGGTTGCATGTGCAAGGCTTGGAAGTATAAGGGTGAAATTGCGAAACAACAAACCGAAAACCATGTCAAATCATGTTCAAAACTGCACACACACATATATATATGCCTATGTCATGCCCCTTTAATGGCATGTTAATCATGGCAAGTTATGTTTTATGATTAATATGGATATAGAAAAATCTAAATTGAACCATTGAATCTTTTGATTTTGAGTTTTGATTAGAGCAAAGGACCTTTAAAGTTGAGTAGGTGTTCCATCAAACATTATTAATTTCACAAAGGGGCCCTTGATTTTCAAATCTAAAAACTCTTTGATGTTGATTTTTTTTGTAATAATAAGGGACTATTAGACACCAAAAAAAGACACTCAAAATGTAAGGAATAATTTGATGTTTTTCCCTAGAAATTGAAATTTTAGGTCTATTTGATTCATGAGTCCTTTATGACATGTAAATGTGATCCAATGTAAAAGGTGTCTAAAACAAAGTTGTAAATTATAATACAAAAGAATAAACCTAAAAAAAAAACATGTTTTGGCATGATTTGAAATTGTGATCATTTTTCAAAATGAAACACATAAATTTAATGTAGAATCTTACATTTTTAGAAAATCATATTTATTAAAAAATGATTAACAAAGAATATGTAATATATCAGCAAAACTATAATAAGTAAAAGCAATAATTTTTATAAAAAAAATTTGAAAAATTCTTTATCTAAAAAAATGTTTTCTAGCAAAAGGACTATAGTCCTTTGAAACAAAATAAAGAAATTGGCTCTAATTCATGATTACACCCATAAGCAAATCCAAGGTTTTTTCAACCATTACACAAAGCACTTCATCCATAAGAACAGTCTAAAAAAGAAATGAAGTTCAACGACATTAGCATAAAATTAACCTACTTATCCAAATGTTTTTAATGGTGGAAAATGTTCAATAACTGTTGCAAATGTAGAGCACTAGATCTTCAATAAACATTTTTTGTGCCTCATTCGTCTTTTTGTAAAAGTTTGTGGACCCAACATAAATGGCGATAACACAATTGGAGGTCCTAATCTTTTTTTTCCCTTGTCGTTGCACATGATTTTCATCACCCATTGTTTCCTTTTCTACAAGCTGTATTTTACTTTGAGTAGACAACTTGGGATGCACATAATCAACATGAATCTTCATGGGAGTAATATGGGAATAATCCCATTAATTTTATTATACTAAATCAAGCTCTTTTTCAAAATAAAACTTTGGAACAAAAAATTATGTATTGCTTTCTCTAATCTATAAACAATACATTGCAACATTTGTAAGTTTTCAAAATCCACAAGCAAATCATCATTCATTGCGAAAAAAACCCAGCAAATGGAATTTCATTGGTGTGGTTTCCAAAATATAGCTTGAACTTCTATAACTACAAGTTGCAATAAATCATTTTCTAAGGACTTCCCAATTTCTAGGCATACATTTTTCATGTTTAAAAATGAAATGTTTGGGACCACATCTTCACATACATGTGGTCCATCAACCCCATCAACACTCCAAACACCACAATTGTTTTCTATAGCCATGGTGCACATGAACTATGCACATTACACATAGCTAACAAATTATGGAATTCCAAAACCTTGAAGTCCAACCCAACAAACTATTGAGTTCCAAACCCCATGAAGTTTGACCTACAAGCAAATGGAAAATGACCTATAAACAGTAAGTGCAACTTTGACAAGTTGCATGAAATTTGTGTAAAAATTGAAAAAAAAAATTAAAAACCTCTTACTTGTCACAAAAGAGTCAACATTTAAACACTACAACATCAAACTATGACTTTTAAAACAACTACAACTACTGAATATTTGAGTTTAAGGTTTTGAGTTCAGAGCTCCAACTTCTTCCCTTCTCATTTCTCTCTCAAGGTCAAGATAGTTCCCAACATTCAGACACTTAAACCTCAAACTTTAAACACTTAAACCTTAAACCTCAAACACTCAAGGGTTAAAGCTCGAACTTCACACCTTACACATTCAATTTTAAAATGTTCAAACCTCAAACACTTAGACCTTCAACAATCAAACCTCATACCTCAAATGCTCAAACCTTCGACATTCAAACCCCAAACTTCAAATGATTATACTCATATCTCATACTTCAAACCTTAGATGCTTACACCTCAAACCTCAAATGCTCAAAGCTCAAAGCTTACACCACATATGCTCAAACACACAAAGAAAGTTTGTAGTAGGGGTGAAACTTTTGACATTACTTCCACAAAGCTTCAATGTGACATAAAGGACTAGACTCAAGGTACAAGGGACAAAGGGACAAGGGAAGCTTGAAAACTATAAACCTACTAAGATATGCATATCCGGATGTACATATCCAGACCCCAAACACCATGTAAGGATATGTATAGCATAGCTATGCAAATCATAGATCTCATAAAAACATAGCAACAAATATGAATAATGAAACAACTTGGGTTTGCATATATGTACATGAATAAGAAAAGATGAAAATGACTTACATAAGCTGATTACCAATAGGTCCAAATATGGGAAGTGGGCAGAATCCGGATATGAATAGTTGCTAATGAGCATTATGCATGTTGATAACTGATGCACTTCGCTATATCTGGCCGACACTGGTATGAACCACCAGTTCTGGTTCTGGTCAGTGAGAACTGATTTCAATTCAGTTCTCATTTTGGTAACCCGAACAGGAACTGGAACCAGAACCCAGATAGTTCTAATTTAATTTTTAGAACTGGAACTGGAGATTGTTCATAAAAGTAAATAACTGCCCAACAATAGATTGTACATTGCACCCTTTTTTCACTCATATAATAATACATATGAGGATCAAGAAGGATATTGTGTTTAGATTCATTATAGAGTACGGTAGCTTAAGGGATTTTTATAGGCCCCTAGGTAATAATAATAAATAATAGGTCTATTTTTATATGAGGATTTTTGAAAGATGATATTTTTGGCTTGTGTTGGAATTTGAGATTAGATATAGGGGTATAATATCTTGAAGGATCTTTGGTTTCTTTTAGAGGATTTTTGGAAGATTATATTTTTGCATGGTGAAATATTTGAGTTTCCATAATCCTTCTTTTCCTTAATATACTTTTAAATGTAAATGGTAAGGGCATAGCATGACACACCCCTTGTTATATACCTTGGGGTTTGAAATTTGCCAGGCTACTCTTGCCCATATGGTATATATTTGCAGAATCAGAGGACAAATATGCAAGACATTTGTCACCCAAAAGAAATGTAGAGTCAGCCCATAAGCTCTTTTCACCTCCACATTTGAGAAGGGGTTGGAGTTATCTGAATGGAAGAACTTTGTGGCTGGCTATAGGCAATATTAAGATATGGTCATGGTAAAAGCCCATTTATCTATGAATGTAGTTTGTTTTGTTTTGTTTTGAGCTGTTTTGTAGTTATGAGATCCACCAAACCAGGTTTTCGAAGGAAAAATCAGTTGCAGATATGATAACACTTAGCCAACAATACAGGTGACACTAGTCATAATGAAAAAAACACCCATATTCAAACACTAATAAAAAATGTTAGTTAACAACTTTGATGTTCATTCACACTAATGTTCGTGTTGAATCAAATTAGGGTTTCAAAGTTAAAATAACTTACATTTGATATGACGGAGTCACACCATAATGATCAAT
>Ga0209208_10010994_pt1 | contig 11650 bp, 12 predicted proteins | sample S1TSphfallax_3_FD_187694 | JGI IMG/M metagenome (GOLD analysis project Ga0209208, IMG submission 187694) | Host-associated microbial communities from peat moss isolated from Minnesota, USA - S1T2_Fd - Sphagnum fallax MG (SPAdes) (version 2) | ecosystem: Host-associated > Plants > Peat moss >...
TTTCACAATCACTTTGTGCACATGAATTTCATACCTTGCATTGTACACATATTAAAAAATAAAATTTGTAATGAATTCTTTATATTAACATTGTTTGTTTCATTTTTAATTGTTAAAAATGTATATTGTCAAACAAAAAAATAACAATGCTATAAATTTTTTGCTAACTAAATTCATTAAATATTCTTTCATCCTTTTAAAAATATTTCCTCAATTTGTTTAATTGGACAATTATGAAGTGGACATTCTATACTTAGGGTTACCCTACTACCTCGGCATGTTCAACACTAATTATATTATTTTCAAAAATGTTGATTTTTTTAATTTTTTTTACAAATAACAAAAAAATTGTGAAGGGAATTATGAATTTTCAAGCATATTCTATTTGTCAATATGAAAATTTCAAAATCAGTTAATTATTTGACAAACATGTGTCAAAGGGGCATATATGAGGGCATTGTTTTACCTTACTAAATGCATAGTTGCCATTTTGACTAGACACCAACATTATTATCAAACATTTTCAAATTGGTAACAAACAAAAAGAAATGATGGGAATGAAACAATGAACATGAAGATGGAATCTATATATTAAGTGTAGGGTTTAGATTGGTTTTTAAAAAAAATTAATTAAAATTTAATTCCTTCTATGAGTTGTGCTCAATTTGTTTTTTTGTCACCAAATGGCAAAAATTCTAGAGGTATTTTAATTTTTGCATACGTGCACAAAAAAAACACCTCCAACAACTTGCTCATGTTTTTCACACTCACATTCAAATGCTTTCACAAGTTCCAACAACTTGTTCATGTTTCTCACACTCACATTCAAATGCTTTTGCAAATTCCAATGATGTAAGAACTGTTTATATGGGTTTCTTTGCAAAAAAAAATTGTATGTCACTTCTACATGACCATTTCAGTCACATGGTCATCCCTGGACCATTCCAAAAACATTTCAAAAATAACTACCTCATTTTTAAGCTTAACTGCTTCATAACTACTTCCTTTATTACTACTTCCTTTTCCTATTAAGTTTCATAATAACTATCTCCCACCTTTCCTAATACCTTCCTCCATATTATAACTACCCCACTCCTTTTCCATGGATTAAAAAAAAACTAAATTAACATGTGCCTTTTGATGTCCCTGAAATGTATATTAATATAAATTAAATTTGACATGACATAAACATATGAAAACATAAGAAAAAACCGAAGTAGTTGATCATCACTCTTAGTGCGCAGCAATGAAGAGCTCAATGAGGATAGATTTTCTTATAAATGTGATAAAATGTACTCACAATAGAACTCATTAACATTGTACAGTCGTCATAAAACTAGACACTCATGTGTAATAATAAAAGAAAATGCACTTAAGTATTGCCCACTGTGCTCACAGAAATGCCTTCTTCTGCCAATTAGCAAGGTTTATATGTGTAAGCTACAAGGTAAAGCCCCATTGCAGGGACATTGCCAAAAGAAGGAGCCTTGCTGAGTACCTTGCATCCAAAATGTGCAGTACATTTTGGGAATGTCCTGCACACCACACATTTTGAGAATGTCCTGCACCATGGGCTTTACACATCACAAAGCACAAGCCAAAGGTTATCATGAACCTAAACACAAGTAGACCATGTAGCTTAGGAGGGGGAGGGTTCTTCTGAGTACTCCTTAAGAGTTGGCAAATAGTGTGCACAGCACATAGTGAACAACTCTTTGGCCTTTCACCAAAGAAAATTTAGTGAACTGGATATAAATAGCAGCATATCTATCTCTTAAAAGTGGGAAGGATAGGGTGAACGCATAGTGAACAATTACTTCACATTTTGCTAAAGTATACCTGGCACAAGGGACAAACACCACTTTACTTATCCCTTAAGAGTGGGAAGGATCTTACATCTATGAAAACCCTATGAAAGATGGCATCCTCCAAGACTCAAAGCTTTTCACAAGTCTAGGTATCTGGCAGTTAGTGGCACTGATTTGCAGAACCCCTAACAAGTGGTGAAAGGAGCGAGACATGTAGGGGGAGATTTGTGTTAGTAATGGCAATAACTGGACGTCATTGGTTGTCATTAACAATCCTGGATTTGAAGTGTAAACCTTCCTTTCAAAGGCAAGGGTTATGGCTTGACTACAAGACAGTGATGGGTTACCCAACAACTTGCCTCTCACTTCAAAGAAGTCAAAAGGGCCATGACCCATATGCATGAGAAGCATGTAAAACTATCACCATCCAAAAGGTGGACTCAATCTCAATCATCTCCTGTGCATCACAATGACATGATTGATCCATGTACACCACTTGTGAACAAGTAAGACCTCTTCGCAATCGCAAATTGTCTTGGAGGTGATGCTCCATTATAGACTTTGATCAATCTTGACCTGAATTGGTTAGAAATATTGATGAATAGCTTGGCCTTCAATGTCTTCACCTGCAGTCCTGATCTCAACACAGCTGCAGGTTGACATGGGGGACAGTTTGAGGTCGGTCCCCTGTAGCATATGTCCAGTACCAAACTTAGCAACATATAAATACACAAACCAATCCCCCCGCTCTGACACACAGAATGATGGACACACCCATGACTGTTATGACATCTTGCTTCAATTCCTCCATCACTAGAAACTGCCACCATTTTGACTAGCAGGGATGACAAAGAGTGTTGCTAAGTGTTGCAATCAGGAAACTCCAGACAGTTATCCTGTTCCAATGTACGGTCACTCCTTTGAAAGGAAAGATAATGTATCCTAGTCCTCAGAAGCTGGCAATCCTATCTGTGATTAGAAGGGTATTCAAATGGAATTTTTTTGAAGCCCCAAGAATAAAATTTGCAGAAAAGCAATTAATGTGCATCGCTACATCATGCAACCCACTCACAGGTCTGCTGTTGAGTTGGAATCAGAAGCTGAAGACTTGCGGGAGTCTAATTGCATTGTGACAGGGCCATCATTCACTAGGTGTACCTATGTGCATCCAAAGCATGAGTAGTGTCAGAAATTCATTTGTGTACTATTGCTTCAGAAGCATAACTTCAGCAACCACATGTTACCTTGACAAACTATACTGAATGCACTTTAACAATTGAATAAGAAAGATCCATTCTCATAAACAAAAGTAACAATTTTCCCTCAGGGAAGACCATAGAGACAACCTGCATCATAGCTCCAAAGAGTCCATCTGCCAGGATCCCAAAGAGTAGCAACCCAGAGCACCAGAGAGTGAAAGATGTCAGAATATCTGTGTACTAGACATGGACTCATCACAAAGAGGCAGCAGAGAGACATTAGTAAAAAATTGCTGGACTCTAGATGAAACTACCCAATGACTGTGAGCATACTGGATAGCAGCAGGGTCCATGAAATGTTGCTGCAAAGGAATCGCACCTTACACTAGAAGAACAAAAGGAGGATCTCGGAAGCTAAAGCACATTCAACATTGCAGCAAATATCCAAGGAGAATAGATTACCTTTCACAGCATCAGGTCTGTAAGCTTTGGAGAATTTCTGAACAATAGCCTCATAGAATGGTTTAGCTTGTTGTGGGGGCATTGCCACATGAAAGTCAGGCTTGTTGCCCTTCAACACTCCGTACAATGTAAATTGACTCACTGCACTGACCAATCCAACAGGTCAAAGATCATTGTGAATTCCTGCACAAAACCTTAATCATCAACTGCTGACCTTAAGAAAAATTCTCATGCAGTTCTGTCATTGGGACCATGTTGCATTGATGCCAAGTACTGAACCTCCAACCACAACATCTATCTTGTGCCCAGATAGAACTGTAAATTGTGGCCTCCATTTTCCCCACAGGCTAGTTTCAAGGCAAACCGCAAGGTTAAGACATTGTTGTGCATCCAAAGCAACCAGAGATGCCATCTTCAGACAAACAATCAAATCCTTGCACAAAATATATGAGAAGGCATCGACTTTCATTGCAGGGGAAAAAGGGTTTACCAAGCAGTACACTGTAGCTCTTTTGCATCACCTGCAAAACAGAGCCAACTTCCATTTGTTCAGTTTGTCAGAAGGGGAACTGTGAGTCTTTTGTTGACTTTCCAAAGCAAAGAGGTCCACTTTTGCTGAAATTGCAGAGTGGGAAATTCGACAAACTCACATTCTGATCCCAAGCCTTGCCATTCTTGTCATTAGGAAAGAGGCGCATGTTCAGAACTTTCCGGCATCTGAAAAAAAAACCTCCCCCAAAGAGTTTCATGGCAATAATAAAAATTTAATTTTTCCAACCAGCTGGTAGAGTGCCCAAAAAACTAAGAAAGCACATGTGCACCATGCCAATGATTCCTTCCTAGTCTTATAAAGTTCCCAGTGCTGTGAACTCCAAAGTCAGAAAGCAATTTCAAGAAGGCAAGAGAGATACATACATGAAATCAGCATCAGCATCAACATCAGAATCCAGAAGCCCTATGAGCACAAGCAAGCCTGGTCCAATCTCTGAAACAATCCGACCCTCAACCTGGCCACCAACACCACTAGGATTACTGGAAGCACTCCATCATCAATACAGGCCATTCATAAAATCAGCAAGCAAGCTTGGCACGTGAAAAAGTGACAGAAGAACATACAGCACTACCACAGCGAGACACATGCATTCAGAACCCTAAGTACAAAACCCTGAATCCAAGCTACTCCATCATCAATCCAGGCCATTCATAAAATCAGCAAGCAAGCTTGGCATGTGAAAAAGTGACCAGAAGAACATACAACACTATACAAGAGACAACTGCAATCAAAACCCTAAGTCCTAAATCCTAGCTCTCTCATAGGGTAAGTGTGGTTGAAACTCAAGAAGAATTTGACACAGATCAAGCATAGCTTCTTCAGCTCACTCAAAAACCAAAATGCGGCATAATTCTCGACAACATGGCTTCTGCCCTCTTCAGTGAACGGATGTGGAAAGAACAACCTGCTAGCTTCAGCACTCAAACACCAAAATGTGATATATTCTTTTATACATATCTATCTCGAGATAGCTTCTGTGATCTTCCGTGAATACACAACTTGCCTCAACCCGTGCAGACAACACCCGCTGCACCACCGCCCTCATCGTTGAACGCCTGCCAAGCTAGTCTGGAGAACTCCAGACTCCTTCCTTCTGCTGATCTTCTCTCTCTTTCTTTCCTCTTCTTCTTGCCCTTCTTCACACCACACAAGGGAGTTCTGTGGCCCACCTCTACTACTGAAGATTTCATCCAAAATGGGGAATGAATGGATGGATGAATAGATGGATGGATGATTCAAATACTCATCCACAAATCTCAGGGGGAACCCCAAGGTACTCAGGTCATTTTCTTGGCCTGCCTCTACTGAAGATTTCATCGCCAATGGGGAGTGGATGGATGTATGAATAAGGGGGGGTAAATTTATTCATCCACAAATCTGATGGGAATCCCAAGGGAATTAGGTCACTTTTTGGCCCACCTTGACTGAAGATTTATTTCCAAGGGGGGAATGGATGGATGACTGAGGAAAATTTAATCATCCAAAAATAGTATAGGAAACCCACTTGGGACTTAGATCATTTCTTGGCCCACCTCTACTGAAGATATAATTCCAAGGGGGATTGGATGGATGGATGGATGACTAGGGTAAAATTAATCATGATGGGAACCCCAACAGACTTATGTCACTCTCTTGCCCAACATCCCAATCATGAATGGATGGAAGGATGGATGGATGGAAGGATGGATGAATGGATGACTGGGGTAAATTTTATCATCCAAAGCTCTGACGGGAACCCCAAGGGACTTAGTTTAATTCTTTGGCCTACCTCTATTGAAGATTTCATCCCATTGATATATGGACGGATGACTTGCCATAAAATTAATCATCCAAAAACCTGATGAGAACCCCAAGGGACTTGGGGTTGACTTTGGGCCAAATTCTATGGCCCACCTCTACTACAGATTTCATCCATGAGGACTGTATGGACAGATGGATGAATGGATGGATAACTTGCAGTAATTATAACCTTGTTAATAACTACCTTCATCTTTTACCTTATCCACCATGGATATAATGTTTAATACAATTTAAATCAAATTTAAAATTGATATAAATGATAATGAGATATTGAAAACCAAATGGGAACATAATAAGAAAAAAACAAAATAGAAGCCTAGATAGATGTTCATGCCTATTTACAATAAAACCAGAAGAACTAATGCCATAATTATTTTTTTGAAGAAACACATCAAATATAAAATATATATTCAAAATATGTAAACATCAAATTAGCAATTGGGAAAATCAAGAAATTAAATCCTTCAACAACAACAACAACCAAGGAGGCAAACTATTTCCAAAACCCTCATTATAGTGCATTTAAAACTAAGAAATCCATATTACAATCGTTTTTTGGCTTTCTATCCATTTCTTTAATTCATTATTCTCTTCCATTTTCAACTCATTTGTTTCACAAACATGACCATAAATCCATAATTAAGAAGGATATATTGATTGTTTCATTGTAGGATTTTAGATTGCCATTAGAGGTCTGGAAAATCAAATCTTGTTTTATGTCATGTATTGAAAGGGCATCAGTAACATGGAAAAACAAATCCCTATGAATCAAAATGGTTTGTACAAAACTGTGTCAACATCCTTTCTGATCCATGTTTTCACCATCTGAAATCACCAAATGGATTGGTTGTGAGATTGGTAGTATGCTCATTACATACCTTGGGTTTGCAGTGCAATTTTTTGCACACTGAAACTACCACTATTGTTTGCAGCCGTTTATGTCATATCTCCCACAGAAGGTTTACTCAAGAGGCTCCTCCAATCTTTGTTTCCGTCTGCCTGTAATCTCTGCAGCCCATGCCTTCCCCAAGTTGGTCTGAAACTTTCCTGCACAGAAGAAGCAAAGACAAGGTATGACTCAAAATTGGGCTGTTTCCACTTGCTAACCGACTTTCAAACACAGAACTTGAAGAGGTGAATTGCAACTGCTTGCAGGCTAGTGCACTTCACACGTATTCTTTTCATTTCAATGCTCACAAATTAAGCAATTTATATTTGCCAAATCACTGACTCTGTTCAACTGTAATGCAAAGATTCTGTTCAATGAAGAACCTGAAAAAGACAGTGACTCCACTTACCCTTCGTGGAATTAAAGAAATCTTCAAGATTCTTTCCTTGCTCTGCCAACAAATCCAATAATCACTCACTTTGTCTTCACTTACATATGCTTATCATGAAGCAGCTCCTGGATCAGAAATATCAAAGATAAAATTTGATGTTTTGGTATCTTGACCAAATGCCCTTTATGTGCCTGTCATTGCTTATATTGTTTGCTGTATCTCTTTCATGTCTCTTGTGCTTGAGCAGCTGATAATATATTGAAAATAGCTTGTTCTAAACCTTTCAATCCAATTATTGCCTGTTTGGAACTTTTGTGGTTTATACAAGCATGATCCATCTTGCAACCATTTCTACAAAGAAAATGACTTGAGTCTTGAACACAAACTCACCAGTCTCATACTCCAGAGCTTGTAAAATCATCTCCACCTGCACATGTCAAAACCCCATTGAAATCGAAGTTTTTTTCTCATAGAATTACTTCTCTGATGAGCTAAATTCAAGGGAATCCACCACAGCTCTTTGAGGGAATGAGGCTCACCTTGTCAAAATCTTTGACAAGTTTGGCTTCTGCAGAGGAATTGTTTTCATATTCCATCCATAGCTCCTTCATCTCCTCCGCTATTCAACCCATATAATGCACAACATTATTAATAACAAAGTACAAAACGACATGAGCATTTCTATTCTGACCAAAAAGGAATAAAAATGCTTATCTCCAATCTATTTTTTTCTATATCCTTTCCCCAATGATCCCTTTGAGCAGTAATGTCACCTTGTATTCCTCCTCCAAGCAGTTGGCACATTTCATCCATGGCAGCACTTTCTCTCCTGTTTTTTTCTTCCTTGGAAACCCCATCAGATGGTGTAATATCACCCACTATAGCTGTGTCATCCAACCAAAAAGCATTCATCACCAAGCCTCTAATCTTCAATCCTTCCAAAGGAGAACTAGACCCCTAGCTCATGAAAGTATGGCATACCATAATACCCTGATCAGAGATCGTGAGAAACAGATACAGGGCTGGACATGACAGGGGATGAGCATTACAATGGATGCTTTAGGATGGAAATATGAAACAATTCCAGTACCTTCAGCAATGTCATGAACAACCGCCATTTTCACACACCTGAAAACATCTTGCAAGCATGCATTGCCCACATATACAGTTACCCATCACACTCTTAACAAAGAAGAAGAGGACCTGAAACAGCTGCAATTCATGAGTCTTGAAAGACCTGAATTATGGTCATGAACTCAATGAACATTTGGCTGTCTTTCTGCTGCCACTATTTATTTATTGATTACAGTTTTTGTACATTTCTAGACAATGGGGGGCAAATCACAATTGCTCACATTTATTGTCCTTAACAGTCAGCACATTCTCTTAATTGTATCAAGCAATAAATTTGACTATTCATTACCAGTCCTAATCACAAGAACCTAGACCCTCAACCATTTCTTTTGTTACTGCTATGTAAATATAACAAAGATCCACCTAGCCTCACAAGCTCAACTTCAATTTCAAGGTTAAGATATGGATAAATACATTGGCAATAGAATGTGCTGCTTACACAAGGAAAAATGAAGCTACCTATCTCTGTTGATGCCAGGAATGTCTGTAGCAATAATGGCCATCACTGCCATCCGATACATGTGGTCAGCAATTGACTCTGACTCCTTAACTCCATGGTTCACCCAACCTGTTCTTTTGGTGGTCTGCGATGTAACAAACCACAAATACACAATGTCAGGACACCACCTAAGGTGCAAGACAACAATTTCCTATCACAGCAGTAGCAAATACCCTGCAGGAAACAAGTGATCAAACCCATAGAACAGAAGAAAGAATGTTTTTTGGCGGAAGAAAAAACACAAAGAGAAGAGCTATTTGAAAAACAGTTACAGTCACACTCATTTTCCAAGAACTTCAAATGTACATGTAAAGTATCAACCAGCCACCATAACATCCTCACTGAATTACTGACTTTGGCTCACATGTCCTTCTCAATAAGGGAATGCCCAAGAAAGGAGTGAAAACTGTGGTGATTCTATCTTGTTTGGAGCATGGGGGCTGTGAAGGGTTTGGGCTCGGGCATGGCTTTTCAAGTATACAACACAGTTTCAGAGGCATCTATTGTGGCTCCTTCAACCCTCCTGTCTTTTTGGGAAGAAAATTGTTAAACACTTTTTGTTTCACTGAAGAAAGTAACAATGTAGTCCAAATTGAAGTCATTTTGAGGTTTTTTTTTTTCCTCATGACTTTTCTGGGATGTCAAATATTTCCATAGTCACTGATATGTTGGCAGATATGAAATCTCTAAAACTTTACTATTGGTGTCATATCATTTCATGTCAACTTGAATCGTAAGTACTGAGACATCCTCAGTACTGTTGAAGATATGGATACTATGAAAAATCCTTCGAGCAATTGAGCAATGCAGGAAATCAAAATCCTCCCCTAATGTCCAAATTGGTTTGAACTATGTGATAATTCCCCCAAAACCCAGGGGGATACGGAGACAACAGAATTGCAATTGCTGACCTTGAGGCGTTGACAAAGAGACAGGAACTGGATTGCTGACGCAGCAGATGCTGCTGCTTTGCCACTTGAGGATGCCAATACACTCTCTGGCATAGCCGAGGACTCCACTGCTGCAGCTGGCTGTGTCCAGTCATCCTCTGTCTGTGAAGAGCCACCTGCATCTCCAGCTCCCCTTCCTTCCCCCATTCTCCACTTGCCCCTTGGCCTCACCAATACCTGTCGCCTGTGGGGCAGTGATGCACAGTGCAGAGGATGAAGTGAGAAGAGCCGTGAAGCAATGGTGGCAGTAAGTGTGAGTCCTAGTGTGGTTGCAGCCAAGCCACCCATGACCCTGCCACCCAAAATTTGTATTACCCCAATTGCAACTGAGTGCAAACAAAAGAAAAAGGGGGAAAGAAAAATGTACACACGAAATGGGACCAAGGCTCTTGTAAGGAACGCTCAAAGAACAGTCACCCCTCAATCAGGTATGGAGAAAATGCATCACCATTACTGTGAACTCAACACTTCCTTTCGTCTCTTCCACTTTTCGCACTGCCTACTATACATGATTCTTCCAAAGATGCTTGTTCTTCCGCTGCTCTCTTTTCCCCCTCCTTCCCTAATGTCAACTTCTACGTAAACACAACTTTGCTCCACTTTCAGATTTTCATTTTTCTCGCTGTAGCTGTCTTCATTCCTCTCTCATCCCTTCTTCTTCTCCTTCACTCGCAACAAATCGAAATAGACAAAAGTAATAAGTAAGTTACCAGAGCTTACCTCGATCGCTGTTGATTCTGATGCCACCCACTCGCTCCTCCCCGGTCCCGACACGCTTCATAGTCTCTCCATTTTGCGGATTTCTCTCACGCATGGTGTGTTGTCGATTTACATACTGCTCCCGTGCTTTGCGCGCTCTTAATTCAAACCCTAATGAGCCTCAAACCCTAATTCAGTTCTCTGATCCATAATATACCCTAATTAGGTCATTGCCCAAACCCTAATACAACATCATTAACACTAACTAAACATAATTGTTTACATTTCGTGGATTTCTTTTGCACGGTTCATCATCATCCATTTGTGTTCTGTTTGGTCATTTGCATGTTAATTCAAACCCTAATGGGCCCCAAACCCTAATTCAATACTATTAACCATAATAGACCCTAATTTGCCCTCACACCCTACTACAACACTATTAGCCCTAATTGTGTAATTCCCCCAAAACCCCAACACAATAAAATGATCACTGAGTAAGCCTTAATTGACCCCAAATCCTAATTGCATAATTTTTGCATTTTGTGGATTTCTTTTGCATGTTGCATTGTCTATTTACATTATGTTAGTTCATTTGCACATTCTCAATTCAAACCCTAACAAATCCCAATATATATTGAAAAATGCGATGAAAACTAAGCACCTTTCAAGTTCACATTTTCAAAACTATGGCAAACTTTGGCATCATCAATAGAATATCAAACATGTTTTTGATATAACATGGTCGTTCACATACGTAATTATTCTTATCAAGCTAACAAAATGATTTGAATAAAACCTTGACCTAGGTTGCCAAAATTGCACCAATTGTATTGTGCACTTTGAGTATCCTTGTATTGTAGTACCTTTTTAGGTTTGGCATTCATGTGTTGAATAATTAATATAATTTGAAGATTTAGATTCGACACTTCAATTTCTGATTTTGAAGTTTTCAACAAATAAGGACTAAATTTAATAATATTGTTAATGTTTCCATCATATTCATGTTGGGCTTTTAGTTAGATTGATGAAAGGTTTCACTACTTCGTTGAACTAGTTGTGAGTTTGGATCTGGCCACCTTGATTGAATTTTCAAAAATTTCAACATTCAATTTTGTTTTGAAAAATTTGGCAAAAATGAAAATAATATAATTTGTGTTGAACTTGAAAAAGGTACTATGATAGTCACATGAGTGGGCTTTCTTGAATTGTTGATGAAATTGCAATCATGGTGTGAGTGTCATATTTAGCTCATAACATCCAAGAGAA